>Ga0268262_10000551_pt1 | contig 49109 bp, 51 predicted proteins | sample TergutNc150P3_FD_190354 | JGI IMG/M metagenome (GOLD analysis project Ga0268262, IMG submission 190354) | Nasutitermes corniger P3 segment gut microbial community from laboratory colony in Florida, USA - Nc150 P3 (SPAdes) (version 2) | ecosystem: Host-associated > Arthropoda: Insects >... | reverse complement strand
TTTCAAAAAAAACCGAGCTTCTTATTCTGGACGAGCCTACCTCTTCCTTAAACGACGATGAAAGCGAAAAACTCCTTAACCTGATACTTGATTTTAAGCGTCAGGGTATTACCTCGCTGATAATTTCGCATAAATTGAATGAAGTGTTGAAGGTTGCCGACACGGTAACGATCCTGCGAGACGGAAAATCCGTCAGCACCTATGACGTAAAGGCCGACAACCTGACCGAAGAAAAGATGATTAAGGACATGGTAGGCCGTGATCTTACCCACCGTTTTCCGGAACGAAAATCATCGCCCGGCGAGACGGTCATGGAAGTTAAAAACTGGACGGTTTACCATCCCGATTATCATGATATCAAGATAGTAGACAACGTTTCATTTTACCTGCGCAAAGGCGAAATTTTGGCCTTCTGCGGCCCGATGGGAGCCGGGCGCACGGAGCTCATGATGAGTATTTTCGGCAGGTCTTACGGTTACCGCTGTGAGGGGGAATTGCGCATTAACGGAAAGACATACACCTTCAAGAGTCCCCGCGAGGCAATCGCTTCCGGCCTGGGCTATATTTCCGAAGACCGCAAAGGTTTGGGCCTGGTTCTGATTCAGGACGTGAAAACAAATATGGCCCACGCCAGCCTGGATAAGCTTTCGCGGTTTGGGATTATGGACAGCCAGAAGGAAATAAAAGAGGCGGAGCGCTACCGGAAAGACCTCAATATCAGGATGCCCTCGATAAACCAGATTGTGCGGAACCTTTCAGGCGGAAACCAGCAAAAGGTTGTGGTAAGCAAGACTTTGTTGGCGAATCCTGATATTTTTATTGTCGACGAGCCGACCAGGGGCATTGACGTCGGCGCAAAGACAGAAATCTACGGGATTCTGAACAACATTATCGCCGCCGGCAAAAGCGTCATCATGGTGAGCTCGGAGCTTCCTGAAGCGCTGGGCATGGCGGATCGTATTTACGTAATGAACGAAGGCAAAATAAAAGGCGTATTGGCAAAAGAAGAAGCGACTCAGGAAAAAATCATGCACCTGGCGCTGGTTGGCTGAACCGCTTTGCGGTTCAGCAGTAATAGGGAGAAAAAGATGAGCGATAAAGTTATTCACACTTCAGACACAAAAACACTGATTAAGAACAACATCAGGAATTATTCGATGTTCATCATGCTGGCGATTATAATGCTTATATTTGCCCCTTTAACCAACTGGAACAACTGGAACCCCCGGAATTTTACCAATATTTTCTTTCAGTACAGTTACGTGCTGATCCTCGCGGTCGGCATGGTGCAGGTCATAATCACATTGGGGATCGATCTTTCGGTCGGTTCGGTTTGCGCCTTCATCGGCGCGCTCAGCGCGATGATTTACAATACCGGAGTTGGCCTGCCAGTCGCGCTGTTGATTTCAATCGCGATGGGCGTAGCAATCGGCGCTTTTCAGGGGGTATGGGTGGCTTACGCGAAAATACCCGCGTTCATCGTTACCCTTGCCGGAATGTTGCTTTTCCGGGGCCTTACCTACATTGTTACAAAAGTTAGTCCCGTCAGCCTCAGGGACGTCAAATATTCCCATCTCGCCACCGGGACCCTGGACGAAACATTTAAAACCAGCAAGATTGGCCCCTACTATCCCATGGCTTTGGTTGTAGCGGTGCTGGTGCTGGTAATTTTCTTTATCGCCGAAATCCTGGGCCGCCGCAAAAAAATCGCCAATGAATTTGCAGTTCCTTCGTTTCCCATATTTATTGCCAAACTGGTTATTATCAGCCTTTTAACCCTGGGCCTTGCCGACCGATTTGCCCGCTATCGTGGCCTTCCCATTGTAGTGCTGGTTTTGGGCATTACCGTTGCTGTTTTTCACTTTATATTGAACAATACCGTCCTTGGCCGTTACATCTACGCGGTCGGCGGCAATTCCCGCTCGGCAAAACTTTCCGGCATCAACTCGGAACTTATCACCTTTGTCGTCTTTTGCATCATGGGCGGGCTGACCGGCCTTGCCGCCGTTGTGAGTACCGGTTACATGAACAGCGCCCTGCCCCAGGCCGGTAACCTCTTTGAGATGGATGCCATCGCCGCGTGTTACATCGGCGGCGTTTCCGCTTCGGGCGGTATCGGAACGGTAATCGGGGTCATCATCGGCGGTTTGGTAATGAGCGCCATTAACAACGGTATGTCCCTGATGAACCTTGGTACCCACTATCAATACGTCGTAAAAGCCCTGATCCTTCTTTTAGCGGTGTTCTATGATGTGTATACCCGTCGCAAGGCCGGTCTGGGTTGATCTTAAGAACTACTGAAAATGTATTAAGAAGAATAAAAACCACGGAGGACACTGAGTAACACGAAGTTTTAATTTGATTTTCTCTGTGAAACTACCTTCGGTTCTGTAGCCGTGTAACTCTGTGGTAAAATTCTTAGGGCTGATTTAGAGCTTATACCAGAATAATAGGAATAAATTATTATAGGGCGCTGGCCTTGGCTCAGGTATTGTAAGGTCAGGCTGAATAGTGCAAAATTATATTGGAGCAATACTATTGGCTTTTAGAACCATCATTAGAAAAAAAGCAGCCGCCATGCTTCTGTTGTTTTTTCTTCCCGCGTTTTCTCTTTTCTGCCAGAATACTCGCGGAGACGCCCTTACCCTCAAAATTGCCGTCATCGGGCCAGGGGATGAGCTTTATTTTTGGTGGGGCCACATCGGCCTGGTAGTCGAGGACAAAATATCAGGCACAAGCCGATTTTTTGATTGGGGCGTTTTCTCTTTTGAAAATGAAAACTTTTTCGTGAATTTTGCTTTTGGAAGGCTTATCTATTCCTGCATGGTTTCTAACTCTGAGTCCAACTTTAACCAGTTCATCAGAACTAATCGCGACATAACTATATACACTCTGGATCTTCCCGCTGATAAAAAAGAAGCCGTGCTGCGCTTTGCGGAAAACAATATGCTGCCTGAAAACCGCGATTATAACTATCATCATTTTAAAGACAACTGCGCCACAAGAATCAGGGATATTGTTGATTTGGCCCTCGATGGCAGGTTCAAAGAGGGGTTTATCAATGAAAGGAGCCGCTTTACTTTACGACAGCACGTTAGGCGGCATACCTGGTTTAGTCCGTTTATTGACTGGATTTTAAATTTCTGGATGGGCCAGGATATCGACAAGCCGATAACGGTATGGGACGATATGTTCCTGCCTTCGGAAATTGGAATGCGGATTGCGGATTATCAATATAAGGATTCCTACGGAAATGAAAGAAACCTGGTAAGCCAGGTTGAAATTCTAAATAAGTCAATTGGCCGGCCTATTGTGCTTGATGTCCCAAGAAAGCAATGGCCAAGGGAGCTTTTTGTAAGCCTTGTTTTCTCAGCCCTTATTGTTTTTGTTTATTTGTTTTGGGGCAAGAAAAAGTTTTTTAGAATCTTTTTGGGTCTTGCCCAAAGTTTTTTGGGTTTGTTTTTCGGCATTGCCGGAAGCATGCTCTTTTTTCTGACTTTCTTTACGGATCATGACTATACCTATCACAACAGCAATGTCTTTTTCGTAAATCCCCTGTTTCTGGCGGCAATTCCCCTGGGATTGATCTTTGCTTTTACGCATAACGAAAAAAAACGCTTTGTTGCGGCGCTCCTGTCACGCGTTTTCTGGGCCTATATTCTTTTGGGCGGGTTTCTCACCATGGCGATAAAACTTTCCCCTGCTTTTTACCAGCAGAATCAGGTTACCCAGGCGCTGGTCCTGCCAATTGCATTGACCATGCTTGTTTTGATGACCATGGTAAATCGCAACCCCAGAATTTTATCACGCCATAGAACCGAAGATAGAGGCGCATCGAACCTTCGGTTCGAGGACGCAGAGTGAGTAATGAAAAAGACTGAGACCTTTTTAATGTCTATTTTCATTATGAAAATAATAAGAAGAATAAAAACCACAGAGTTACACGGAGTAGTGGGGCTGTCCGAAAAGAATATTTTACCACGGAGGGCACGGAGTTTCACGGAGGAAAAAAGAATTCTCATATCAAAACTCCGTGTTCCTCTGTGTACTCCGTGGTTAATTCTTACTTATTGGACACCTCCTTGGAGTTTAAAGACAATTATGGTGTTTTCCTGCCTTCGGTTCAAAAAGCGTTTTCTTTGTTTGCTGGGTTTGTTTTTTTTCACGCTAACGCTTCAAGCCCAGAGCCCCAATGGGGATAAGCCGACGGACAGCTATATTTTCCCTCTCGCGCTTGTTTTGGAATGGGCGGAATATGCTTCAGGCGCGTGGAAGCCCGATTGGCCTTTGGAGATACCCCCCGATGCCTTCAAGGTTCAGTCAGGAAAAATTTCCGCATGCGAAATTATCAGCGACGATTTTACGCTTGATTTTAAAATTGACGAAGCGGGCAGGGCGGAGATATTCCCTTTTATGCTGAACGGCGAAATGGCCCAGGCGGCTATAGTTTACAACAAACTTTCGGAAATACAGGAGATGGCTATAACTTTCCCTTCCGGCGATAACCCCTGGGATTTGGAATTCCTTGAGTACAGGAATTCCTTTCCTTACCTTGTCAGGGCTTATAATGCCGGTACCGAAGGCGCAGATGGCGACGCAACAAGCGATGCCACAGGCGGCAGCGCAGGCTCATGGTATTTTATTTACTATTCCTATAGCAGAAGTGAAATTCTTGAAACCTGGTACGATGAAACAGGAAATGCCCTTGGCATCTACGGATTTACACTGGCCGAGGTTGGCAAGATGCCAAGAATAAGGACAATTAAGGATTATTCGGCACCGGCAAGCGCTGATAGCGACACTGAGCTTTTCTACGACAGCCGGAGCCTTGTAACCGGAATTTCAGGCCCGGCGGGTCTTTTCAATGTCCTTTATTTTAGGGAAGATGCTCAACGATATTGGGATCGCCGTCCAAAAGGGGACAGTGCCGCAGGGGATAATGCCGCTGGCGATAATTTAATTACAGCGGGAAATTTTACCTTCCAATGGGATGAAATGGGCTTTTTAAGGCGCTTAAGCGGAGAGGATGGCAACGGCCAATTGCTTGATTGCCGTTACGAGTACACCCTTGACGAGCTGGGTAACTGGATAGAAAGGCAGGAAACCAGGAGGATTCGGGATTTGGGCTTTTTGGTACCGGCTCCCGGAACCACTATCAGGCGTGTACTGGAATACAAAAAATGAGCTCTTCGGTAGAATGGAAAGAAATCAAGTATACGGAAGTCTTTGAAGAAGAACTGCGCGGTCTGGAGCGGCGCCGGAAATCGGATCCGAACTGCAAAGTGGAGGATATTGAGGGACTGCTTCAGCACCTTTACATAATGGATGGCGCGGACTGGTATGGCAGGGGAGATGTCCAGGACATCACTATGGCGGCTACCATCGCGGCTTATGAATGTTTTATCGCCCAGTGGAAGGCGAGTGCGCGTTAAGGAGGTAAATATGGAATGGCGGGCAAGTCACATCCTGGTTAAGGACAGGTCCCTGGCGGACGATCTTTTAAAGCGCCTGAAGCAGGGGGCTTCTTTTGAGTCTCTGGCCAGGGAACATTCCACCTGCCCGTCCAAGTCATCCGGCGGGGATCTCGGGTGGTTTGGGCCGGGGAAAATGGTGGCTCCCTTTGAATCGGCGGTAAAACGCCTGTCGCCAGGATCCATCGGGGACGTGGTCCAGACCCAGTTTGGCTATCACCTGATTAAGTGTACAGGCCGGAAAGATTGATCCTATAAGAAGAATAAATCTAAGGATAAATCCTTAAGGATAAATCCGTCTTGTAGAAAAGGGCTTTTTAGGTTTTAATTGTGGTATAAAATTGAAGCGTAAAAAAAGTCCCGGGAATTTCGGGGGCGTCAGTAACAGGAGCGGATATGGCCCTTAAATTTTTAGCGCCCAAAAAAGCGAATATCGAATCAATCATTGAAATCGATACGGAGCTCAACGAAATACAAGATTTGGATTTCCTTTTGGAGCGGATACTTTTTGAAGCCAGAAGAGTGGTTCATGCCGATGCCGGTTCAATTTACATTAGGCAGATGGTAGAAGAAGATGGCTCAAAAATCGAAAAGCTGGCCATTAAATACTCGCAAAATGATACTTTGCAAAAAGAGCTGCCTCCGGGGCAGAAACTTTTATATTCGGTTTTTTCATTGTACATTAACGACAAGACATTGTCGGGTTACTGCGGGCTTACAAAGCAACTGGTAAATATCGAAGACGCCTACAATTTACCCCCCGGAGTTCCGTATTCATTCGGAAAGAGTTACGATCAGATTACAGGATACAAGACAACCTCCATACTGTCGGTTCCTTTAAAGAATTCCGACGGAAGGCTTCTTGGGGTAATTCAGATAATAAATTCCAAGGATAAAAAAGGGAATATCGTACCATTCTCAAAGGTTGATGAGCGTTTAATTACTCATTTTGCCGTAAACGCGACGATGGCGCTTCAAAAAGCCCAGATTATACGTACCATGATCCTGAGAATGATTAAAATGGCGGAGCTTCGGGATCCCAAAGAAACGGGAACCCATGTAAACCGCGTTGCGGGCTACGCTGTGGAAATTTATGATCGCTGGGCCAGCCGAAGGGGAGTGCCGGAAGAAGAAAGGAACAAATTCAATGACAGTTTCAGGATTGCTTCCATGCTGCATGACGCGGGTAAGGTTGCCATTCCGGACATTATCTTAAAGAAGCCTGCCAAGTTTACACCTGAAGAGTACCAGGTTATGCAGAACCATACGATTTACGGCGCGGCGCTTTTTGACGATCCCCAATCTCCGCTTGATGTTTTGGCCCGTGATATAGCTTTTACCCACCATGAAAACTGGGACGGCACCGGCTACCCCGGCTGGGTGGATCCGCAAACGGGAGTCCCGATTAAGACGGGAGAAGACGGCAAGCCTGTCGGGAAAAAGGGCGAAGAGATTCCCCTTTCGGGGCGGATTGTAAGCCTTGCCGATGTTTTCGATGCCCTTTGTTCCAAACGGGCTTATAAGGAGCCATGGAGCGAAGATGAAGTGCTTCTTGAAATAAAAAAACTGTCCGGTACAAAATTCGATCCCGATCTGGTAGAGGTTTTCTTTGAGATACTTCCCTCTATCAAGCAGATTCAGCAGTTATATCCCGACGGCGGCTCTATTTAATCTGGTCAGTTCCCGATCCAGGCTGTTGGCAAGCAAAGACAGTTCTTTTTTGCCATAGGAAGGGGTCCTTTCAAAATCAAGGCCGTTATTCGCCAGGCCGACTGTAAAGTCCCTTATTGAACGTTGTTCGCGAATATTCTCTTTTGTAAAAGTTCTGCCCCTGTCGTCCAAAACCGCTATGCCCGCATCGACAAGCTGTTCGGCCAGGGGCAGGTCCCGCGTAATAACAAGGTCCCCGCTTTTAGCCAGCGCCAGAATGCGTCTGTCCGCCTCCCCTTCGCCGGGAGGGCAAAGTTCGAAAAACACAGTTTCAAACACCGGAAGTCCGGGAATCGGACGGTTGGCGGCGAAGACGCTTTTAATGCCCAGCCTGGATGAAAAACGCAGTATCATTTCCCGTGCCGGGCGGGGACATGAATCCGCGTCTACAAGGATTTGCATAATCAGGAAATTTTTGCCGAAGCCAAATAAGCGGTAAAGGTTCCTGAAAACTCCAGGCTATTATGCGGAGGGATAAAAGCGGACTCTCCGGTTTCCATTGCTATTGACTGGTTTATTGTCAGGGTTCCGGCAGTAACTATCAGTATGGACGGGCCTGCCTCGTTGTAGGGGACAGCCGTTCCCAAACCATGCATTACCGAAAGGGAGAAATCCCCGATCGGAGCTGGATACATGAAGCGGAAGGAAAGCGGATACGGAAGTTTCATAATTTCAGGCTTGAATTGGGAAAACTCCAGCACGGATAAAAGCTCCGGTGGATCTGTGTGTTTGGAGCTAAGGCCCCCTCGGAGCACATTATCGGAATCGGCCATTAACTCAATTCCCATGCCTTTTATATAACTGTGGAGTATGCCCGGAGGTATGTACATTGCTTCACCTGGGGCCAATTCTATAATGTTCAGGTACAGCGGGGCTAATATGCCGTGATCTTTGGGAAAGAGCTCGGATAAATAAACGCAAAGCGCCCATTCGTTTTTATATTCCTGAAAGTCGCTTTCAAGCAGTTTCTGTTGCTTTTTTAAGAACGGCCCAAGCATTTCCAGCCATTCGTTGTTTATGCCGAAAAGGGTTGAAATAAAATCTTTTAAGGGGTTTCCATCCCGTCGCTTAAGGGCAAGAATTAGCTTCTCAAAACCCTGCTTAAATATCCCTTCGCTCTCCATCGAAAGGGTTTCAATCAGAAAACATATCTCCCGCACATCCCTGAGTCCGCAGAGAGCGGCGAAATGGTTTAGGGCGCAAATGATCTCAGGCTTGTCGCCGGGATCCCTGTAGTTTCTGTTTGGCGCGTCCAGAGGGATGCCTTTCAGGTTCTCCTTTTCAAAACCGTCGCGCGCCTGCCGGAGGTTAGGATGAGCCTGAATAGACAGGGGTTTTTCTGCGGCCAATATCTTCAGAAGAAAAGGCAGGGTGCCGTATTTTTGGGCGATTTCCCTTCCCAAAAAAGCTTCTTTTTCCCTGTCTATCAACTCGGACAATAGCGGCCCGCTTTTCCCGTCAGGAAGTTCCGTGCGGGAAGGGGCAGAGTGGTTAACGCCCATCCAAAGTTCGGCCTGAGGGATGCGGCTTATGTTTTTCTGCCTCAAAAGCGTCGGGATCCAGTCCGCAGAACCCCAGTCATAATTTTTTATGACGTTTTTAAGTTTATAAACGGGAGGATTTGCGGTGGGTGCCTCCGGATAAGCATCCTTTTCCCGTTCCTTTGGTATTATTTCGTTAAGCCTTGAGATCATGCCCTGGGTGAGCCGCTCCGCCTCCCCCTGATCTTCGTCTTCTATTTTTACCGCGTCTGCTGCGCTTCCCGCTTTCTCAAGATCATCGCAAAGCAAAAAGCCTGTGAGGACTGCGGTTTTAAGAGGATCCTTTAAGCCTGTTGTCTGTTGTACGTTCTCGATTGTCCGTCGGTACTTGTCCAGGAGCATATTGAGATACTCCGGCGGCTCTTCGGCGGATATAGTTAAGTTTGTTCCTAAAATCTCTATATGAATATCGCTCTTTGCCATGGGCTTTCAAAAGATATCAAGCTCTTCTTTGGTTGTGTCGGAGGTCTTTTCCTCATCTGCGGCTTTGTCAGGCGTTTTTGTTTCTCTTGATGGTCCGCTTTTAACAGGCGGCTTGCTTTCGGTAGAAGGTTTACTCTCAATAGAGGGCTTGTTTTCAATAGGTGGTAATTCTACAGATGGCTTACTTCCAATAGATAGCTTGCTTTCTAATGCGTCCTCAAACTGATTAAGCCTGTCCAGGGCCGAAAGAATTCCATCCTCAATCCGGCCCTGGTTCTCCTTGAACTGCTGTACCAGAACTTCAAGATCTTCAATCCGCTTTTGATATGAACTCAGCTTTTCTTTTAACTTGGAGTTTTCACCGGTTACTTTTTTTACATGATCAATTACGTTTGTAACCTTCGATTCCAGCAGTTTGACCTGTTCCAGGCTTACCATATCTATGCCTCCAATGCGGTCTTTGCCTTTAAAACAACCTCCTTAAAGGCGTTTTGGTCATCAATCGCCAGGGAAGCGAGGACTTTCCTGTTGATGCTGATTCCCGCTTTGCTGAGGCCGTCAATAAACTTTGAATAGGAAAGACCCTCGGCTCTGCAGGCGGCGTTAATCCGGACAATCCATAGCCTGCGAAAATCCCCTTTCCTGTCCTTCCTGTCCCGATATGCGTATGAGAGGCTCTTTGTAACCGCGTCTTTTGCAGTTTTAAAATTTGAGTGCCTGCGGCCCCAGTAGCCTTTTGCCAGTTTTAATATCTTCTTGCGATGGTTCTTGCGTTTGGAACCGTCTATTGCTCTTGACATGTCAAATACTCCTTATGCCCCGGACTATCCGTAGGGCAGCAATTGCTTTTTTATGCTCCCGGCATTGTCGCCGGAAAGAATTCCGCTCTTTCTCAGGTTTCTTTTCCGCTTGCTGGGCTTTTTGGTAAGAATATGGCGGAGGTTTTGCTTCTTGTACTTAACCTTGCCAGTCCCGGTGAATGAATAGCGCTTGGCCGCGCTCTTTTTCGTTTTCATTTTTGGCATACTGCCACCCTCGATTATAGTCTTAACGCCCGGCCTAACGGAGGCGCTATTTTTTTGTTTTAGGACTTAGAACCATGGACATAAACCGTCCTTCCAGGGCAGGCGCTTTGTCCATGATATATTCGCCTTCAATCCTTGCTAAAACGTCTTTAAGGACAATCAGGCCAAGCTCGGTATGGGCCATTTCCCTGCCTCTGAAACGCACCGTTACCTTAACCTTGTTGCCTTCGCCAAGGAATATTTTTACATGCTTCGATTTGAAATCCAAATCATGATCGTCAATCTTTGGCTGCATCCGGATTTCTTTAAGTTTAAGCAATTTCTGCTTTTTCTTTGATTCCCGTACTTTCTTTTCGTTTTCGAATTTGAACTTACCATAGTTCATAATTTTGACAACCGGCGGAACCGCGTTTGGCGCGACTTCTACCAGGTCAAGGCCCTGTTCTTTGGCAATTGCAAGGGCTTCCAGAGTGGGAATAATACCCTGCTGCTGCTCCCCTTCCTCCCGGATGAGACGGACCTCCCGCACCCGGATTTGTTCATTAATACGTAAATCTTTATCCGACAACTGACCTCCTCATGGTTCCCCAAGTATTTATTATAGCAAAAGACTTGGGAAAATGTCTATAGCGGAATATACTATACTATAGAGGGAGCATAGAAACCTCTTTTCATTGACTTGGGGTTGGAATTGTATTATACTTAATTTGGATTATAGACATATTGGAGATGTAATGGCTTCAAGATTAAAATTGTTTCTTTTTTCCTTTAAAACTAAAGTTATAGCATTGTTTAGCAATTACCGGGTTACTGTAATTAACGCTATCGTTACAGTAGTCCTTGTAGCCGGTGTTGTTACTGTCCTTTTAACCCAGTCAACAGACTTGCAAAGAAGAACCACGGAAGAAGGCGTAATTAACATAGCGGAAATGACCGCGCTTGAAGTCCAATCCCATTTTCTGGCCTATTACAATCTAATCTATAACCTGGCTCAGATAATGACCAACTACGAGACATTTAACGTAAACCAGAGGCGTTCTGTTTTTAACGAGATGATGAGCGGTGTTTTTACTTCGGATTTTTCTTTCTGGAATTTATATACAATATGGAAGCCCAATGCGCTGGACGGATTGGACAGTGTTTACGCCAATGCTGATGACTCGGAAACAGGCCAGTATAACTACGGTTTTACCCGTGAAAATGGCTATATGGTGCAAAGAAGTTTTGGTGAGTTTGAATACCTGTTGAATTCAAATTTATTTAATTTGGGCCTGGCAGATCAGATAGTTGGTGAACCCGTGCTCAATAATGCATCGGTCAATAATTCAACAAGGCAAGTATGGCTAGTTAGCGTTCACTTTCCAATTTACAAATATGGCACGGAAAAGGAATTGGTTGGAGTAATGGGCGCTACTGTTAACCTGGACAGATTGCAATACCAGGTTGAAAGGAGCAGGCCTTATTTTACCGGGGGTACTTTTGTCAGCTCTGCCAGCGGAGACATTTTTGCGCACTATAAATACAGTATGGGTAATCGAGGACTCAATATAAGAGAATCTGAAAATAATACAGTATTTATCAGTAACGAGCCTATAGCTATCGCTGAAGAAATGCTGGATTCCATTGCAGAGAAGGATTATAAGGTTAAAAGAACCCAGAACTCCTTAATTATTGGCTATCCGCTGACAAAATTCGAAGGTGATTCCACCCGTTTTATTCATCCAATCAGCCCTATTCGCTGGGTTGTTGTTACTATGGTTCCCAATACAACGATATTTGCCGCCATTAACGCCATGCTCCGTTTTTCTATCTTATTTATAATCGGTGCCGGCGTACTGGCTGTTTTGGTTTTCTTTCTAACATCCAAAAGCCTTACTCAGCATGCCCGGAATTTGCAGCGCTCCCTCGAACAATCGTCAGCCATGCATGACAACTTAAAATACGGCCTTTTCCTGATGGACGAGAAATATATAATTCAGGGAGCATATTCAAAGGCCCTGGAAAAAATTCTTTCCGTTTCCAATTTGCAGGGGAAGAATTTCATCGAATTATTGTCCTCCTCCATAAAAGGAACCGAAAAGCAGGGCCTAATGGATTATTTTGACATGGTTTTAAAGAATGCTTTTGATAAAGAACTGCTGGAAAGCATAAATCCCATAAATGATTTTTCATATACCAGTACCGAGACAGGCGAGATAAAAAGCCTCCGCACAACTTTCACCCTGGCAGGACAGGGGAGAGGAACGCTGTATATATTGGGTACCATGGAAGACATTACAGCGGAAAAGGAACTGCAAAGGCAGCTTTTGGAAGCGGAAAACCTCAGGGAAAATGAGATGCGGGCACTTTTCCAGGTAATTCAGATTGACCCAAGAGTGTTAAATGATTTTGTTGTTGACGCGGAATATGAATTTGAAAGAATAAACGATCTGTTAAAAAACAAGAAGCAGGTACAGCAGGAAATGCTGGTTGAAATGTACCAGTCCGTCCATGCGGTAAAATCGAACGCTCTTATTTTAAATCTGGAGAGTTTCAGCGAAAGGCTGCATAAGCTTGAAAGCTCGGTGAAATCCCTGCAGGAAGAACACAAGGATGTTGTGCCTTTTGATGACTTCCTCTCTCTTATTCTGGAGTTCAGCGATGCCATGAAGGAAATGGATAAGCTGAAGGAGACAGTTTCCAAGATCGAAAATTTCAGGGTTGCGTCCGGCGGGGATAAAAATCAGGAGCATTATGTTCTTATAGAAACTTTAACCCGTGTTTGCAATAAAACCCAGGCGGCGCTGGATAAAAAAGTCCGTTTTGTGGTTGAAGGAATCGACGGAGTTGTCCTGGACTACGGCCCGCGAAGGGTTATTAAGGAAGTCCTTACGCAGTTGGTCAGGAATGCGGTTTACCATGGCATTGAACGCCCCGAGGAGAGAACCCCCCTTGGCAAAGAGCCGGAGGGCGAGATTCGGCTTTCGATACGGTACAAGGATAATCAGATTGTAATTAAGCTTACCGACAACGGCGGCGGGATCGATTTTAGCCGAATAAGGCAAACCGCCCAGGAACATAACCTGGTTCACAACGAGGCGGAGGCAAATGACAAGAACTATTTATTGAAAACTCTTTTCGCCCCAGGTTTTTCAACTCTTGGCGAGGCGGATTTTCATGCCGGACGCGGCATGGGCCTGAGCCTCGTCAAAGATCGCATAAAAGATTTGCATGGGAATATAGCTGTCTCAACCGCGAAAGGAAAGGGCACAACTTTTACCATTACGATTCCGCTGGAACTGCACGTTAGAGCCGATAACGCTTCTTAATTGCTCTTGGCAGCCTCAAGGGCGACCGAAAGTGAAAAACTGTCTTCGTTGGCAATGCTAAAGGGAATGCAGATAACCCTTGTCTGACCTTCCGGCCAGTTAATATGATGTTCTTTTCCTGTAACAATAGTGGGCAGCGAAATAACCAGCCTGAATGTATCTTCAAGTTCCTGTTTGACATTTCCGGCGATAATGTTAATCAGCTCCCCGACCGCATCTACCACATCATCATAAAGGACCTGGTGTACTTTGCCGGTAAGGATGCCGGCTAGTTTCATTGCCAGATTATCTTTCATGGAAATCACTACTGCCCCGCGGGCTTCTCCGGTAAGGCCTATTACCCCGGAAATATCCCAGTCTTCTGTCGAGTCTTTTTCCAAAAAGTAGGGCATTTTTGCTTCAGGTTCCAAGTGTACAAAGTCATGAAATACGCTGTTGCATGTCTTGATAAACGGTTGTATATATTGTTTCACAATATCCTTCCTTTAATTAATAACTGATCTGCTAAAAAATGACCTTGGATATTTTTTCGGCAAACAGCTTGCCGTTAATCGGCTTTATGATATAGTCCGTCGCGCCAAGCTTTAACGCTTCTATTACATTGTATCTTGCCGATTCGCTTGTTACCATGATAATTGGAAGCTTAATATATTTGTTAATGGCGCGAACCTTCTTTAGAAAATCAATGCCTGACAGTTTGGGCATATTCCAGTCCAAAAGAACAAGATCAATAGGCTGTTTCATTAAAATGTCCAGAGCTTCAACACCGTCCTCTGCTTCAATATATTGGCAGGGTATTTTCTGTTCGGTGAAATAGTTTTTGACTATGTTACGCATAATTCGGGAATCGTCAACAACCAGGATACTCTTCATATGATAAGTATACAAAAAAAATCCAAATAAGTAAACAATTTTTTTAAGAAATATTTTAGTTCCAGGTACCTACTAGCAATGTATAACGGCTTGAAAACGCCTGCTCTGATGTACTATTCTAAGACGTGAGTCTTTTTTGCCTGCTTTGGGTTCCCCTGTTTTATCTTTTTTGGCGCTCTATTACAGGCCATTATGCTTCTGCAGGGGGAGTTTGGGCTATCCTGGCCGGGAGCATTGTTGCCATGATCCAGTTTTTTCTGGGGAATTTGATTGATCCCGGAGGATTTGGGCTTTCAAGATGGGTGAGCGGCTGTATAGATATAATTACCCTTCCTGCCATGGCGCCTATTTTAGTTTATTTTTTTCTTATGGTCTTTAAACTTATCTCCGGCGAAGCGGACTTTGCAAGTTTTGCCCTTTTGTGGCTAATTCCGAGCGCCGGCATAAGGGCGTTAAGCTGGAGTTCCGCAAGCGATCCCCTGCTTTTGGTGCTGGCTCCCGTTCTTTGGACAGCCATCGCGGTAGGGGTTTCCTTTTTTATCGATATAATTCTTAAAAGCCGCCTTCTTGTAATAATTCTGGCTTCGCTTGTGATAATAATAATACCGTTTGCGGCCTCATGTTCCTATTGGGCATTTTACGCCCAAAGGACTTACATGGGTCTTTTGTTTTTATTTGCCGCTGTAGTCCCGATGCTTGTTTCTATGATCCTGGCCTTTGTCAGAGCCCAAGACTAAGCGCGATTGGCGGAGCCCAGGACGTTGATGTTCTTGTGGGAGTAGAGCTTTTTAAGCTCGTCCCTTGCCGGGCCCAAGATCTTACGGGGATCAAACTCTTCTGGTTTTTCGGTCAAAACCTTGCGAATCATTGCGGTCATGGCAAGGCGTCCGTCGGAGTCGATGTTTATCTTGCAAACCGCGCTCTTGGCGGCCTTGCGGAGCTGTTCTTCGGGGATGCCTACCGAATCGCTGAGTTTTCCGCCGTATTTTTCAATCATCTGGACGTACTCAATTGGCACCGAAGACGAGCCGTGGAGCACAATCGGGAAGCCGGGTATCCTTTTCTCAACTTCTTCAAGGATATCGAAGCGGAGTGGAGGGGGGATTAAAATGCCGTTAGCATCCCGTTTGCACTGTTCCGGTCTGAATTTTGCCCTGCCATGGCTGGTTCCTATCGAAATTGCCAGGGAATCGACGCCGGTTTTTTTTACGAAGTCCTCAACTTCCGCAGGCTGGGTGTAGTGGCTTTTTTCGGAAGATACGTCGTCTTCCACGCCTGCCAGAACCCCCAATTCCCCTTCCACGGTAACGTAATCCTTCCTGGAATGGGCATATTCGCATACTTTTTTGGTAAGGGCGACGTTCTCATCGTACGGAAAATGGGAGCCGTCTATCATGACCGATGAAAAGCCCGTCTCAATACAATCGACGCAAAGCTCGTAAGTGTCCCCGTGGTCAAGGTGCAGAACAATGGGGATGTCATACCCCAGCTGGTGGGCGAATTCTACGGCCCCTTTTGCCATGTTTTTCAGCAAGTTTTGATTGGCGTACTTTCTTGCGCCGGACGATACCTGTAAAATTACAGGAGATTTGGTTTCGACGCAGGCCTGGATGATGGCCTGCATTTGCTCAAGGTTGTTAAAATTGTACGCGGGCAAGGCATAGCCGCCGCTTATGGCTTTCTTAAAAAGCTCAACAGTATTGACGAGGCCTAATTCTTTATAACTGGTCATAAAACGCTCCTTTTAAAATGGCAAGATACAATAATACTATGCTATCGCGGGCTGCGGGTCAACGGCTTCGCCGTTGGCTCTTTTAAGGAATGGATTGACTGCCCGCTATCGCGGGCTACGGGTCAACGGCTTCGCCGTTGGCTCTTTTACAGCAAATCCCCCAGTATGGAGCGTTCTATAAAAATCTGTGCCGCGCTGACGATTTCCCCGGTCTGTACCTGAATGACCCTGGCGAAAATAATCACCTGGGTGCTCATGGGAATAACCTGCCCGGTAATCATGTACTGGGCGCCGAGAAGTTTTCCCACTTCGATAGCCGCGTCGGTGTCCAGAAGGCCCTGGCGCAAGAGGTTCTGTTCCGCCCTGACCGCGTCCAGCCTGCTGCGTTCTACCAAAACCAGGCCGGGGTTTCCCGAAAGGCTTACCAGGGCGTTTTCGTTGATAAAAGCAAGCAGCGGCGTTTCGCTGTCCGTTCCCCGAATGCTGAAAGGCGCAATGGCCACAACCGAACGCTGGCCTGAGGGGAAGGAAAGGCCGATTTCCTTATAAAGCGCCGAAAGCCGGTTTTGCAGTTCTTCCATGTCTGCCGCGCTTCCGGTTCCTACAATTCCCGCAGGCGCAGGGCCGGGATTGCCAAATCCGACGTAATTTCCTGCGGGACTGCCGCCGGAGTCGACAAGCTCTTTGCTCAGTATGTTGTCGTAATTGACCAGGATTTCCAGTTCGTGAGTGAATGCCTTTTGGTCGTCCAGCCTGAGTTTCGCGTTCTCAAGCTCAAGGCGGCTGTCCCTGGTGATTTTCAGCGCAGCTTCAAGCCGCTTTAAGAAGTTCTTTTTTAGCGTGTCCATGCGCTCCAGTTGGCCGGCGCTTGGTTCCCTGTTTCCAACATCGCGCTCAAGCTGGGAAAGGGCGCTAAGGTCGTCCTGACCCGCGTAGTAAAGATCGCCTATCTCTTTGAGGGCTTCGGCAAAATAAAGCATGGTTCCCGAATGAAGCACCATGCCTGAGGAGATGCCGTCCGATGAGCTTTCGGAAAGCACGATTCCCACAGTCCGCTCTACAGGCGGCAGGGGCCTGCCCAGAAGATCTTTGGCGCTTACCTGGAAACGGGCGAGCTCCCTTTCGCCGCTGCTGGCTTGGCCCTGCGTATTGCCATCTATCCGGTAGCGAACAAGAATCGTCTCGTAATCTCCAAGATGCAGGCCCGGCAGTTTATATGAAATACGATTCCCCTCAATTCGGTTCTGATAGCCCCATGTTTCGAGGATTTCGATGCCTTGGGCGAATTCCAGGCTCATATCCAGATCAGTTGCAACTAACGCTACCATACGCTCGAATTCGGTGTCAAAGAGTTTTTTCATTTCTTCCCGGTCGCTGATGAACCGCGAACTGCCGCCGCCTTCTTCTGCCAGAGTTCGCATGAGTTCCAGATCAAAGCCCACGCCGATGCCAATGGTAGTGGTGGTAATCCCCATCTGCCTGTAGCTTTCCGCAAGCTGATAGATCAGGGCTTTTTCCTGCTTCAGGGCGGAAGCGCCTTTGTACTCGAAAGAAGCAAGCTCTACGTCGCTGGATTTGCCCTCGCCGGAAACGATTCCCTCAAAATAGCTGTAGTTGTTCCCGTTTTTCACTTCTACCCGGAAGGGGGTAGGCGCTTTGTCGCTTTCATGGAAGTGGTAGTTCCGCACGACCACCCGGTATCGGCCCTGCGGCGCGTGGCCAGGGCCCCAGAAGATGTTCTCCACCGGCTTGGTGGTTTCGCCGCGCACATTCATGTCAATATCCAGCATCCCGCCGGTTGAATCCTGTTTACGCGCATAGTAGATTTCCTCCCCTCGCGGGGTGAAGACATGAAGGTCAATGTCGTTGCGGTTGTTCCAGATAAGGGAAACACGCACGTCTCCGGACTGGCCGCCTGCCCGGTTTAGCCGTGCAGAGAATTCCGTTCCATCGGAAAAAAACAGGATGCGGTTCACGGAACCTTCCCGAAAGTTGGTGAGGGCCTGCTGGTATCCGGCGCTAAGGCCCTTTTCCAGATCGCTTGAGCCCTGGGGTCTAAGGCCGTTCACCGCGTCAAGGAAACGCTTGAGCTTTTCCGCGCTGTCCATTCTGGTGGAGACGAATTCCACCTGCGCCGTCTCGTTAAAGCTGACAAGCGCCAGAGAGTCGACAGGCCGGACTTTGTTGACGAAGATTGCCGCCGATTCCCTGACCCAGTTGATTTTTTCCTCCTCGTTCATCGTGTCCGAACAGTCGATCACAAATACAAGGTTCATGGGGGGAAGCTCGGCAAAGCTTAAGCTTTTGCCCTGTATCCCGATCTGGAGGATTCCCTCCTGCCCCCGGCTCATCTGGCCGGAACTGTTGTAAAGGTAAACCCCCATCTCGCTTTGCGGCCTTGGGTAGTTATAATCAATGGACGCCAGAAACGAGTCTACGTACACTTCTTCCGGGGGCATGATGATGCCACGGCCTGCGAGGTAGCGCCCCCGTGTGTCAGAACCGGCTGACTGGCCGCCTGCGCAAAGGGCGGTAAAGGGAACGATAATGAAAACCGCTGCAAACAAGCGCTTTTTCATAAGCCTACCCCGTAAGAAATTGAAGTCATGGCGCAAATCCGGCCGGTTTCGACATCCAGAACCCTGAGCCTGAGGTGCTTTGCGGATTCCCAGGGGCTGATGCCGCCGGCTATAACAAAGGCGGCCCCGATGAGATGCCCGATGGAAACCGCGGTCTCATCGTCCACCTCGCCTGAAAGCTGGAACTGCTGTTCCGCCCTTATGGCATCCAGGTTCCGCCGATCCACGACGCGCAATTTTTGGGCCCTGACCAGCAAAAGGGTCAGCTCTTCCAGGGCGTATTCCCCCTCAAACGGATCACCGGCGCTGACAGAAATAAGCGCTACGCTGGCGTTAGAGGCCAGCGATTCCATGATCGCGCGGCTTGAAAGTTCAAGGGCTTCGCGGAGGTTAGCGGCTTTTCCCGGCACGGTTTCCTCGGTAGGAACAGGTGAAGAATCGGGAAGTGTTGCAGGGGAGGTATCACTGGATGAATGAGGAACAGTTTGGCAGGCAGTCAAAACCAGGAGAACGCAACATAACAGAACCGCCACGAAGCGTTTTGCGATAGGCATCTGTTCAATACTACCCCTATACAGGGTAAATTTCAAGGATTATGCGGTTCGTCCTGCTTTGTGGTAAAATTTTCCCCTTGTAATGCCTCCTCTATCCAGTTATGGTTTAGTTATGCCGGAACGAGCCCCCCCCCCAAAAAAATCCTCTGTAGTCCTGCTTTTTTTTCTGATTCTGGAAAATTGCAGGAATTTGAGACGGAAAACAAAAATAATCCTTCTACTTGCCGTTCTTGTCCCCGTTTTGGTTTTTTTTGCCGTTAGAGGGGCGTTTTTATCCCGTTCCCCTTTGGTTGTAGTTACCGACGCTTCTTTCAAGGCGCTTTACGGCCCCAAGCGGCTGAAAAAAATGGAAAACATGCTTTCCCTCAGGCTTTTTCGCAAGGTTATACCTGTTTATGTTGATGAAAGCGCGGGATCGGATCTGGTATCATTTGCGGTGGAAGACGCTTTTAAAAAGCCCCTGGCGGTTTTGTTTCCCCATAGGTATATGGGGGCAGGCGATTACTACAAAGAAAACCACGCGGATACGCCCGTTTACATAGCCTCCGGCAGAAACCAGACTTCCAAAGCAAAAGAAGCCGTTTCCTTCATTCGAACCGATGTAAAGACCGATTTTTACCGCGCCGGGCTATGCGCCGCTTTTCTTGCAGACGAAGGCACCATAATGTTCATCAGCGACGAGGTTGTGTCGAACGAAAACCGGGAAGCCTTTGTCGAAGGGCTCCGTGCCATGGATCATTTGACATATACGAACTGGGCAAGGTACAACAGCGACTTTTTATCCGAAACTTATCTGGCTTGCGCCGTTATTGCCGGTCCGGTGGGCGATTTCTTTGAAAAAAGGCCCGAAATCCCGGTAATTCTCTTCTCCTGGGCCGATCCTGACTTTACCCCCCGGTCCGTAAAGGTCATTTTTGACGATTCTCCCTATGCTTTGACATTCAAGGAACCGAAGCTTTTTTCATCTACAGAGGCGGAAGGCGAAATTTCGATCAGCTCTGTCCCTAAGGTTTTAAAGGACAGAATCGAAGAAAAGGAAGTTTATAAAAAGCTGGAAAGCCTGGTAAAAGAAAAATACCAAAAGGAAGAAAGTCAAAATAAATAAAAAAAAAGGGCAATAAAAGCCATTATCTGCCGATAATTTTATAAGTAGTCTTTAGGGTTTTGGCTTTCCGAGCCCGGAAGATATTTGACAAAAGATGGCTGAGGAAATATAATAGGGATAATCCGCATTTCCCAACAATCGGAGAAAGGGGTAAAAGGAGTAATAGATGAAACAAGGCAGTTTCAGGGCGGTGGGCCTCGTAGTTTTAACGCTTTTAATGCTGACTATAACGGGGTTTTCGGCAATCGGAGATGAAAACACCATTAATTACGAATCAATAGTCCTGGAAAAATTTTCGGGCGAACTTGAACATAAATGGAGTTACGGGGACAGAGATTATCAATATAATTTTGACTGGTCGGTTGACGCCAGTAAGTTCGCCTCGGTAGTCAAGAATGAGCAATTTCCCAAATTAGCCAAGGTTGAAGCCTGGCCTATTGCCTTGCACGGCGTCAACAAGAGCGGTCAGGAACTTACCAGTCTTGGCCTTTGGGGAAAATTTGACCGCCGCGGCTACAATTGGGTAGACCTTTATCCTTCAGTGCCGGGTACAGGCCAGAACGGTGAAGACCCGGAGCCTTTCGAAATTCCTATGCCGGGCAGGCTCCAGTATATGGATATGTGGGTTTGGGGTTCCAACCTGAATTATTACATTGAAGCCTACTTCAGGGATTACCAGGGTATCGTTCATTCCTTGTATATGGGGGACCTGAGGTTTCAGGGATGGAAGAATTTACGGGTAAAGATACCTAACAGTATCCCCCAGTCCAAGCGGATACTGCCCCGCTATGCCGGTTTGACTTTTGTTAAATTCAGAGTTTGGACTACACCTATGGAGAGGGTAGACAATTTCTACATTTACTTTAATGAAATAAAAGTCCTGACCGACGTATTTGAATCTAACTTTGACGGCGACGATCTCGCCGATCCCGAAAATGTCCAGCAAATTTGGGCGCAGAGATAAGGAGGCGCTGACATGAAACGCTTATTGATAGTAATCCTGGTTTTTTCTGTTGCTGCCGCTGCTTTTGCCCAGCGTGCAACTGAAGTCGGCGCCCCCAACCCGGACAGCCTGGGAATAGATGCCGCTCAGCAGTACTTAAAAGAAGTATCTGTTGATAAGTTTGAGAGGGAAGGATTCTGGCGGTCAACAATGTCTTCGGACGACGGCTATACTACCTCGAGGCTTTTTAGTGGCTCGCCTGCGGGAAAGCTGGTTATTCCGGAAGAAGAAGGCTTAAATATCCAGGACAAGTACGTGCTTGGTACCAGGGTAGACTTTATCCACAGAGGCTATACCAGTTTTACCCTTTATCCCATCAGGCCGATTCCTATTGAGGGAATCACCAAGACAGTTTCGGTTTGGGTCGCGGGACGTAACTACAACCATGAACTGTATCTGCTTTTGGAAGATTTCTTCGGAAGGCCCTTTGAGCTCTATATTGGGAAGCTTAATTTCCAGGGCTGGAAGAAACTGACGGTCGCGATTCCCCCGCAGGCGGAAGACGGGCTTAACGGCATTGTTCAGCGGAACTATCATTACAACAACAACATTGGCATAAAGATAACTGGGTTGCGCGTGAACGTGGATCCCTGGGAAGCCTACGGCAATTATTACGTTTACTTTGACGATTTGCGGGCCGTAACCGACCTTTTCGCGGAAGACAACCGCGACGCGGATGATATGCCGGACGGCTGGTAGAAGTATAATAAGAAGGCAGGGCTTAGCGCCCTGCTTTTTTTTGCCTTCGCAAATTCACAACGGAATAAACAATAGCGTTCCCTTGCTTGTCCGCCTTTTTGAGGAGGCCCATTCTTGAAAGAACGTAGACGGTTTTGCGGGCAACGGAAACGCTTATTCCCGCCGCAACGGCCAGATCGCGGACTGTGAAGGACTCTTTCTTCTTAAAAGGGATGAACTGGTAATAGTCCTTTGGCTTTTGCAAAACAAGCGATTCGCGCAAGGCATATACGGAACGGCCCGCGATGCTGACGCCCTTTCGCCTCCATGAGCCGGCGCCGTCGTCAACCCGCTTTTCAACTATGTCTACCAGGGCCAGTTCCACCGTTAAACGCGGGAGCAACGGGAGTTCAGGAGCGTAGATTAGGGCTTTAAAAAGGTCCCAGACACAGCCTTTCCTCGGGCTTTTTCGCCTCTGAATAAACTTTTCTTTTTTGTCGTATAGTTCGATGTACTTTTGAACGACAATAGGGTGGACTATCCTTACTTTGCCGCTTTCGGTTAAATCCTTGACTTTTTCCTTCAAAGGACCAAAGCTGCCGGTTTGTACTTCTATTATTTCGCCTTTATTGGTTTGCCCGTCGCAAACATAGCCGCCAATTAAGGTTTCCGTTACGCCGTCCGGGCCTGAATACCGGAATTTTAAAGAGCGATGAAGTTCGCTTTCATTTTTTGTCCCTATTGAAAAATTAGACTCCTGCCGAATTAGTTGTCTCAATTCGGTACTTCCTTAAAAAAAAACCACCGAGTTGCTAAATGAAGAGAAATAAAAACCACGGAGAACACAGAGTAACACGGAGTTAGTATAAAATTTTGGCTTTTTTCTACCTTCGGTTCTAAGCCGTGAAACTCCGTGAAACTCCGTGGTAAAATTTTTGATGTTGGATTAATAGATGCTCCTTAGGTTTTATCTCGGCTACTTTTCGACATATTCCAAAAGTTCCCGGGCGCTCATCTGTTCCAGGTAATGGTAAATTTCTTTTCCGCCCTTGTGCTCGTTTGTGCTGATTTTTGCCACCCGGAAGGCAATCATCCGGTTAGTTTGCAGGGGAAGCGCCAGCGGATTGCCGTTTATGTCTACCAGTTGATTAATAGACAATCTGCCGCGAATTTCCTGGGCGTCGCCTTCGGGAAATACAATGAAGTACTCGGTAATAAACATTGTAAAAGCTTAACTGTCCTTCTTATTTAATATCAAGATCGGCCTATAACTTTACATTTGTATAGTATCCGGAGAATTTTTTTTTACTAAGCATAATTTTTTCTGACTTTTTGCTTGACTGCCTAAATTTATTTGTGAATAATGAAAAAAAGGTGTATAATTGTGGTAAAAGGTAGAAAAAATTAGGAATTTGTGGGGATGAACTTAAAAACCGGATCTGCCGAAAGTACCCTCGACGATAAAGGCCGCGTGAATATACCCGTTCGCTTCAGGGAACAATTTCAGGGCGAACTCGTAATAGCGTGGGGTATTGAGCAGTGCGTCTACGTGATGAAACCGGCGGCCTGGGAACATTTTGAAAAGAATTTGACCAATCCTGAAATGTTTACCCAGGATGAAAGGCGCATTCTCGAGGATAAGCACCTTCATCAAGCCCAGGTAGTGGAAATAGACAAGGCCGGCCGTATTGCCATTCCCCAGACTTTTCGCAAATACGCGAACCTAACCAGGGATTGCATGGTCATAAGCGCCGAAGACCGGCTTTCAATATGGGATATTGCTACTTTCGACGCTTATCTTGCGGAAAACGACGCGCTTGCCCGTGCCGCAATAAACAAGCTTGGCTCCAAAAATATTTTCAAGGCCGGTTAGGATTATATGGAAGTAATTCATACTCCGGTGCTGCTGGAAGAGACGATTGAGTACCTTGCCCCCCGAAAAGCCGGCGAGCTGATGATAGACGCCACCGTTGGGGAGGGTGGGCATCTTTATTCCTTTTTAAGCCAGTTCCCCGAGCTTAAGGCAATTGCCATTGACGCGGACGCGGAGATACTGAAAATCGCCCAGGAGCGGCTTGCCCCTTTTGGCGAGAGGGTCAAATTCTACAACGGCTGGTCGCACGATTTTTTTGCAGAATACCCCGGAAAATACAAGCGCCCCGACACGATTCTGATGGATTTGGGAGTCAGCCTTTACCATTACGAAAAAAGCGGGCGGGGCTTTAGCTTCCGTTATGATGAAAAACTTGACATGAGAATAGACGCTTCGTCCGGCTTAAGCGTGGCGGAATTAATCGAGCGGCTTTCGGAAAAAGATTTGGCCGATCTCATCTACGCGAACGGGGGCGAGCGCTATTCGCGGCGCATTGCCAGGGCGGTTTGCGAGGCAAAAGCCGGCGGAATGATCACCAGTTCCGCGCTTTTGGCAGAAATAATTGAAAGCGCCGTGCCGCCGGCCTACCGGCACGGGCCGATTCACAGCGCCACAAAAACTTTTATGGCTTTAAGGATCGCCGTAAACGGCGAGCTGTCCAGGCTGGCGGATCTTCTTGAAGCTTCCTTTAGAACACTGGAACCGGGGGGAAGGCTGGGGGTAATAAGCTTTCATTCCCTCGAGGACAAGATAGTAAAGAACTTTTTCCGGGAGAAAAACAAGGACTGTATATGCCCCCCGGAAGCGCCGATATGTAAATGCGGGGGGCAAAGAGAACTGATGCTCCTGACCAAAAGGGGAATCAGTCCCGGAGAAGAAGAAACAAGAAAAAATCCCCCCTCCCGCAGCGCACGCTTTAGGGCGGTTGAGAAAATTCTGGACGAGGCCGGATTGTGATTAAACGCTACGCGCTTTTATATTTTTTTGTATTGACTATCCCCTTCTTCCTGGGGGTTGCTGTTTGGCAGTCTGTCCGGTACACGGAGCTGGAAAAGAATGTCAGACGCCTTGAGGCAGTCCAGGAAGATTGGGTGAACAGCAATAAGAAACTAATTGCGGCAATAGCCGTGCTTTCCTCATCTTTAAGGATCAAGCAAATTGCCGTCAATGACCTTGGGCTCGTAAAAGTGCGGCCTGAGGACGTACTTCAGATTAGAATCGATGGAGGGGGCCAGTGACGGAAAACCTTATGAGCTTTTCAAGCCTTTCCCAAACCCTTGGGGCCGCTCTGTTTGCCGGGGAGGGGAAACAGGGAGAAAGGAGAAATAATGAGGGTTTCTCTTCGGTCTCTATTGATTCAAGGAAGGTACGCCCGGGAGCCCTTTTTGTGGCCCTTCAGGGTAACGCCCTGGACGGCCACAAGTTTGTAGACGCCGCCTTTGAAGCCGGGGCATCCGGTGCCATGGTGGCTGTCTCAGCCCTGCAAAACCCGGCTTTCGATCTGACAGGGCTTGCGCAGAAATGGAACCGGGTTTTAATAACGGTAGAAGATACCCTTAAAGCCCTGCAGAACGCGGCGGGCGCATATTTAAGGCAATTTTCAAATCTGGTCAGAATCGGCATTACAGGTTCGTCCGGAAAGACCACGACAAAAGAAATCGCGTCCGCTATCATCGGCCAGGAAAAATCGGTGGTAATGAACGAGGGAAACCTTAATTCGGAAACTGGGCTTCCCCTTTCGGTTTTTAAAGTAAGGCCGCATCACCAGGTAGGCATATTCGAGGCGGGCATGAACAAGCCGGGGGAAATTGCGGATCTGGCCGCCGTGCTTAATCCGAATCTTGCCTTAATAACAAACATCGGTTCCGCCCATATTGGTATTCTCGGCAGCCGCCAGACAATCGCGGGGGAAAAAAAGAAAATTTTTTCCTGCTTTTCAGGAAATAATACGGCTTTGATTCCGGAGAACGACGATTACCGCGATTTTCTTGCGGAGGGCCTTAACGGCAGGGTTGTCTTTTACGGCCCTTCTTCGCTTGCTTCCCTTGGCCAGGTCAGGGACCTGGGGCTGCGCGGGACTGAAATTGTCTGGGGAGGCGAGAGCGTCCGCTTTGGCCTGCCGGGAAAGTTTAACTTTGCGAACGCCTTGGCCGCTACGGCCCTGGCCCTGGAACTGGGAGTTGGAGCTTCTTCTGTCCGACGCGGCCTCGAGTCGGCAAAGCCGCTCTTTGGAAGGGGAGAAATTCTTTACGGCAGGACGACTGTAATCAGGGACTGCTACAACTCAAACCCAGAAAGCGTGGAAGAAGCCCTGGATTTTTGCGACAGCCTGGATTGGCCGGGCAGGCGGATATATGTGATGGGTTCCATGCTGGAACTTGGAGACGCTTCCGAAAAGGCCCACGCGGATCTTGGCAAAAAGCTCGCCTTATGCAAGGCAGGCATGGTTTTTCTTTTCGGCGAGGAAATACAGGCCGCCGCCGAAACAATGAAAAAGGAAGCGGCTGATTTGCTTTTCCTGTATACGAAGGACAGGGATGAGCTTTCCAGGGCTTTGGATTCCAGCGTAAAAAGCGGAGATCTGGTTTTGCTAAAAGGCTCACGCGGCTGCGAACTGGAAACGCTGACAGCGATGCTTTTGGGGGAAAGCCATGTTTCTTGAATTTGTTTATCCTCTGGCGAAATACTTTACCCCTTTTAACGTCTTTCAGTACCTGAGTTTCCGCGGCGCTTATGCCGCTCTAACAACCCTGCTTATTTGTTATGTTTTTGGCCCAAAAATTATTGAAGCCCTTAAACAACTAAAAATTGGCCAGGCGATTAGGGAAGACGGCCCCGCTACGCATTTGGCAAAGGGCGGCACTCCAACCATGGGCGGGATATTTGTAGTTCTCGCGATTGTCATTTCCATGGTTTTCTGGACCGACCTTGACAACGGAAAAGTATGGCTTACCCTTGGGGCCCTTGTTGCTTTTGCCCTGGTCGGCTTTTTGGACGATTACTTAAAAGTCACGAAACACTCAAGCGACGGCCTTCACGCCAAGGCAAAACTGCTTTTTCAATTTTTAATTGCCCTGGCGGTAATGCTGATTCTTTATTGCACGGGGGAAGAAGGAATTACCAGCCTTTATCTTCCGTTTTATAAAAACCCTATCGTAGACATGGGTCCCCTCTGGGTACCCTTCGGCGTGCTTTTAATCATGGCCGAATCAAACGCGGTTAATTTTTCCGATGGTTTGGACGGGCTCCTTGCCGGTCTTTTAATCATGGTTTTTATTTCCCTGGCGATTCTGACTTACCTTTCAGGCCGCTCGGATTTTTCTTCTTATTTGGGCATTCCCTATATTCCGGGCGCCGGCGAGCTTACGGTGTTCTGCCTTGCGGCAACAGGGGCCTGTATCGGCTTTCTTTGGTTTAACGCCCACCCGGCCGATGTGTTCATGGGCGACGTGGGTTCACTTTCCCTTGGCGGGGTAATCGCGGTTATTTCTCTCATAATAAAAAAAGAAGTGCTGATATTAATTATTGGAGGGGTTTTTGTCCTGGAAATTGCTTCGGTGATTATACAGGTGTTTTATTTTAAGCTGCGGAAGAAGAGGGTGTTTAAAATGGCGCCCATTCACCATCATTTTGAATTATCCGGCTGGGCGGAAAACAAGGTAGTAATCCGTTTCTGGATAATGGGAGGGCTGTTTGCGATCATCGCGTTGTCAACGCTGAAGATACAGTAACATTTTTTATGGACATACAATTCAAGTACGAAAAACAAAGAACGGATCACCTGCTTGTTGCCAGTGTTTTGTTTCTTGTCGGCCTGGGCCTTATAACCCTCTACTCGTCGTCTTATGCCTTTGCGGAAAGAAAGTACAATGACGGGCTGTACCTGGTTACGCGGCAGGCTGTCCTGGGCCTTGCCGGTCTTGTTTTATTCCTTATCGTTTCTGTTGTCGATCTGGAACTGCTGCGAAAATTTATAAAGCCGTTGGTGTTGGGAAGCATTTTTCTTTGCGCCCTTGCTTTTGTGCCGGGAATCGGCGTTAATTTAAACGGGGCTGCCCGCTGGATAGGGTTCGGTTCTTTCACGTATCAGCCTTCGGAGCTGGTAAAGCTCGTCCTCCCTCTGTATCTGGCCCATTATTTTGAGAAAAAAAAGAACGGAACAAGCAATCTTTCCCGTAGCATTATCCCCCCGGCTTTGATAACCGGCGTTTTTTTCGTTTTGATATTTTTGCAGAATAATTTTTCAACTGCGGTGTTTCTTGCGTTTAACGCGCTTTTTATATTTTTCCTTGCCGGTGTACGCTTCCGCTATTTCTTCGGCGCGCTTCTTATGTTTTTGCCCACCGCGACACTTCTGGTTTTGCAAAAAGAGCACAGGGTCAGGCGTTTCATTAGCTATATACATCCGGATTTTGAGCCGCAGGGAGCGAGTTTTCAGGTTAATTCCTCAATCCTTTCAATAAGCTCCGGAGGATTTTGGGGCAAGGGCATCGGGCAAGGCACACGGAAAATCGCAGGCGTCCCTGAAATTCATTCAGATTTTATTTTCTCGTCTTTTGCCGAAGAGATGGGTTTTCTGGGAGTTATGTTTTTTTTCATACTGTTTGCCGTTTTCGCAGTCCGGGGATACGCTGATTCCATGAACAACGAGAAGCCCTTTAACCGCCTTTTGGGCTGCGGCATTATTACGATGATTATTTCGCAGGTTCTTTTGAACATAGCCGTCACTGCCGGCGCTTTGCCCGCTACCGGGATTCCCCTGCCGTTTTTTTCCGCCGGCGGATCGTCGCTGGCGACAACGCTGATAATGGCCGGCCTTGTGGTAAATGTTTCCAGAACCTCAAAAAACCGCGTATACGAAGGGGAAAGCTAAAATGGCCGGCGATTATGTATTGGAAAATTCGGAAGCCCCCTCAGGTTTTGAAAGGTTCATTAAAATATTCATTGTGATTGCGGCCCTCTGCCTGGGCGCGGAGCTAATCTGGCTTTTGGGGATTAGCCCTTTCAGGCCGTTTTCCAAAATTGACATTACAGGTTTCGACGGGATTGACAGAAAGGAAATTCTGGCAGTAGCCGGGATAAGCGCTTCGTCTTCTTATTTTACAACTGATGCTATAAAAATTGAAAATGCCCTGATGGGGATCAGCTCGATTGAGTCCGCCAGAGTTTTCAAATTCTTCCCGAACAGGTTGAGGATTGTCCTTGAGGAGCGCAAGCCTGTCGCCTTTGCCCTTGCCTCCGTTAATGGCAAAACTGTGCCAGTGGTGTTTGACAGCCAGGGCGTAATTTTTGAAGTCGGCGGGAAAGCCCTTCCGGGCCTTTACCCTGTGATTTCCGGGCTGATAATTGAAGACCCCGCCCCAGGGATGAGGCTTCCTGAGACTTTTATTCCTTTCCTGAAACAGCTGGAAAAAATTGAAATGTCCGCGCCGGAGCTGCTTTCCGCGATTTCGGAATTCAGAATATACAGAAAGCTTTTTGACGGCTTTGATTTAATCCTCTATCCGGCCCATAAAAGGATAAAGGTCCGAATGTCGGAAATAAGCGAAGATGCATTGCGTTACGTCCTCTTGATGCTGGACGTACTGTCAGATTCGCTCGGAATAGATACGATTGATTTTCGTTCCGGTATAGCTTCGTATATCCCGAAGGAGGCATATCCTGAGTAATGAAGAATTGGTGGTTGGTCTGGACATAGGCACGACCAAGGTATGCGCTGTAATCGGCGAAATTGGCGGGAACGGTTTGCTGGAAATTACCGGGGTAGGTAAATCCCCTTCAACCGGGCTCAGAAAGGGCGTGGTGGTAAATATTGAAGCGACCCTGCGCTCGGTTGCGCAGGCCATCGAGGCCGCGGAAATGATGAGCGGCAGGGAAGTGCACGAAGCCTGGACAGGCATTGGCGGCAGTCATATTGAAGGGATCAACTCCCGCGGGGTTGTGGCGGTAACCGGCAGGGGCCGCGAGACCCGCGAAATCGGAAACGACGACATAAAGCGGGTTCTTGAAGCGGCCCAGGCAGTGCTGATACCCATGGATAGAAGGCTCCTTGAGGTAATTCCTCAAAGTTATACCGTAGACGATCAAAAGGAAATTCAGGATCCGCTGAATATGATTGGCGTCAGGCTTGAAGCCGAGGTCCATATAATCACCTGCTCCACAACCGGCGCGCAAAACCTAATCAAGTGCGTGAACCGTGCCGGTTTCCGCGTTAAGGACCTTATACTGGAAACCCTTGCCGCCGGGCGCGCAGTGCTGACGTCGGAAGAAAAAGAGCTGGGCGTTGCGCTGGTTGACCTGGGCGGGGGGACTACCAATGTGCTGGTTTATTCCGGAGGCGCGCCTTATTCCATCAGCACAATTCCCGCAGGCGGCATGCAGGTAACAGGCGACATTTCAATAATGAAAAGCGTTTCATATGAAATCGCGGAAAAAATAAAAATTGAAGCGGGATGCTGCTGGGAGCCGTTTATGGAAGAAGGCGATGAAATCATTGTTCCGGGAGTCGGGGGAAGGGCGCCCCAGTCCATACCCAGGCCGCAGATATTCGCGATTATTCGCCCAAGGATGGAGGAGACTTTTAAACTGGTTAAGGAAAAGCTGGACAAGCTTTCATTTTCCCGGCCTCTGGGCGGGGGAGTCGTGCTTACTGGCGGCGGCTCCCAGCTTTTGGGAGCGGCGGATCTGGCTGCCCAGGTTTTCAATATGCCCGTAAGGGTGGGAATTCCGCTTTCTGTAGGAGGCCTTGTTGAAGATTACCGAAGCCCCGTTTTTGCGACCGCCGTGGGGCTTGTGCTTGAAGGATACGATCGCGGGAAGAAAGAAGGAAGCGTTCATGGTGGCGAATCCAGAGACAAAGGGGGGCCAAGGGTTTGGGAGAAGCTGAAGGATTGGTTTGTAAATGAATTTTTTTAAGGAAAAACCTGCAAGGCCGGTTTTCAACCGGTAAAGGAGTTTCCAGCATAATTTGGGAGGGATTATGAATTTTGAATTGTTAAGCGAAACCGTAAAAAAGGAAAAGCCCGTTTCTATTGTTGTGATTGGAACTGGCGGCTGCGGTTCAAATACCGTAGACGGAATGATTGACTGCGGAATTAAGGGTGTGAAATTCATCGCTGTCAATACGGATATGCAAGCCCTGAGAAGAAGCAAGGCGGAGATAAAACTCCAGATTGGCTCTGAGCTAACCGAAGGCAGGGGCGCGGGCGGCGTGCCGGAAATAGGCGAAGAGGCCGCCCATGAAAGCCGGGAAGAGATAGCCAGGGCTCTTGCCGGGTCGGATATGGTTTTTGTTACAGCCGGTATGGGCGGGGGAACGGGAACAGGCTCGGCCCCTGTCATTGCCGAGATTGCCAAAAGCCAGGGCGCTTTGACAGTGGGTGTGGTAACAAAGCCTTTTGATTATGAAAGAAGGTACCGCATGGATATTGCCGAAAGGGGGATAGAGCAGTTAAGGGAAAAAGTTGATACCCTTATCGTTATTCCAAACCAAAGGCTGTTAAACAACGTCGAGCGAAAAACAAGCATTCCCGAGGCGGTCCGCAGGGCGAATGACATTCTCCGCCAGGGAGTCCAGGGCATTTCCGACATCATAATAGAAACCGGGTTTATCAATATCGACTTTGCCGATGCCCTGACCGTTATGAAGGATCAGGGAGACGCGCTAATGGCGATCGGCTGCGGAAGCGGGGAAAACCGCGTAGAGGAAGCTGTTTCAAGCATTCTGGATAATCCGCTTTTGGAAGATGTCTCCATAAAGGGGGCTACCCGCGTTCTTATTTACCTGGCAGCCAGCGAAGACCTTCCGCTTGTTGAATATGACGACATAGTCAAGCGTATTACAGCGGACATCGATCCAAACGCCAATATTATTTCCGGTTTGTACTTTGATCAGAGCCTTGGCGACAAAATAAAGGTTACGGTAATTGCCACGGGCTTTAATGCCTGCGAAGAACAGGAGCCGCTGCCTGAAACGATAAGCCCGGTGAGCGCGAAGAAAAGCGAGATAATTAGCAGCAACGAATTCAATACTATCATCGGCAACGGAATCAATCTGGATATTCTTCCGCCGCGGGGCAAACGCGACGAATTCAGGTACGAGAACGAGGATTTGGATGTTCCCACGGTCATACGGGATCGCAGGTTTTTCTGTGTATCTGGCGACGCTGCGGCAAAGGCCCAATACAGCTAAAAGGAAACTGTGGACAAGCTTTCGCTTCTTGAAAATTACTATTCCCGGCTCATTGCGCTTGAGCGCAGGGCACCTTTAACAGCCGAAACCTACAGGTTTGAAATAAGGAAGTTTCTGGAATGGCTTGAGGGAGAAAAGCTGTCCCTGGAATCATCCGGGGAAAAGGCGGTAGACATTTCTGACGTCACGCGCTACCTTGAGCATCGCCGCAAATGCGACGGCATTGATTCAAGATCGGTGGCAAAGGCAATTTCCGCCTTGCGCTCATTTTCCCGCTTCCTGGAAGACTCCGGCTTTTCAGGCGTTTCCGGTTTAGCCTCCCTGTTGCAAATTCCCCGCAGGGTTGACAGGCTTCCCGAGGTTCATCGAAAGGAGGATGTTGACGCCCTGCTTTCGTCAATTAATGCGGAGTCTGCTTTGGGAATCAGGAACAGGGCGCTGTACGAGCTTATTTATTCCGCCGGGCTTCGGATTTCGGAGGCCGTGCGCCTTAACACGGAAGATCTCTTTCTTTCGGAAAACATGGCAAGGGTCACCGGAAAGGGGAACAAGGAAAGACTGGTTGTTTTTGGCCCGGATGCCCTGCATTGGTTAAAGCGCTATTTAAAAGAAGCAAGGCCGGAATTGCAGGGCATTGGAAAGACAAAAGCCCTCTTCCTGGGCAGAAGCGGCAAAAGGCTTTCCCGCAAGGGGATATGGAAAAACTACAAACCAATAGCGGTTAAAGCAGGGCTTTCAACCAAGCTCCATACCATGCGGCATACCTTTGCCACAGAACTGCTTGCGGGCGGGGCGGATCTGCGCTCTGTACAGGAACTCCTGGGACACGCGGAAATTTCAACCACGCAGATCTACACCCACATAGATTCATCGCGCTTGAAAGACAACCACAATAAGTATCTTCCGAAGCTAAAAGCGTGGAGCGGCGAACAATGAAAAGACAAATAGTTACGCTATTGTTGATTGTATTGGTAATTGTCATTGCCTTCTCCGGATATTCGCGGTACCAAAAAAATAAGGCCAGGGGCGAGCTTGCAAAACAGATTTATTCTTCCGGCGGCTCTAATCCTCCTTCTACGGTGGAGGAGCTAAAAGCCGCAATCGCGGAATACGAAAAAAGGATAGAAAGGTACGTAAACGATGCGACCCAAACCGGAATCTACTGGAAACTCCTTGCCTCCCGCTTGCAGGATCGCGGTCTTCACGGGGAAGCTCTTGAAGCCCTCAGGAACGCCGCCTATTACCTGCCACAAGACGCGTCCGTTCAATACAACATCGGCATTTCGGCAGGCATAATGGCCAAGGCCTCCCACGCTTTTCCCGGAAGGGCAAACACCGAAAAAGAAGAGTATTACTCACTTGCGGAAAAAGCGTTTTTGCGGGCCATTGAGCTTGACGGCCGCTACCTCAGCCCCAGATACGGCCTTGGGGTGCTTTACGTGTTTGAGCTTGACAGGCCGGAAGACGCTATTCCCCATCTTCAAAAGTACCTTGAAATTTCCCGTAACGATATAGATACCATATTTGTACTTGCGCGGGCTTATTATATGGTAAGGGACTATAAGGCCGCCGTTGATCTTTACGACAGGATCATCACGCTTACAAGGGATGAGCAAAAAAGAAAAAACGCGCAAGATAACCGGCAGCTTGTAATGGAGCAGATGAATGGATAATTTGCTCGATCTTATGATCTGCCGCATTCCCGGACTCAAAGCAAATGAACGTGTTGAATTGATAAAGAAATTTGACAAGGAAGGTGATTTTTCTATACTTGCGATAAGGGATATTGAAAATCTTGTAGGAAGGGTTTTGGAAAAAGCCCCCAATAAAATCAAAATGAACGAAATTCGTTCAATGGCGGAGAAGGACGCGGACAGGGCCAAAAAGCTTGGTATCCATATTGTGTCCTGGCGCGAAGAGAGCTATCCGCCGTTGCTTCGCGAGATATACGATCCCCCGGCGCTGTTGTTTTACCGCGGCGTTTTTCCCGATCCGGTTAAGCCCCTGGCGGCGGTTGTGGGAACCAGAAGGCCGTCTTCGCAGGGGGCTAAGCGGGCCTTTGATATTGGCCTGGAGCTTGGCAAGGCCGGCATCCCTGTTGTGTCGGGGCTTGCGTTGGGCATTGACTCAATGGCCCACCGTGGAAACATAGAAGCCGGATCGCCCACGGTTGCCGTACTTGGTTCAAGTCCCGATATGGTTTACCCTGCTTCTAACCGCTTTCTTGCGAAGCGTGTTCTTGATACGGGCGGCGTTATTCTTTCGGAGTACCCGACGGGGACAGGCCCCCGAAAGTGGAATTTTCCCGAGCGTAACCGGATTATATCGGGTCTCGCTCGTGGAACCGTTATTGTAGAAGCGCCTGAAAAATCCGGGGCCCTTATCACGGCCGAATTTGCCAGGGATCAGAACAGGGATCTTTGGGTGGACAAGGCGGGGATTTCTTCGTCGCGAAGCGCAGGCACAGCTCATCTTGCGAAAGAGGGCGCTTTGATTCTTTCTTCCGTTAAGGATATTCTTGCGGAATGGAGCCTGGAAGGCGCTCCATTAAAAGAGATGAATACAAAGCAGGACGAAGCTGCCGGCCTTGCCACATCCATGGCGGCGTATCTCGATATTAAGTTGTGAGGTTTCAGGAAGGAAAATGGCAGCAAAAGCGAAAAATGCCAGGGAAGAAAAAAAGATACTCGTTATTGTAGAATCCCCCGCAAAGGCAAAGACAATCGAGAAGTACCTTGGCTCCTCATATACGGTTAAGGCCTCCATGGGGCATTTGATCGATCTTCCTAAATCCCGCCTTGCCATAGACGTAGAACATAATTTTGAGCCGGAGTACATTACCGTCCGTGGGCGGGCAAAGCTCCTTAAAGAGCTGCAAGGGGACGCGAAAAAAGCCGGCACGGTGCTTCTGGCAAGCGATAATGACCGCGAGGGCGAGGCAATTGCCTGGCACTTAAGAAACGCGATTACCGCGAAGACAGACAATGTACCCATTCAGCGTATCGCTTTTAACGAGATCACTCCCGGAGCCATAAGGGACGCTGTTGCAAACCCGTCAACGATTGACGAAGCTAAGGTAAACGCGCAGAAAGCCCGGCGTATTCTTGACCGCCTTGTGGGCTACAACCTTTCGCCGCTGCTCTGGAAAAAAGTGAAGAACGGGCTTTCGGCGGGAAGGGTACAGTCGGTGGCGCTCCGCCTTATCTGCGAAAGGGAAAAGGAAGTGGAATCCTTTGTCCCCGAAGAGTATTGGACGCTGGAAGCGGACTTTAAAGCCGGCAAAGCTTCTTATACGGCCCAACTGGTTTTGTGGAACGGGGAAAAACCGGTATTAAAGAACGAAGGAGATGTCCGCTCCATAATTGACGCCGTTAAAAACAGCGAATGTCTTGTTTCCGACACAAGGGAGATCGAAAAAAGCGTAAAGCCAAAGCCGCCTTTTACAACCTCCCAGCTTCAGCAGACCGCGGCGAACCGTCTTGGTTTTACCTCCAGGAAAACCATGCAGATTGCCCAACAACTGTACGAAGGAATAAACCTTCAAAGCTCCCGCGTCGGGCTTATTACGTACATGCGTACCGATTCGGTGCGAATTTCAAAAAGTGCCCAGGAAGAAGCGCGAAAATGGATAGGCGAAAATTTTCCGGCGGAGCTTCCCGATCAGGCGCAGGAATACTCGGTGGGAAAAAAGGCCCAGGATGCCCACGAGGCAATACGACCAACCTATACCAGCTATACTCCTGACAGCGTAAAAGAATACCTCTCAAAAGATCAGTTGAAGCTTTACACGATTATCTGGGAAAGGTTTGTGTCCAGCCAAATGAAAAACGCCAGGACAAAAACCGTAAGCATTGACATTACAGCTTCATTGGGCGAAGCCTGTGGTGTGTTTCGCCTGGCGGGCACAAAAGTAATTGAAAAAGGTTTTTACCGCGTAATAAAACTTTTGGCATCCAGGGATGAAAAGGGGAGCTCTTATCCGTCGCTAAAGAAGGGCGACAAAGTTAAGGTTGACCAGTTCAGGCCGGAACAGCACTTTACCCAGGGGCCGCCCCGTTTCACCGACGCGTCCATTGTTAAGACCCTGGAAGAGAAAGGCATTGGCAGGCCTTCAACCTATGTGCCGATAATTTCCGTACTTTTGGATCGCTATTATGTCGTCAGGTCGAACAAGCAGCTTGTCCCCACCGTTTTGGGCAGGATGATAAACGATCTGCTTGTGGAAAATTTTCCGCAAGTTGTGAACGCGAGTTTTACCGCCTCAATGGAAACCATGCTTGACGAGGTCGAGGACAGCCAGAGATCGTGGCCGGACATGATACGCGAGTTTTGGGATCCTTTTAAATACCGGGTTGACGAGGTTGTTAAAACGCTGGAATCCTTTAAAGGCGCGCTGGATGAGGAAACAGACTACGCTTGCGAAAAATGCGGCAGGAAGCTCGTAAAAAAACTTGGCCGCTTCGGTTTCTTTCTGGCCTGTCCCGGTTTCCCCGAATGTAAAAACACCAAATCAATACCGCTGGCCAAATGCCCGAAATGTTCCGGGGATATAGTTTCCCGAAAAACGAAGGGCCGGGGCAAGGAGTTTTACGGATGCACCAATTACCCCGAATGTGATTTCATCAGCCACTTTAAGCCCATTAACCAGAACTGTCCCAAATGCGGGCAGTTTCTGGTGGAAAAATACGACAAAAAAAACGGAAGCCACAAGGCCTGCATAAACCCGGAGTGCGATTTTCTGCATTCGAAAGATGAGGATGAGAACAATGGCGAATAACGACAATCATCCCGATCTGCCCAATCTAAACGAAGAAAATCGCGTGGAAGAATACCTTGGTTACCTTTCTTCCGTCCGGGGGGTCTCCGAGCGCACTGCTTCCGCTTACAGGCGGGATCTCCTGCATTTCTCCGCCTATTGCGCCAACCATGGCTTTTCTCCCGAAAATGCCGCGCAGGCGCAGGTGAGGGGTTTCATCGCCGACCTTTCCGCCGAGGGAGCCGCTTCGGTAAGCGTCAACCGCTCTCTTTCTTCCATTCGCGGTTTTTACCGCTGGATGCTGCGTTTTGGCTTGCGTAAGGACGATCCCTCTTCTCCCTTGAGAAACCTTAAAACGCCAAAAACGCTTCCCGTCTTTCTTTGGGAAGCCGAGATGGCCCACTTTTCCACGCTCCCCGAAAAGGCGGGAATTCTCTGGCCCGATCGGGACAAGGCGCTGATCCTGGCGATGTATTCGGGCGGCCTTCGCATATCCGAAGCCGCTTCGATAAGTTTAAAGAGCGTGGCGCATGATTTCACAAGCGCCAGGATCGTCGGAAAGGGAAACAAGGAGCGGCAGGTGTTTTTCTCCGAGGAGGCAAAAGAAGCCCTGCTCGCTTATCTGCCTGCCAGAAAGGCCCGCATCAAGGCGGAGCGTCCCACCGACAGGCTTTTTATAAGCCTCAAGGGAGATCCGATTTCCGTCCCGGGCCTGCGCTGGATTATTACAAAGTACTCGGAAAGATCGGGGCTGGATAAAAATATCCATCCCCACTCACTGCGCCACAGCTTCGCGACGCATTTGGTAAACTCAGGCTGCGATGTCCGGGTGGTGCAGGAACTCCTGGGCCATGCAAGCATCAGCACAACCCAACGATATACCCATGTCAACATGGAACACTTAAAAAAGGTCTACAAAAAGGCGCATCCACACGGAGGAGAAAAAAAATGACGGCGAAAAAACTAATACGGGTTCGATCTACAACGGTACTGGCTGTCAGGCGTTACGGGAAAGTTGCCATGGCCGGGGACGGCCAGGTTACCTTCGGCGAAACGGTGTTGAAAAACAACGCCAAAAAGGTGCGCCGCCTTATGGACGGCAAAGTCCTTTGCGGTTTCGCCGGGGCGACCGCCGATGTTTTCGCCCTTCACGATCGCTTCGAGACAAAACTCAAGGAGTACTCAGGCGATCTTGTCAGGGCGGCGGTGGAGCTTGCGAGGGAATGGAGAATGGACAGGGCTCTCCGTCGTTTGGAAGCCATGCTCCTTGTTGCCGACATTAGCAAGACCCTGCTAATTTCCGGAACCGGCGATGTAATAGAGCCTGCGGAGAACGCCCTTGCCATAGGCTCAGGATCAAACTACGCTTATGCGGCGGCGTTGGCGTACCTGGACGCCTCGGAGCTTTCGGCCAGGGAAATCGCCGAACGCTCTTTAAAAATAGCGGGGAATATTTGCGTGTATACCAACGAGAATTTAACAATAGAGGAACTTGCCAATGAATGACAAAAGCGTGGACAAACTAAGCCCAAGAGAAATTGTAGCTGAATTGGACAAATATATCGTCGGGCAGAAAAAGGCAAAGCGTGCTGTGGCTATCGCTTTGAGGAACCGGATCCGCCGCCTTAAAATCAGCGAGGAAATTCGGGATGACGTTACGCCAAAGAACATTTTAATGATTGGCCCGACTGGCGTAGGCAAAACCGAGATCGCCAGGCGGCTTGCGAAACTGGCAGGCTCTCCCTTTGTTAAGGTTGAGGCAACCAAGTACACCGAGGTAGGCTATGTGGGCCGCGACGTGGAATCCATGATCCGCGACCTTATGGCCGCCGGAGTTCAGATGGTCAAACAGGAAATGCAGCAAAGCGTTACCGCCGAGGCGGAAAAGCACGTTGAAGAATCCCTGCTTGACCTCTTGCTGCCGGGCTCGGGCAAAAAGCACAAAGAAAAAGGCCCGGCCGGCCCGATAGTAAAACCCATGGGGACTTTTTCCATTCCGACTAACGGGGATCACGGTTCGTCCCTCTTGGGAACCGCCATTCAAATAGGAATCCCGCGCGAAACTGCCGAAGGCGCGGACGACAGAAAGGAATCGGAAGAAGAAGCCGTTCATGAAGAACAGATCGAAGCGGACCATGCATCGAACCCAACAAGGGAAAAATTCAGGGCCATGCTCAGGGATGGAAAACTTGAGGACAAAACCGTTGAAATAATTATAAACCAAAGCCCGCAGTTTCCTTCAATCGAGATGATGGGTGGCAGCGTTGAAGATTTGGAATCCAGCCTTTCCGGCATTGCCGGATTCTTCGGCGGAGGAAAAAAGAAAAAGCGTGTTACCGTCAGCCGCGCCAGGGAAATTCTTTTTAGCGAAGAATCGGAAAAGCTCATCGACAGGGATCGCGTAAGCGACGAAGCCCGCCAGAGGGTACAGGAAACCGGCATTATTTTTATTGACGAGATTGACAAGATAGCCGTTAAAGGCGACAGGGGCGGGGGGCCGGACGTTTCCAGAGAGGGGGTTCAAAGGGACATACTGCCCATCGTTGAGGGCGCCACGGTGAACACCAAGTGGGGCGCTGTAAATACCGAGCACATCCTTTTTATTGCCGCCGGGGCCTTTAATATCGCAAAGCCTTCGGATTTGATTCCCGAGTTGCAAGGGCGTTTCCCCCTTAGGGTAGAGCTTGACTCACTTGGAAAGGATGATTTCCTTAGAATCCTGACCGAGCCAAAAAACGCCCTTACCAAGCAGTATACGGAACTTATGGCAACCGAGAACGTGGAAATAGAGTTTACCCCCGAAGCCATTGAGCGCCTTGCCGCTCTGGCCGCGGATGTTAATTCAAAGCTTGAAAACATAGGCGCCCGCAGGCTCCATACGATAATGGAGGCCCTTCTGGAGGAGCTTTCCTTTGAAGCGCCTGACATAGGGCCCGCCAAGGTGCCTATTACCGTAGACTATGTGAACGAAAAGCTCGTCAACCTGGTAAACGATCAAGACTTGGGACGGTACATCTTGTGAATACTCAAGAAACAAAACCACGGAGTTACACGGAGTTTCACAGAGAAAAAAACCAAGATTTAATAAAAACTCCGTGTTACTCCGTGATCTCCGTGGTTTTTATTCTTCGTGCCTTTGTGAGAAATTTTGAAACTAAAGTAACACACACCTTTACCGATGATTTAGATAGAGGGAAGAAGTAATATGATCGTAAACAATACTTTCAGCAAAACAATTGACCTGCTTCACCGGGGATTAAGTGTCGCTTCGCTTCGGGAATCCGTAATTGGCAATAACCTGGCGAACGCGGATGTTCCCAACTTTAAGCGCACGGATGTGAACTTTGAAAGCGAGCTTAAGCGGGCGCTGGATACCGAAAAGCAAAAGCCGGTTTTGGCGCTTAACCTTACCCACCCGAATCATATTTCCAACTGGAATCCCAGGAACTACCAGGAAGTGGAACCCCGGCGGGTATTGGATTATTTAAGCCAGTCGGACAACAACGGCAACAACGTGGACGCGGAGGAGGAATTCAACCTGCTCCTCAAAAACCAGTTGAGGTATATGCTGATGGCTCAATCCGTAACTTTTGAATTCAGCCAGGTAAACCAGGTATTAAGGAGTTAGAAGGAAACGTTGTTTCCTTTTCGATTAACGTTTGCGGCTAACGCCGCATGAATAGAGGTTAGGGTAAATGGGACTTTTTACATCAATCAATATAGCGTCTTCGGGGATGTCGGCCCAGAGAACCAGGAGCGACGTCATAGCGGATAATATAACCAACGCGTCTACCACCCGCACCGCGGAAGGCGGTCCCTTCCGCAGATCGCGGACGATAATGCGGCCAAGGGTTTCAAGCCCCTATTGGCGATCTCCGTTTTTGCCCGAGGGCATGGATAATGGCGTGGGAGCCGGCGTTAGGGTAGCGGAGATTCAGAAGGATTACAAAGCTGAAAACAGGCTTGTGTATGATCCGACCCATCCTGACGCGATTAAGAGCGGCCCCAGGGAAGGGTATGTGGAGATGCCCAATGTGGACATAGTAAGCGAAATGGTGGATCTGATCGCCGCATCAAGAGCGTACGAAGCCAACGCTTCGGTGGTTGAGGGGGCCAAGTCCATGTTCCAAAAGGCTTTGGAAATAGGAAGCAGGTAATTGTGTCCGTCTAAAGACGGACATTGCGTTTTCTCGTCTAAAGACTACGAAAACGCATTTATTTAGTGGGAGGGGAATATGTCAATTTTTAAACCGGAACTAAACTTCGGCAACACACCGTATCTGCCGATGAGCGTGACGCATGAGAATCACATGACTGTCAAAAAGACTGAATTTTCCGCTATGGGGAACAAGATAAGCGAAACGGGCAAAAAGATAGGCGCCGACGCGGTAATCCGTTCCGGCACCTTTACGGAGTCAATGCTTGATGCCCTGGACAAAGTAAGCGCCTATGAGCAGTTTGCTTCCGGCCTGAGCCAGGCGGCTCTTATCGATCCTGATTCGGTAAATGTTGAAGACGTGACGATAGCGCAGGCGGAAGCCGCGTTGTCGCTCAATATAGCCCGCAATGTGTTGAACCGCCTTGTGCAGAGCTGGAGAGATTTAATCAATACACGATGATCTAAATACGCGTTTTAGGGGAGGGGAAAATGGATTGGTTTAGGAAACTAATAGCCCAGATAGGGGCGCACTGGGGCAAATGGTCTTTGCTTCAGAAAGGCATTCTCGGCGGGATTGTTGTCGCGGTTTTGGCGGGCATTATAGCCCTTGTGTCTGTGTCGTCTTCGCCGAGTTTGGTTCCGTTATTCAACGGTACGCCTATACGGGATATCGATGCCAGGGACCGGATAATGCTGCGCCTCGATCAGGAAAACATCAAGGCTTACGAAACTCCGGCGGGGGCGATCCAGGTAGAGGATAAAAGAACAGCGCAGAGGGCGATCGCTATTCTGACCAGGGAGGAACTTATTCCCGCCAACATGGATCCCTGGAAAATTTTCGACGTGGAACGCTGGACAATCACGGACTTTGAAAGAAACGTTAACCTCCAAAGGGCAATCACCCAGACGGTAACGGATCACATCAAGGCCCTGGACGACGTAGACAACGCGAATGTAAGAATAGTCGTCCCCGAGGATCGCCTTTTTGCTTCCGAGCAGAACCCGGTGTCCGCCAGCGTCGTTATCACTCCCAAACCCGGGAGCGACATAACTCAAAACCGGAAAAAGATCGAGGGCATTCAAAAGCTTTTAAAATTCGCCGTCGAAGGGCTCAAGGACGAAAACATAGTAATTACCGATACGACGGGACTGGTTTTGAACGACTTTGCCGGCCTTGCCGAATGGGACAGGCTTACGCTGATAGATCGGGAAACCAAAATGATCCGCCAGCTTGAGGCCCAGTACAGGGCGAAGATCCTTGCTACCCTGCAAAAAACCTATACCGAGGACAGGGTAAGGGACCTTGATATTAAAATTACAATGGATATGTCCCAAAGGTCCGTGGCGACGGAGGAATTTTTTCCGATAACCATGAAGCCCCAGACCCCCGGGCTTGCCTATGACGATTCAATTCTTCTTGAATCCATTCCGCGCTCAACGGCCACTTCAAAGACTTATTGGGAAGGCACGGGCTTTAACCCGGAAGGCCCGGCAGGCGTGGAAGGCCAGGTTCCTCCTGCTTACAAGGATATGTCCAACCTTTACGGAAAGGTAAACCAGGAGACTGCGACGGTAAACGAGGAAATAAACAAACGGGTATCGCAGGAAGAAAAAAGCCCCGAGATAAACAGGGTTACCGTGTCTGTCAATATAGACGGGACCTGGAAACTAAAATATGATGATAAACATAACCCCGTGATTACACAGGACGGCGCAAGGGAAAGGGTTTATACGCCCATATCGCCTGAGGACATCAGGGCGACCCAGACCTTGTTACAGAACGCGATCGGTTACAATGCCGCGCGGGGGGATTCGGTTACTGTGCATAACATTCAGTTTGACAGAACCAAACAGTTTGGCGACGAAGATGCCGCTTATTTCAGGCAGAAGCAGATTGAAACGGGCGTGCTGATTTTCCTTGGAGGCCTGGCTGTTCTCCTTATCGCTTTTATTCTCTTTAGGACAATTACCAGAGAGATTGAGAGGCGCAAGAGGCTGGAAGCCGAAGAAAGGGCGCGCCGCGAAGAGGCTCTCAGGCAGCAGGCCCTTTTGCAGGCGGAAGAAGAGGGAATGGAAGTGACCATGTCCACAGAAGAAAGGACACGCCAGGAACTGCAGGAATCCGTTGCGAACATGGCAAAGGAACATCCCGAGGACGCGGCGCAGCTCATCCGCACCTGGCTTTTAGAAGAGTAGAGGGGTATATAAATGGCGAAAGCTACTTCGACTGCAAGCGCGGGGTCAAGTACCGCGAGCGGAAAGAAAAAAGGCGCCAAGGAATACACAGGTCGGCAAAAGGCCGCCATTTTCCTTGTAACTATCGGATCGGAAATATCCGCGGAGATATTCAAATTCCTTAGGGAAGATGAAATTGAAACCCTTACTTTTGAGATTGCAAGGCTTGAAACCATAGAGCCGGAACAGAAGGACGCCATCTTGCAGGAGTTCCAGGAACTCATGATGGCGAACCAGTTCATCTCGACAGGCGGTATTGACTTCGCGAGGGAACTGCTTGAAAAATCCCTGGGCAGCCAGAAGGCTATCGATATTATTAACCGCCTTACTTCGAGCCTTCAGGTGCGGCCTTTCGATTTTATTCGAAGGACAGACCCGGCCCACCTTCTAAACTTTATACAACAGGAGCATCCCCAAACCATAGCCCTGATTTTGGCGTACCTTGAGCCGCAAAAGGCTTCGATTATTCTGCAAAACCTTCCCCACGAGGTGCAGAGCGACGTAGCCCGGCGTATTGCTACCATGGACAGGACAAGCCCCGAAGTTTTAAGAGAGGTAGAAAGGGTTCTTGAAAAGAAACTTTCCACCCTGTCAAGCGAAGATTACTCGGCGGCGGGCGGTGTCGAGAGCATTGTAGAAATCCTCAACCTGGTTGACCGCGCTTCGGAAAAACAGATTATTGAGGCTCTGGAAGACGAAGACCCGGAACTTGCGGAAGAAATCAAGAAGAGAATGTTCGTGTTTGAAGACATTGTCATGCTTGACGACCGTTCGATCCAAAAAGTTATGCGGGAAGTGGATTCGCAGGAGCTGGCCAAGGCCCTCAAGAGCGTGGATACGGAAGTACAGGACAAGATATTCAGAAACATGAGTAAGAGAGCGGCAGGTATGCTTAAGGAAGATATGGAGTACATGGGTCCTGTACGGCTAAAGGACGTTGAAGAATCCCAGCAGAAGATAGTTTCAATTATCCGCCACCTCGAGGATACCGGCGAAATTGTTATCGCCAGGGCCGGAGAAGACGAACTGGTTGTTTAAGAGGTTAATGTATGACCAAGGCAGTATTCAGGCCGGGTGAAATAACGGTAGACGAAGCAAAGATACTTCTCGATCCTCCCACCAAGTTTCCCGAGCTTTCGCATTTAGCGCCGGTGGAAACGGAGCTGGAAGAAACACCTGAAGCTGTAGCCGCATATACAGGCCCCACGGTTGAGGAACTACGGCGCGAAGCGGATGAGTTCAGGGAACAATGGGAAACAGAAAAGGAAACCCTGATCCGCGCTTCAAAGGCCGAAGCCGGACGTATCATAAAGGATGCGGAAGATGCCGCCTTTAAGCAGGTCAAGCGAAAGACCGACGAGGCCCAGTCCCTTAAGCGCAAGGCCCAGGACGAAGCGGATAAAATAATCGCCGAGGCCAAAAAAAAGGCGGCGCAAATTGAAGTCGATTCCCGAGCGGCGTTTGAGGCTGAAAGAAAGGACGCGGAAGACGAAGGCCGCGTTGCCGGCAGGGAAGCGGGCTTTATCGAGGGAAGGGCGGAAGTGGAACGCCTTGTTGAAAGAATGCAGACCGTCTTGCAGCGGGCTCAGGACAAGCGTGCGGAAATACTTGAAGAAACCGAACAGGAAATTATCAGCCTGGTACTGCTTATAGCAAAAAAGGTAATTAAGGTTATTTCCGAAAACCAAAGAAGCGTGGTCATATCAAACGTGGTTCAGGCCCTGCGCAAAGTTAAGGGCAGGGGTAACATTATTATCCGCGTGAACATGGTGGATCTGAAACTTACTTCCGAGCATACAAAGGATTTTATCAATCTTGTGGAAGGCGCCAAATCATTTCAAATTTTGGAAGACACTTCGGTTGATGAAGGCGGCTGCGTAATTGAAACTGACTTTGGCGAGATTGACGCCCGCATTTCAAGCCAGCTTATGGAACTTGAATCGAAGATACTTGAAATATCTCCCATCAAGTCATGGGCGAAAAGCGAAACTGTAGAGAGCTGATTATGGGCAGTATTTTTGAAAAGTATCTGGAAACGGCAAACCGTATCGACCCGATTAAGTGTGTCGGACGCATCGTCCGTGTCCAGGGCATTCTAATAGAAAGCAGGGGTCCCCAGGCTATTATCGGGGAAATCTGCCGCATTGAATTAAAGAGAGCCGCCTCTATTGATAAAAAGTTTATTCAGGCTGAAGTCGTGGGCCTTAAGGATGAAATAGTCCAGTTGATGAGCTACGGTGAAACCGGAGGCATAGAAGTCGGTTGCCGCGTAATTGCTTCCGGTTCATGCCTTGACGTGGCGGTTTCCAAAAAACTTCTTGGCCGCGTGTTGAACCACCTTGGAAAGCCCGTGGACGGCAAAGGCGACATTGAGTCTCCGGTGCGCTATCCCGCGCTGGCAGATGCCCCCGACCCATACCGCCGTCCCAGAATTAAAGAGCGGATAAGCACCGGCATACGCGCCATTGACGGCCTTTTGGCGGCAGGCAAGGGGCAGCGGCTGGGTATTTTCGCCGGCTCGGGCGTGGGAAAGTCTACCCTTCTTGGCATGATTGCCCGCAACACAAGCGCAGATGTAAACGTTGTAGCTCTCATTGGCGAGCGCGGCAGGGAAGTAAACGAGTTTATTGAAAACGATCTTGGAAAGGAAGGGCTTGCCCGCAGTATCCTAGTGGTGACGCCCTCAAATTCTCCTCCCCTGGCGCGGCTAAGGGGCGCTTATGTGGCAACGGCAATCGCGGAGTATTTCCGCGACCAGGGCCTGGACGTTATGCTCCTCTTTGATTCGCTGACCCGCTTTGCCAGGGCTTTTAGGGAAATAGGGCTGGCTTCCGGCGAGCCTCCGGCTACAAGGGGCTATCCGCCTTCCATGTTCGATTCCATGCCCAAACTGCTGGAACGCAGCGGTACTTCTGAAAAGGGAAGCATCACCGGCTTTTATACGATACTGGTTGACGGCGACGACCTGGACGAGCCTGTCTCTGACACCGTGCGGGGAATTCTTGACGGCCACATAGTGCTTTCCAGGACCCTTGCCCAGCGTTTTCATTATCCGGCTATTGACGTGCTGGCCAGCATTTCGCGTCTTGCCACCAAGGTCTCGGGAAGCGAAACCAAAAAAGCCGTCGGAAGAGTCCGCAGACTTATGGCCGACTACGCGGGCGCCGAAGACCTGATCAATGTGGGCGCTTATAAGATTGGCACAAATCCCATGATTGACGAAGCAATTGCCAAACGGGAAAGCCTGGAAGAATTCCTGGTTCAGGCGGTGGAAGAAAAATCGCCGATACACGAAACCCTTAAAGCCCTTGGGGAAATTGCGGGCGTGGAAATTCCCGCCTCTGAAATGGAATCATATTCAGACGTTTCAAAATTGGTTCTTCCGAATGATGAGGAAGATGATGATTACTTTGAAGGCACTGTTTTTGAATCGGTGCCGGATATTGAAGTTCCGGCTGAGATGCCATGAAGCCCTTTGTTTTCAGGCTTGAAAAGCTCCTTAACCTTAGAAAGTATTACGAGGAAGAGGCAAAAATAGAGCTTGGCAGGTCTGTCGGCGTTCTTGCGGAGCTTGAAGGAAAGCTCCGCGCCCTTGCCGCCGAAAGGGTAAGGGCCGCCGCTGCCCAGTTCATGCCCGGCAACAGCGCGATACAAATTCAGCAGTACATGTATTACCTTGTAAGGCTGGACAACACAAAGGATCACCTCCTTAAAGAAGCGGCCATGGCGGCGATGAAGGTAGAGGAAGCAAGGGAAGCTTTTCTTGAAGCTTCGCGGGAAAGAAAGGTGTTGGACAATCTTAAAGAAAAAAAACAAAAAGAATATCACAAATTAAAACTAAATGAGGAAACAAAAATCCTGGACGACATCAGATACAAAGTTACGGCTTAGGAAAAAAGCAGAAAGTCAGAGAAGTACTGAATAATTAGAAGAGAAATAAAAACCACAGAGTTACACGGAGTTGCACAGAGTATTAATAATTTTTTTACTCCGTAAAACTCTGTGTGACTCCGTGGTAAAATTTTCTGGGCTGAATTAATTAGTACTAGTAAAATGGCTCCCATAATGTTACAGTAAAGCGATGCACTCACCCTTAACCAGATATGGCTTGCCCCAGGTTGCGGTTTATCCCCTTCTGGTTTTGCTGGCGATGGCAGTTTGCTTCTTTTTTATAAAAGATGCACGTATTTTAATACCAATCGAAATTGTACTTTTTCTTGTATTTGTTTGGATGCTTTCTTTTTTCCGCGATCCGGCAAGGGCAATTAGCATTGACGAAACGGTCCTTCTTTCGCCTGCGGATGGCACAATTACGGACATCGCGATTGTCGATGACAGCGATCTTGGAAAAGGCGCTTTAAGGATAGGAATGTTTTTGAGCATTTTCAGCGTTCATATAAACCGCGTTCCCTGTTCCGTACGCGTCGAAAAAGTTTCTTACAAAAAAGGGCTATTTAAAAACGCCTTTTCCGCCGATGCGGGTAAAATTAACGAATCAAACGATATTTTAATGGTTCGCCTCGCGGAACCGAAAGACAGGCTTTTGGTCAGGCAGATAAGCGGCGCTATTGCGCGGCATATAGTCTGCGAAGCAGTTGAAGGCGCGGAATACAAACAGGGCGAACAATTCGGAATGATAAAGTTCGGCTCAAGAACGGAGCTTTACCTGGCCGCCGGAAGCGGTTATGAAACGGCCGTCAAGGTCGGCGACAAGGTGCGGGCGGGGCTTACACCTCTAGTCAAATACAAGCGATAAAAAATGGAAGAAACGAGAACAAAACCTGCGAGAATAAAAAAGCGCCGCCTTAAATACATTGCCGTCCTGCCTTCGTTTATTACCCTGATGAACGGGGCCTGCGGTTTTATCGCGATTGTTTTCGCGTGCCGCAGCGCCGAAGTCAGGTGGAACCTTCTTTTTGTTCGCAATTTGAATATGTCTTCCCTTGCCTTGGCAGGTTACATGGTATTCCTTGCGATGCTTGCGGATGTGTTGGACGGAAGGGTGGCAAGGCTTACAAGAACTACCTCAAGTTTCGGGGGGCAGTTGGACAGCCTTTCGGACGCGATAAGTTTTGGCGTAGCTCCGGCGTTCCTGATGGTGAAGTTGGTTGAACGCAATATGGATCATCTTGAGTTTGATCACTTTAGGTTCTCGATACTTGTCTGGCGGTGTATTTTCTTTTCGGCAGTTTTTTACGCCATGTGCGCTATAGTCCGCCTGGCAAGGTTCAATGTGGAGAACGAAGAAAACGAGGCGGCCCACATGAATTTCGCGGGCCTTCCTTCGCCGGCTGCGGCGGGGGTAGTTGTAAGCCTTGTGATTATTCACCAGCAGATTCTGCCAAGAATAATAGCCAGGACTCCGGAAGCGGTTAAGACTCTCGATATTGTTTCGCTCTCTGTTCTTCCGCTTGTTACGTTTCTTTCCGGTCTTCTGATGGTTTCGCGTATTCGCTATCCCCACCTGGCCAATCAGTTACTCAGGGGTAAAAAATCCCTCGCCATGCTTTTACTGCTATTTGCAATCGGGCTTTTTGTTATATGGAATCTTCAACTGGCTATGGTCATCGGTTTCTGCGGTTTCGCGCTTTTTGGCGTTTTCCGCTGGCTTATACTAAGCATTTTCAGAAAGCCCCGCCGTCCCCCCTCTGAAGTAAAAACTTAAAACTAATAGATTGTAAAGACTTAAACTTTATTCACAATATAACCACGGAGTACACAGAGTTTCACGGCTACAGAACCGAAGGTAGAAATTATAAAATCGTCTTAAAACTCCGTGTAACTCTGTGACCTCCTATGTTTTTTGTCAAGGGAAGTTCCGAATTTTTTTCAAAATTCTTTCTCCCCTTGGCCGCTCCCGGCCCTGCTATGCGCTCACCGCTTCCCGGGCCAG
>Ga0268262_10000550_pt1 | contig 49209 bp, 42 predicted proteins | sample TergutNc150P3_FD_190354 | JGI IMG/M metagenome (GOLD analysis project Ga0268262, IMG submission 190354) | Nasutitermes corniger P3 segment gut microbial community from laboratory colony in Florida, USA - Nc150 P3 (SPAdes) (version 2) | ecosystem: Host-associated > Arthropoda: Insects >... | reverse complement strand
AAAACAAATCCGCGAGTACATACAGAACCAAGAAAAACTGGAAATGGGGGAACAAGGTTATCTCAATTTTTAGCCCCCTTTAAGGGGGCTTCCTCAAGCCACCGGCTATGCCGGTGGTCTTTGACTATGACTCATGTTACGCAAAACATAATATTTGACGGTATTAGCAAACATAACCCGGGATAAGAGCCATAGCTGTTTTTAATGATTCTGTATAAATCAAAAGCTTTAATGCAAAATGATTTACCTTCCGTTCAAGTTTTATTTTTTCCAACTTGACGTAAGCATATATCGCTGAAAATATATGGTTGCTTTGTGTTCTCTCCGTATGAGCAGGCGAACTTCCTATTGACGCGTTTTGTTTTAAACTTTTGTGATACTCTTCAACACCCCACCGTCTTTTGTAGAGCGTCTCAAATTGTCCCTTTGTCATCGCTGAATAATTTGTCACCAGATATCTTGTACCGTCCGAACAGTCTTTGTTTATAAAGACTTGTTTGTAAAGCATTACAGGTATACTTAAATCCTTTAGCCATACCATCGTCGGTTTTTTCCCAAGTTTTTTTGATCCAGCCGTTCGAAGCGGCCTTCCTTTTTGTCCCGCTCGCTGCCCGCAGCCAATCGGTTCCCTTTCAGCTCAAAAATAAATACCTTCCTTCCATGTTTTATATTAAGCAGTTGTATGTTGCGTTATTCATAATAAGAGTGCCTAAAAACGAATAGTCTTTGTTTCCCCTGAAGTATTCAATCCATGCAGAAGAATCAATAAGGATATTCACCGATTCCTTAATTTATCCAGATCAATATCAAGATTCAGTTTTCCAAAATAATCGGTTAATCCTTTTATTTTTTCCCGCTGGATTATATTTTCCAGAGCATATTTGATAACTTCTGTTTTGGTTGATATTTGCGTCAAAGACATTGCTTCATGAATTAGTGTATCGGGTAATTCCAATGTGGTCCTCATATAAATTCTCCTGTATATGCATTGACAAGTAGATATTCGCCTTTCTGTGACATGTTATTTATTTGTCAGGTTTTTCACGGCATCCCAATCATCCGGCGGCGGGGTTTCAACAAACGCTTTGCATCTGAGCGCGTAAACTTTGGCAACGTTGTCATTTGGATAACGCTTTAAGAGCGAAACAAACAAAGCAAAGGCCTTTCTAAAATCCCTGCGCTCATACAAATCAAGCGCCTTCTCCCAAATTGCCACCGCGCCCTGTTCAGTATCCGTCGGCAACAATTCATAAAGACGCAGCGGTGTGTTTATCCCCACCACCCGGACACGGTCAATGCGGCGCAGCGGAAACTCATCGCCGATTTTTGCCTTGGTGTATTCGCTTATCAATATGCCGCCGGTATGGTAATACTTGTTTACCCCTTCAAGACGCGACGCGAGGTTTACCGCGTTCCCCATAATGGTATAATCCATCTTTTTTTCGGCCCCCATATTACCTACTACCATTTCACCGGTATTTATTCCGATGCGGGTAAAAATAGGCACAGGGCTCATCTTTTCACTGACTAACGTTTTGTTTAGTTCCCTCTCTGCCGCCTTAATCGCAAGGGCGCTGCGGCAGGCAAGGGCGCCATGATCGGCATTGAACAAAGGAGCTCCGAAGAACGCGACAATCGCGTCTCCCCAATATTTATCTATGGTTCCAAGGTGTTCCATAATGATATTGCTCATTTCAGTAAGGTACTTGTTTAAGAGCCGTACCAGGTGAGCAGGATCGAGCTGTTCGGATATAGCGGAGAAACCCTGAATATCAGTGAATATAGCGGTCATTTCCCGCTTTTCGCCGCCCAGGTTCAGCTTGTTAGGGTCTTTGACAATTTCGGAAATAACCTCAGGCGCAAGGTAGCGGGAAAACGCGCCCTGTATAAAGTTTTCTTCGGTAATCAGAATTGCGTATATTAAAATTACCATGAGGATGAAAGAATAGGGGGCCATCCAGAATAGCGGCTCTATACCGTTTGAAAGAATCAAAAGGTCGCGCAGACTGGAGCCTGCGACGGTAAGCGCTATAATAAACAACGGCACAACTTTGATATTCTTCTTGAAAAAAACGACGTAAGAAAGAATAACTATGCTGCCCGCCAAAATCGGTATCGTATTTATATTCGTCATGAGGGAGTATGTCGTGTTTATAGATTGTTTTGTATTCTGAAGGGCTATGTATAAGGCGCAGAGCGCACTGTAACCCAGAAGACTAATGATGATATATTTTTTTTTATCCCCGAATAATCCCACCGATTCCAGCATAAACGCGGCAAAGAGTGGAAAACTCAGCAATTGGAAAATCCTGGTTATCTTTATTATCAGCGTATAATGCGGCGAGTTGTAGATAAACCCGACGCTGGTGTAAGCAAGGAAGAATGAAAGGCACAGAAGCGAAAAAAGCAAATACTTTATATCCTTGCGGCCCCTGGAAAAAAAGAGGAAGAAATGATAACCGGCGATTAGCAGCGAAAGAACCTGAGAGGCAAGTACCAGGTGGGAAGTTAAAAGGTTCTTTATAAATACTTTTCTTTCGTTAAAAGTATATTCGGCTATTGAAAATTCCGGCAGCGGATTTCTTTCATATTGAGGAAACGTTTCAATTACAAGAATATTTTCAATTGGGGCGTTGTCCTCTGAATAATAAATCAAGCCGCCGGCAAGCGGTACATGGGAAGCGAGAGATATTCCGGTGCTGTACACTCCACCTGAGTATATGCCCGCCTGACTGATTACGGTATTATTGACGCGTATAGTGCGCGGCACATACATAGGATCAATATACAGCGTAATGTCCTTGTCCACGCAATCCGTGCAAACGGAAAATGTGGTTTTAAATACATAATAATTTTCGCCGCTGTTTACGGCGCCGCCGCTTGCCGGGGCGGGCAATTTATCTCCGTAGTACGGTTCAAATCCAGGCATATCGAATTTATTCGCGACCATTTCAGTCATTTCTGACTGATTCCCGACATACAGAAGGAAATCGCCCAGCCTGAGGGAAACAACGCCGGAGGAAAACCTTCTCCATGCTGGAGCGGATATTTCGTCTGTATTGTTGTTTTGCGCAAAAATTTGTGCGGTGATCAATAACAATAGAAAAAAGGCGTGACTAATATTTTTTTTTATATTTTTCATTTCACTAAACATAGCATTTTGACGGAAAACAAAAAAGGCACAGGGATGACCCCGTGCCTTTCACTGCAAACTGGAAAATTTCGGCGTTTACGATTATCCGTTCAACCTCTTCTCAATAGCGTCCAACTCAGCGTAAAGCTCTTTTGGCAGCTTGTCGCCAAAGTGGGGATAATGGTTCTGCCTGACATCGGCGATTTCCTTTTTCCAGCCTTCGATGTCCACGGAGCAGAGCTCGCTCATCATCTCCGGCGTAACGGATGCGGGCGGCTCAACGGCGCCTGGTTTGGGCAGGTTGCCGATAGGGGTCTCGATGCAGTTGTCCTTGTTGTCGCAGCGATCAAAAACCCACGCCAGTACGCGGGAATTATCGCCGTAGCCGGGCCATATAAACTTGTCATCCGCGTTTTTACGGAACCAGTTGACGAAGAAGATCTTCGGCAGTTTGTCGCCGTGGCCTTCGGCTTCGGCTTTCTTGCCCAGTTGGATCCAGTGTTTGAAGTAGTCGCCCATGTGGTAGCCGCAGAAGGGCAGCATGGCGAAGGGGTCGCGGCGAATCGTTCCCGCTTTAAGGTCTAGCGCCGCGGCGGTAACCTCCGAGCCGGTAATGGAGCCCATGAACACGCCGTGAACCCAGCTCTTGCTCTGGTTCACCAGGGGGATGGTTTTGGGCCTGCGTCCGCCGAAAAGGAATGCGCTGATAGGCACGCCTTTGGGATCTTCCCACTCAGGCGCGATAACCGGGCACTGCTTGGCCGGCGCTGTAAAGCGGGCGTTCGGGTGGGCGATTTCCTCGCCCTTGGGGCTTTTGTCGGTCTGCGGGGCGGGTTTCTTCTGGCCCTTCCAGTCGATGATCTCCTTGCCTGGCGCGCCGTGGCCGATCTGCTCCCACCAGACATCGCCGTCTTCGGTCAGGCCGCAGTTGGTAAAAATCGTATTTTTCTTGACTGATTCCATGGCGTTAAAGTTGGATTCGTTGTTGGTGCCCGGAGCCACGCCAAAGAAGCCAGCCTCCGGGTTAATCGCGTAAAGCCGGCCATCCGCGCCGAATTTCATCCAGGCGATGTCATCGCCTACAGTCTGGACTTTCCAGCCTGGCAGGGTGGGGATGAGCATGGCGAGGTTGGTCTTGCCGCACATTGAGGGAAATGCGCCGGTTACGTACTTAAATTCGCCCTTGGGATTTGTAATTTTCAGGATGAGCATGTGCTCGGCAAGCCAGCCTTCATCCCGCGCCAGCACCGAAGCGATACGCAGGGCAAGGCATTTTTTGCCCAGGAGAGCGTTTCCGCCGTAGCCTGAGCCGTAAGACCAGATTTCGCGGGTTTCCGGGAAATGGCTGATATATTTATGTTCCAGGGGGGCGCAGGGCCATTTGCCGTTGTCGGCTTCCCCGGGGGCAAGGGGTTTGCCCACCGAATGGAAACAGGGCACAAAAAAGCCGTCGCTTCCAAGTATGTCCAGAACCTTTGTTCCTACGCGGGTCATTATGTGCATATTCACCACAACGTATGGGGAATCGGTAATTTGAACGCCGATTTTGGCGATGTTAGAGCCGACAGGCCCCATGGAGAAGGGAATAACGTACATCGTCCGGCCCTTCATGCTGCCGGAGTACAGGTCGGTCATGGTTTTTTTCAGTTCTACAGGGTCAATCCAGTTGTTGGTGGGGCCGGCATCGTCCTTGTTCTCGCTTGCGATGTAGGTGCGGTTTTCCACGCGCGCCACGTCCGAGGGGTCTGAACGGAAAAGATAGCTGTGTGGTTTTTTCTTAAGAGGCGTCCCCAGCCCTGCATCCACCGTGATTTTAATCATCCTGTCGTATTCCGCCTGACTGCCGTCGCAGACTTCTACCGAATCGGGTTTCATAAGGGCAGCCGCGTCTTCTACCCATTTCTTTAATTTTGCGTGTTTTAATTCCTCGACTTTCATGTGAACTCCTTTGTTATTTATTACTATTTATTCTATACGAAAGAGGGGCCAAATACAAGGCAGGGGAAGATTTAAAAAACTGCCGCCGGAGAAAGCGCGCTCTTCTGGCGGCTGTTTTTACAAATTACTGTTACTCATACACCCACTTACAGTTATCTGAGTCGCCTGTTCCTATAACAAGTGTGGCGCTCAGTATGCCGCCAGCCAGTTCAGGCGTTAAAATCATACCTACAGCGTTCCAGCCTTTCTTTAATTTTAAAGTAAACTTCGAAACTTTTACTGAAATGCCATTGATGGTAACAGGAGGAATTCCTGTATCTGGCGCTTTTACTTCGCAGTCTCTGTCAACCCAAATATATCTTATTTCTTCCATAGCAGAAGTCCCAGCCGATAAAATCTTCTTGGTAAGGTTTGCAAATACCAAATCCGCTGCCATAGTATCTCCTGGATCGTTTGACGCCCAAGAAAAAATGCTGAATCCATACCGCGTATCCATTTCGGAAAGAAGCTGGGTCATTAATTTCATGTTGGTGGGCCTGCCTATGCTAAAGGTCAATTTGCCGCCTTTTATTAAGCCTGTACCTCCCACGTTGCTTGTTAAGGCATCTTTATTGCCAGTATAAAGCGACCCATTCATGTTGTATACATCGCCTGATAAGTTAAGAGTTTCCCCTATGCCGCCTCCACCGTCGTCATCGTTGTCGCAAGCTGACATGGCAAACGCCATTACCAAAACCGGAACTAACCAAATAACTCTTTTTTATTCATGTAATTATCCCTCCTCTTGGATAAAAACCTATCTGTAATAATTTTATAACAATATCGCGGAATGTGCCAGATAAGGCTCGATTTATATCGTCCCGGGTTGTTTCTCCGTATGCAAGGCTGCCATTTCTTTTTCGATAGTGATACGTGAAGCACTGAATATTAATAGTACAGCGACAGCCAGGGATATCCAGCCCATCAGTGAGTTAATCACGCGAATAACGGCGTCAGACTGCTCAGGCAACTCGCCATTATATCCCGCAACTTCAAGTGCAATACCGATCAGTAAGGTCGTAAGCGATGTTCCGCATTTGTTAATCAGGCCCTGTAAATTTGTGATCATACTGTCGATGCGTCTGCCATGCATGTGTTCGACGATATCGCCGACTTCAGAACGGGTCATAGAAAACATCACGATATTAATCGCGACAGAAATACCGAGCAGCAAGGCATGAACCATTACAACAGGTATAGTGTAAGAAAACGGGATGAACAGTATTTTGGAAAACGCTACCAGTCCCGCGCCGGTGATCATAGCTTTTCTTCTGCCAAACCGTATATCCAGTTTCTTAACGAACGGCAATGCCACAATGGATCCGATGGCGAAGCATCCCAAAAACAACGTTGTCAGATTCGGTTTTCTTAAAACATACTGTGTGTAATAAACCACCGTAGCGGTTGACAGAGTATTACAGGTAAAATAAAAGGTTGAAAACAGCGTGTTATACCGGAAATTGTGATTTTTCCATAGAATTTTCAACGACTGCCATATACCGACACGGCTTTCGTCATCCGGCAGCCGCACGCGTTCTTTGGAATGAAAAAAGTAGAAGAGGGATCCGGATATGATAAGCAGACCGATCACTGCGGCGCCGAGAACAAATCCTTTTTCAGGATTGATCATCTCCGATGTTGCCGGGTTCAATCCGGCAAAGGCGCGAACCATGGGCCATAGCATAACACCCGCCAGTATACTGCCGATACTCGCGCCTCCGGATGAGAACACATTCAGATTTAGCCGCTGAACTGCATCTTTGGTGGACAGCGTCGGCATATTATACATGGGCAAACGCAAAATCGTAATCAATGAATAGAACAGAAAATATATCACGAGGCAGTAAACAATCTTAAGGGCGTATGACAAATGAAAAGACGAAAACATCAGAACCGTTAACACAGCCAGCGGGAAAGAGATATAAATCATATAGGGACGAAACCGCTCACCGTTGCGAAAACGGTGATTGTCAGCATAGGAGGCGATTAACGGATCGTTGACGCCGTCCCAAATCAGGCCGAAGCTCATCACGATGCCTGCAACAGCGGCTGAAAGGCCAAAGACATCGGTAAAGTAGAAAAGAATAAATGTGTTTATAAATTGGCTAAGAAGGTTGATTGAACCGCTAAATACGCCGTAACCCATTTTTTCAGCAAACGGAATTTTTTCTTTTTCCATAAAACTTATTCTCCTTTAAATGCATAAGGCATCAGACGCCCAGCCAGACGGCGAAGCCTTGCTATTTCGCTTTTTTGTTTATTCTTTATCGGGAACGGACATTGCCCCGAAGAGATTTGTCTTTCAAGTTTTTCAATACCGAGCAGCCGAGCCTCAACAGTCCGGTTCTTTTCATTGCGCAGATAATGATAAACCGGCAGTAGTCTGGTATCCGTGATCAGTGTCGCCGGTTTTCCGTCCATCTTTCCCTTTTGGATGGTTATTCGTGCAAAAGCGGCAAGGGAGGAGTTCGCGACAGGGCTCAAATCATTCGCGAGATTTCCCAGTGCATACAGAATCAGACCGTTCTTTGTCTGGCCGGTTTCCGGGCTATGCCAATCATAGCGTTCCGACGGCTGCAGGGTGTGCGGATGATTGCCCAAAATAATGTCAACGCCTGCCTCAAGAATCCGATGTCCCATATCCATTACATTCTGAACAGGAAAGCTTTCATATTCCAGGCTCCAGTGAATATTGGCGATAATGAGATCGGCGTTTCTGTCTTTTGCGATTCTGATATGTCGATGAATCAATGAGATATCACAGTCCGGCCGGTTTAGCCGGAGCATATTTGCCATATAATCCTTGCCGTCCGGTGTTTTCTGGCGGTTCAGTGAAAATGTATATCCGAGAAACGCAATTCTGATACCTCCGCAGATCAAAACAGGGATATCATCCCGTTCCTCCGGTGTCCGGGCGGTTCCCACATGAGACACTTTTTTACTATCCAGAAACTCCAGGGTTTTGACGAGCCCCTCTTCACCTTGATCCATGGAATGGTTGTTCGCGGTCGAGTAGAACCGGATTCCTTTTCCATCCCGCCAACAGAGGTCAAATGCCATTTCCGTATTGTTCATGGCAGGTGGTTTGATGATATTTTTACCGGGAGGGATTAGGGGTTTGCTGGTGTTTATGGGCGCTTCCAGGTTTGCGCAGGCTAAATCTGACGTAAAAAAGAAATCCGAGACATCATCCCAGAGATGAGCTGCCGCCGCTGGATTCATATATTCAGCAGGCATGATATCGCCGCCGGCGCTGATGACAGCCGTGTTTTCTGCAACAAATCCCGACGGGGCGGAAAACTCAGGCGCGTGATTAAGCAAGAATTCTTCAATTCCTTTGCCAGGTTCCGGTTCCTCTATAGCGTGTATAAAATGCTTATACCCCCACCAGACTGACTCGCCCTTTGCAAAATCAATGGAATTGCCCTCTACCGGGCGGGATGCCCTGAAATCTTTTCTGCGGAACACGGTACATATAAAAACAAACAGTTTCAGCAACAAAGTCATGATTAATTCACCCCATTCAGGCAACAATAGTACATATTGAGACTGTTAATCCAGTCATGGATAATTCGTTTTGCTTGACAAAATATATACCATGATATATATTCTTAACCGGAGGCAATATGCAAACTGCACGGTTATTTGTTAATGGAAGAAGCCAGGCCGTAAGGCTGCCCAAAGAGTATAAATTTCACGGGGAAAGTGTATACATTCAAAAAGTTGGAGAGGCTGTTATTTTGGTTCCCCTCGATAAAGAATGGGAAGTTTTTATGCATGGATTAAATAGTTTTTCGGATGATTTTATGTCTGAGGGAAGATTGCAGGGAAAAGATCAGGTGAGGGACGAACTGTAATGTATATGCTGGATACCAATATATGTATATATATCATAAAAAGGAAAACAGAAAATGTATTGGGCAAATTAAAACAGAATTGGAAAAAAGGGCTGTACATATCAACAATTACTTTAGCTGAATTGGAATTTGGAAATGCAAATGCGGATATTTTATATAAAGAAAGAAACCGGCTTGCTTTGCTGGAATTCCTGACAATAATGGGCATTAAACATTTTGACGAACTTGCCGCAAAAGAATACGGAATGCTTAAAAAAAATTTGAAAGGTAGAAATAGCTTAGGGCCATTTGAACCTCAACCGAGCCCGCAGGGCGAAGGTTCCCCTCTTGATATGCTGATAGCCGCGCACGCAAAATCATTAAACATGACTTTAGTTACAAATAACGCTAAGGAATTTGAACGTATACAAGATTTAAAAATTGAGAATTGGGTGTGAAGCTACATTTTCAGCTTCTCCAACCTCTTACACGCTTCTTCCACATCCGCACGGTGACCAAAGGCTGAAAAGCGTATGAATGACTGCCCTGCCGGGCCGAAGCCGGAGCCCGGGGTGGTAACCACTTGGCACTTTTCCAGAAGTTCCGAGAAAACTTCCCAACTGTCCCTTCCGGGGAAATGGGCCCAGATGTAAGGGGAGTTGTCCCCACCAACGCAGGTGATTCCCAGCTTTTGGAGAGCGCCCCTGATAAGCTTTGCGTTTCCCAAGTAAAAATCACAAAGGGTTCTTATTTCCTTTAAGCCTTCATCGTCCAGCGCCGCCATACCGCCGGCCTGGGCAATGTTGGAAGCGCCGTTAAAAACCGTGCCCGAAATTCTTGCCCAGTCCGCCCTGACGCTTTCTCCGTTTGAATACTTTAGCTCTTTTGGAACTGCGGTCCAGCCAAGGCGTACTCCGGTAAAACCCGCGGGCTTGCTGAAGGAATTGACTTCTATGGCGCAGGTTTTTGCCCCTTCAATTTCAAAAATGGTTTTGGGCAGGGCGCTGTTCCGGATGTAGGTTGAGTAGGCCGCATCAAAGATAATGATTGACCCGTTTTTTCCGGCGGCCTCGACAAGCGCCTTAAGCTGTTTTTTGTCAGCAACCGCGCCTGTGGGGTTATTGGGAGAACAAAAGTAAATAAGGCAGTTGGGCGGAAGCCGTGAAAGATCCGGGAAATAACCGTTCTCCGCGGTGCAGGGAAGGTAGGTAATACCTTTGTAACCGGAGCCTTTCCAGCCGCCTGCCGAGCCGATAAGCACAGAACCGTCTACGTAAACCGGATAGGATGGATCCTGAACCGCCACGGGAGTTCCCGCACCAAAAAGAAGCTGGAGACGGCCTATGTCGCATTTGGCTCCATCGGAAATAAATATTTCGTCCGCGCCGAATTTCCCGCCGTAGAATACCTTGGATATTTTTTCCCTGAGTGCCAGAAGCCCCTCGTCCTGATAGCCGGAGTAACCTTCCGCCGTTCCAAGCCGCCTCGCGCCTTCAACAAGACCTGCGTCAATGTAGGGCAAGAGGGGCTCTGTAGTGTTTCCGACTCCCAGGCTGATGATCTTCATTTCCGGATGGGCCGCCGCGTATTCCCGTCGGCGCTTGGCGATCTCGGGGAACAAATATCCGGCTGTTAAATTGGCGATGCAAGGGTTTCGGTTAAGCATAAAAATCTCCTTTAGGTTTTATGGAAAATCATCACGCAAAGGCGCAAAGAACGCAGAGGAAAGAAGAGTGGTTTGAAAACTAAGATTCTTCCTCTGTGCCTCTGCGAGCTACCTTCGGTTCTTAGCTGCGTGAGGATATTTTGGAAAAATGTATTGTAAACATTTATCTGTTCCAAAGTACTAACTAAATTCCTTTAATTCAATTAAGTCCAGTGTAGCAAAATAATCTTCCACGGTCTCGGCCCTGCGTATCTGCTTGATTGAACCGTCAGGCCGCAGCAAAAGTTCCCCGCAGCGGAGCTTGCCGTTGTAGTTAAAACCCATGGCCCGTCCATGTGCGCCGGCATCGTGGATTATTACAAAATCTCCGGCCCCTTCGGCGGCTACGGCTATCTCAGGCAGCTTTCGCTGGAAGGCAAATTTGTCGTTGTTTTCGCATAGGCTCCCCACGATGTCGTAAGTTTTATTATGCGGGGCATTTTCTTTCCCCAGGACAGTTATGTGGTGGTAAGCGCCGTAAAGGGCCGGGCGCATGAGATCGGCCATGCAGGTGTCCAGGCCGATATAATTACGGTAGATTTCTTTTTTGTGGACAGCCCGCGAGACAAGCCAGCCGTAGGGGCCGGTGATGGGACGACCGTATTCGGTGTGAATCGCAAGACCGCCCAGGCCGGCTTTTACAATTATTTCGTCGTAGAGTTTTTTAAGCCCCGCCGCCAAAGCTTCCCAACTGACAGCTTCCTCTTCCGGCTTGTAGGGAATTCCAAGCCCTCCGCCCAAATTTACGAGTTCCAGGGCAACACCGCATTTTGCTTTTATTTCCACTGCAAACTCAAAAAGCAGCCTGCCTGTTTCCAGGTGATAGTCCAGGCTGAGTTCGTTGGAAGCTACCATGGTGTGAAGGCCGAAGCGTTTTACCCCTTTTGCCTTTAGCAGGCTGTAGCCCTCTAAAATGTGTTCCCTTGTAAAGCCGTATTTTGATTCCTCAGGCTTGCCGATGATGACATTCCCCTCTTTGAGCGGGCCGGGATTGTATCGGCAGGAAACCAGCTCAGGCAAACCGCCTGCCCCCTTAAGAGACTTTTCCAAAAACGCGATATGGGAAAAATCGTCCAGGTTAATAATTGCCCCCAGCTCCCTGGCCTTTACGTATTCTCCGGCCGGTGTTTCATTTGAAGTGAACATCAGCTCTTCGCCTTTCATGCCCGCCATATCCGCCAGGAGCAGCTCGGGAAGGCTGGAACAGTCCGCACCGAGCCCCTCTTCCGCGAGAATTTTCAGCATATAGGGATTTGGCATTGCTTTAACCGCGAAATGTTCTTTATAACGGGGGAAGACCGAAAAAGCCGCAATCAGGCGGCGGGCATTTTTTCGAATGGCATCCTCATTATAAATGTAGAATGGAGTGTTGTACCGCCTTGTCAATTCTTCAAGCTGTACTTTTGATAACGGAAAGGTTTTAATGCTCATCAGTTTTTCCCCAAATATTTGTTTAAAACTTTTATCACGTCTTTAAAATCCAGTGGCTTCCCTAAATGGCCGTTCATTCCTGCCGCCAGGCAGCGTTCAACGTCTTCCTTGAACACATTGGCTGTCATGGCGATTATCGGAACGCTTCTGGCCTTGGGATGATCAAGAGCGCGAATAAGTTTGGTTGATTCGTAACCGTCTACGCCGGGCATATGGATGTCCATAAAAATTAAGTCAAATTTATCAGGGGCTGCGGCAAATATGTCAAGCGCCTGCTGCCCGTCCTCCGCCTCGGTAATTTCGATTCCAAGATCTTCAAGCAAGGCAATGACAATTTCCCGGTTAATTTCCACATCCTCTACCAGTAGTATCTGTTTCCCTTTGAAGCCCTCTGTTGATGTCATGGATGCCTCAGCCGAATCTGATTGATCCGATACCGCATCATGCTTCTTTACCTCTGCCTTAATTGTAACGATAAATGCGGCTCCCTTGCCCAATTCCGACTCAATGCGGATATTGCCCTGCATCATTTCCGTAATTGTCTTTGTGATCGCAAGGCCCAGCCCGGTCCCGCCGAATTTGCGCGAAATGCTTGAGTCAACCTGGACAAAAGAATGGAACAGCTTACCCTGTTCTTCCTTTGCAATGCCTATACCGGTATCGGTAACCTTTATCTCCAGCGTGCAGGTGTTTTCGTTTAAGTCCAGTAATTTTGAATCAAGGCTTATCCTGCCTTCGTCAGGCGTAAACTTTACCGCGTTGCTGATAAGGTTAGTGATTATCTGGGAAAGCCTTTGTTCGTCGGTAATGATGTGAGCGGGGATAAGCGGATCCGTATTCACAGTTAAAATCTGCTTTTTTTCTTTTAGCCGGAATTCAAAAATGCTTATTATCTGATTAAGCATGGATGAATAATTAAATTCCGAGCAGGAAAGTTCGAACTTTCCTTCCTCAATTTTAGACATATCGAGGATGTCATTGATAATTCCAAGAAGATGGGTGGAAGCGCCCGAGATTTTGGCAAGGCAGTAATCCTTCCGCTCCGGTTCGGGCGAACTGGCGGCAATGGAGGTCATGCCGATAATGGCGTTTAAGGGAGTGCGGATCTCGTGGCTCATGCTGGCAAGGAAATTTGTTTTTGCCAAACTTGCCTGCTCTGTGCGAATTTTGGCCAGCATTATCTCTGTCGTGTCATGGAAAAGAATGAACGCGCCCTGGAAAGCTCCGTCTTTGCTGTACATTGGCGTAAAGTGAATCGCGTAGTGCCGCTGGTTCCCGTCTTTGCCAATGTCCATCACCTTCTCCATAACAACGGGGTTTTTTTCTTCCCTTGAGAGTTTAAATAATTTTCTAATTTCATCAAGCTCAGCTTTATCGCAAAAACGGGAAAAAACTTCGGCGTAATGGGTCTTGCGTATACTGGCAAAATGGCTGATATGGGTTCTTTTTAGGAACTCATCGGCGCAGTATACCAGTCCGCCATTGTTGTCCAAAAGCAGAATTATGTCCGGGCTGTTTTCGAAAACCATGTTCATGTAGCTGTCTTGTCGGGAAAGCCAATGATCCTTTATGGAACGGACATATTCATAAACCGCGGTTAAGGTAAGAACAAAAAAGTAAACTCCGCATATCAAAAGGGCTTCGCCCAGATTATAGCTGGTATTCGCATATCCGTGTGAAAAAGTGCCAAGTATTGCAACAAAAAATAAAATAAGAGCCGGAACAAGACCGAAGGGTAAGCCCAGGGTAAATATTGATATCAAAGGATAGGAGTAAATCCACAGGCTTGGAAAGCTCAGGGCTCCGTCATGTGAAAAAATTGAATATCCGCAGAATAATCCGAATACGGCGGTAAGAATAAAGCCGCCTACAATAAAAGGAAGTTCGGTACGGAGCAGTATCAGGTTCAGAAAAATAAGAAACCCGATTATCAGCTCAAGCAAACCCTGATCGACGAAGCCGCTTCGCATATCGGTTATGCCGATGAAGGCTATAATGATTGATGAAATAATATAGGTGATATTAAGGACAATAAGGCGGATGATAGCATCCATATCCTTTTCGTCTTTTATTCCCTTGTACTTTCCGCTGGTAAGGAATGAAATTATTAAATCAAGTTTCGTATTCATTGATCTAAATTAAGGGTTCTTTTCCAAAAGTTTTTTCGTACAGGAAATTGCCACAAGTATTCCCAAAACCAAAAGCAGCGCGGCAATGCCTATTTGCAAACCCGGCACCGACGTGTTTTGACCGCCGTGCAAAAGCAAAACAGCCCGGTCTTTAATTGACAGCACAAGGGAAGTAAATGTGACAGCCAGCATAATAACTGTAGGGATGAGCAGCATTATACTTTTTCTTCCGGTCTCTTTAAGAAACATCATACAGGCAATAAGGGTCAACGCGGCCAGAAGCTGGTTTGCCGCGCCAAAAAGCGCCCAAATGGTCTGGTAGCCCATAATTGCCAGAAGAAAAGCAGGCGCCAGGGTAAAAATTGAGGCCGCGCTCTTGCTTTTTAACGCGCGTATGAATAAATTTCCGGCTCCTTTGGCCCCGTCCTCAATTGTAAACAGTTCCTGAAACGAGAGACGGCCCAGCCTGGCCACTGTGTCCAATGTGGTCAGCACAAAAGAAGATACCGCCAGGGAAACAATTATATACGAAACCTGTTCAGGCAAACCCAACTGAAAAAGGAAACCGGAAACCGCTTTCGCAAAAACTACCGGAGGAGTTCCCTCAGGCAGCACGCCGTTTTTTGCCAGGGAGCCAACCGCGATGAGCGCCAGTATAGCCACCAGCGTTTCAACCAGCATCGCCCCGTAGGAAATGGGAAGCATGTATTTTTCGCTGCTTATCTGTTTGGATGTTGCCCCTGTAACAACCAGCGAGTGAAAACCCGATATTGCCCCGCAGGCTATGGTGATAAAAAGACCCGGGAAAAGCCAGTTGCCGTTAACATTGAAGGATGTAAAGGCGGGAATTTCAATCGTTGGGCTTGTAAATATCACGCCCGCAAAAGCCGCCAGGATCATCGCGATTAAAAGGAATGAGTTAAGGTAATTCCTGGGCTGGCCCAATACCCAGATGGGAAGCACCGAAGCGGTAAAAATATAGGCAAAAATCAGCAGCAGCCAAACGAATTTTGGCAGAAAAAGGGGAAAAAAGATCCCTAAAACAATACAGACAATCAATAAGTCGATGGCTATAATCCCACTGGCCAGATCGGAGGCTTTTCTTTTGCGGATCAGAAAGCCCAGTCCGATGGCGGCTACAATGAAAAAACAGGAAGTTGAAGCCACGGAGGCGTTGGTTTGAATTTTGGCGCCTGCGCTGTCAAATCCGGCAAAGGTACCGGCTACAATGTCGGCAAAAGCTCCGGCAATCAGGATGGAAAAAAGCCAGACAAAAATTAAAAACAGGCGCTTGCCTGTTTTGCCCACGTAAAGTTCAATTACATAGCCGATGGATTTGCCTTTATTTTTTACTGATGTGTACAGCGCCGCGAAATCATGTACAGCGCCAAAAAAAGCTGACCCGATGAGCAGCCACAACAAAGCAGGCAGCCAGCCAAACATAGCCGCTATGATCGGCCCGTTAATGGGTCCGGCTCCGGCAATTGAAGAAAATTCGTACCCAAAAACCACTGCCGGAGAAGTAGGAACATATTCCTTGCCGTCTTCAAGCTCGTGCGCCGGGGTCTTTCTCGCGGGATCAATTCCCCAGCGCCGCGCGAGAAAACGACCGTAAAATAGATATGCCAGACTGAGTACCACAACGGAAATGGCCAATAGAAACAATCCGTTCATTAGCCCAAGTATCCCTTGTGTTTCAGTAATTCCGCGTTGAGTATGCCTCCACCCGCCGCGCCGCGGGCAGTGTTGTGGGAAAGACCTACAAAGCGGAGGTCAAAAACATTGCAGGGCCTGATCCGCCCGATAGTTACCGCCATGGCCTTATCCGCGTCCCTGTCTTTCCGCGGTTGGGGGCGGTCATTTTCTTCCCGTATTATGATAGGCCGCTCCGGGGCCATCGGGAGCTTCAATTCTTGCGGGAGGCTTCTGAAATTGGCCCAGATTTTCTTTACTTCGTCCACAGACGGCTTTTTTTCACCGAACTCAAGGCTGACGCAGGCTGTGTGTCCGTCGGTTACGGGAACGCGGTTACAGTGGGCGGAAATTTTCGGCAATTCGGCGTTCCTAAAAACGCCTCCGTCAATTGACCCAAGGATCTTAAGCGGTTCCAGCTCTGACTTTTCTTCCTCTCCGCCGATGTAAGGAACTATGTTGTCGATCATGTCGAGGCTTGGGACGCCGGGATAGCCCGCGCCGGACACAGCCTGAAGGGTTGTAACGATAAGCCGCCTGATTTCATAGCCCGCTTTTATCAACGCGTAAAGCGCCGTGGTGTAGCTTTGAATGGAACAATTGGGTTTAACCGCAATAAAGCCCTTGTCCCAGCCGCGCTTTTTCCGCTGAGCGGGAATAATATCCGCGTGATGATGGTTCACTTCGGCGACAAGCACCGGTACGTCATCGGTCCAGCGATGGGCCGACGCGTTGGAAATTACCGGCAGGCCGGCGGCGGCATAGGAATCTTCCAGGGCGCGGATTTCTTCCTTGCCCATTTCAAGGGCGGAAAACACGAATGCGCAGTCGCCGGCCTTAGCCGCGTCGACGGCGCGGGAAACATCGTTGGCGTCTGCGACAATAAACTCCCCGACAGACTCGGCAACGCCCTGGAAATGAATGCGGCCTGACGCGGCGTCCTTGTACTTTTTCCCCGCGCTTCTGGGAGAGGCCGCCACGAAGCGCACCTGGAACCAGGGATGATCTTTTAAAAGATTTATGTACTGCTGGCCTACCATCCCGGTAGCGCCCAATACTCCTACTGGAATTTTGGACATAATGTACTCCTTATGTCTTATCCGAAACTCAGAATCGCACCTATATTGAATTATTTAATATTTTATAATACTGTTCAATAGTACAGGGCGGTGAAAATATGGATAAAACAGAGAAAATTTTCCTTGTGGATGATGACGAAATTCACCTTTCAATACTGGAGAACATACTAAAAGATAAATATGAAGTAATTACCGCCAAATCCGGAAAAGACGCGCTTGAATACATGCTTAAAGGGGTTGTTCCTAATTTAATTTTATTGGATATATTAATGCCGGACCTGGACGGTTGGGAAATATTTAACAGATTAAGGGCGGTAAGTTTTTTAAAAAATGTTCCGATAGTGTTTTTGACCTCTGTAAATGAATCAGCCGAAGTGACGCATGCGCAGGAAATAGGCGCCGCTGATTACATCACGAAACCCTATGATAAGGATGATCTTCTCGATCGAATAGAAAAAATCCTGGAAAAATCAACAACCCTGCCCTGAAGGCTAAACTTGACCCACAGATCTATAAAAATCCGGCAAGGGGATGGCAGCGGTACGGCAAAAAAGCTGGAAGAATCTATCTCCACAGCCCCGTCCGGCTTTTTTTCTGCAACAGAGCATTTTTTTATTTCATAGATCAGAGACATCTTCATATTTCTCATGCCAGACGCCATTATTACACTTTAAGTTTTTGTTTTTTCCCCTGGTCTGTTACGATAGGGAACTCCAGAAATTTTTTGCGTCCCGCTGCCATCCCTTTGCCAGCCTATTTCGAAAAATTGTGGGTCAAGTTTAGCCCGGAGGGGCGGAGTATTAAACCCGCAGACGGATGAAACTTCAGATATTATTTGGTTATTATTCCCAGCTTTTCTATAGCCTTTTTTAGTACAGCTTCGTTTTTACTTTCCAGTTTTCCCATGGGAAGCCTTGCGGGACCTGCGGGAAGCCCTGCCCAGGACATGGCTGCTTTTATGGGAATCGGGTTTGTTTCGATGAACGCCGCTTTAATCAGCGGGAGGAGCTCAAAGTGAATCTTTCGCCCTTCTTCAAAATTCCCCGCAAGACAGGCTTTTGTAAGGGCTTTTACCCTGGCCGGTACAAGGTTTGAAATAACCGAGATGATGCCGTCGCCGCCAAGGGAAATGAGCGGCAGGGTAAAGCCGTCGTCCCCTGAAACGACGTAGAAGGGTTTTGCCCCGCCTTTACGCGGCAAGGCGATACTTTGCAGGACATCCCCCATCTGGTTCAGATCGCCGGACGCTTCCTTAACGCCCACAATGCCGTTTATTGTAGCAATTTTCTCCATCAGCGGGGTGGGGATGTTACGCCCCGTTCGCGAGGCGATGTTGTAAACCACAATGGGAATGCCCACAGCGGCGGCCGCTTCAAAATGCCTGTAAAGACCGTCATCGTTGGGCTTGTTGTAATAGGGAGTTACCACCAGGGCGGCGTCCGCCCCCATGTCTTTGGCCCTTTTGGTATACATAACCATGTGTTTTGTGTCGTTGGATCCTGTCCCGACAATTATCGGGACAGCGCCCTTAACTTCATCAACGATGATACGGATAAGTTTTTCTTCTTCATCCTCATCAAGCGTGGGGGTTTCCCCGGTAGTGCCAAGAGGAACAAGGCCGTCTATTCCCTGTTCCAGCTGGAAATTTACCAGCCTCCTGAAACCGTCGTAATCCACGTCTCCGTTTTCTTTCATCGGGGTAACAAGGGCGGTATATGCGCCAGTTAAAGCTTTCATCCTCTACAGTTCCTTTAAGACATTGTCTTTTGGACGTTGTTTAATACATCGTCCATTGTAAAGATTCCTGCCCGTTTTTCGGCAGTGAGCCATTCCGCCGCCAAAATAGCGCCTGCCGCAAAGCCTTCGCGGTTTCTGGCTGTGTGCGTTATCTCGATGGTGTCGGCATTTGAATCAAAAACAAGGCTGTGTGTTCCCGGTACTGAGCCGACCCTCAGGCTGGCAAAATGGAGTTCGTCAGCGCCAGGTTTTCTTTCCAGCGTATGGTAAACAGCTTTTGTTTTTCTGGTCATTTGGCCAAGCACCAGATCGACCAGGGTCTTTGCGGTACCCGAGGGGCTGTCCGCCTTGTTGTTGTGGTGGACTTCATAACCCGCCACATCGTACTCCGTAAAAGGGTCCATCAATTTTGCGGCCTGACAGGCAACACGGTAAAAAAGATTTACGCCAAGTGAAAAATTGGATGACCAGAGCAGGGAAGATCCGGCGGACGCCGCCATTTTGCTGATTTCAGGCAGTCTGTCGTACCAGCCTGTGGTACCGGTAACCACGGGGATTTTTTCATTAATAAGAAAGAGAAGATTTTCAGGCGCGACAGCGGGCAGGGAAAATTCTATAACCACATCGGCGTCTTTCAGGCTTTTCCCAGGCTTTCCGTCCAAGGCGTTTCTGAGAGAAGGGTATACCTCTATTGGCAAAGAAGATGGAGCGGCGTCTGTGACATATTGGGGATCTACCACCGCCAGAACAATATGCCCCCTTGCACAGAGCTTGGCTTCAAGCAGGCGTCCCATTCTTCCGTAGCCGGTTAATATTACTTTCATCTAGGTGCATTATTGCGAAATCTGCTATGGTGATCAATCCACAGCGGTTATGCTTGTCTGTGCGCAGGTTCCTCGTCCAACATACGCTCCGCAGCGTATGCCAGAAATGCCGAGCGGTTTTTAGAAACAGCGTCTATGCGATGGAGGATTCCCTCCGGAAGCATTACATTAACGCGCACGGACTTTTCGTTTACTGGAAGTACAACGATAGGAACGACCAGGAACTTATAATTTTTCTCCCATTCCGCCCAATCTTCCCATTCTGCCCTTATTTGCTCAAAAGTGCGAGGTTCTGGTATATGATAGCCCTCTGCTTCTAAACCATCCAAGTGGAGAGTTAAAGCATCGTGGGACATACGATAAGCGTCATCATAATCATCGCCTGCAGACGCGCATCCCGGAAGATCGGGAAAGGTAACCGCATAGCCGCCATTCTCGTCGTATTCGAAAAGAGCCATATATTTTTTCATATCACACCTCGCTTTACTTTAATCCAGCCTGGCGTAGAACGTTCGCCGAAGTCCCTTTTTTCATATCCTTGTCATGTATCGGAATCGTTACCAGACCGCGTTTGGTCGGGTGCTTGAATTGCGCGTGGCTTGTTCCGCTCTGACGGACGAAAAACCAGCCATCAGCCTCGATCAGCTTCCGCAATTCCTTGGCACTATAAACTTTGCCCATTTTATATGTATCTCTATAATACACACTTAATTACACATTCGCAAGCGTTTTTTCAAAAAGATGGTAGTAACGGCTTGAATACCCGTCCTTTTAGGTCAAGTTAAGTCTTTAGGGCGAGGTTTTAGATTGTATCCATACCAAGGCCGGTTATTTTTTGCGCAAATTCAATAGATTAGCCTTCCTCTTCACGGCGTAACTCATCTCTGAGGGCTCCATCCCAGTAAAAAAAATGGTGACTTACACAAGTTTATAGACCGATGCGTCCCGTCCGGGTACGGTGAAACGGATAAATCCGTTGTTTATTTCAGCGGGCCCGCCCCGGAAAGCCGCGGCGGATTTTGCGTCCAGTACCCGACTGTTCAATTCCAGCACTGCGTCCTGTGGGTATTCCCTGGGATTGAGGCACCAAAGGAAGGTATCTCTTTCATTTGCCCAAATTCGGACGATAAGCCCCGAGTTGTAATCGGAACGGATCAGAGGGGATTCACCGGCAAAAGGAAGAGTCGATGTAAAAAAAGTGAGGTATTCCCGCTTGGGGTTCAGCTTGTAGCCATAACCTGCCATTGTACCCACAATACGTACCTTACCCTTGCCAAACCTGTTTTCCACCACCGCGGCCCGGCCGTCATCGTACCACGCCGTTGCCCTTCCGGTTGTGGGCAAATAGCTCTGGCGGAAAACCCCGCCGCCGCAACGGCCGTTTTGAGAAGAGAATTCCATGCCGTGCCAGACATCAGGGCCAAAGTGAACCGTATCCTGCTTTGCCCCGATGAGCCGGTCAATGCCGCGGGAAGGCTGCGTCCCATAGGCATGACCATAGGCGCTGAAATAGCCAAAACAGCCCTCGGCCACAAGTACCCCGCCGGCCTCAACCCAGGACTTCAGTTTTTCAATCGCGCTATCCGGCAGGGAGACCGGAAAGGGCAGATACAGAATACGGTAATCATCAATGTGCTGTATTAGGATCGGATCCGCCTGTATGCCCGCGTCAATGAAGGCTTCGTAAGCTCCCTGATAGGAAAGAGAATAATATTCAGTACTGTTGTAAAAGGAATAACAGAAGAATTGGGAATCTTTCAAAAGAAGGAGCCCTATCTGTCCACGGATGGGCTGGGCCTTCCAGAGGGAAAAGACATTTGGATCATTTGCCCAGAGTGCCAGACGCCTGATTTCCTCTGAACGGTCACTCCGGGATCCATCCAAATTATACCAGCCAAAGCCGTCAAAAAGAGGCCCGTCTTGCAGCGCCCTCCACCTTGGGTTGATAAAACCACGGGAGCCGGCGGCCAGGGACATCATGGCGTCGAAGCGTATATTGGCGGGCTCGTGCATAACATCCTTATCCTTAATGACCGAAGTAAATCCTCCCCGAGCCTGCCAGTCCGAATTACCTATCGCTTCGGCCCGCCAGAATTCCTTGCCGCTTGAGGCGATACGGATCATATCACCCCCAAGCATAGAATGACAGTGATTTCCGTACCAGAAGGTATAGCCGTAAATATCACAGTACTCAACAGGCCGGTAATCATCACCGCAGGCGGGGAGATCGCAGAAAGTTTTGGCGTTTCCGTGGGCAACAATAAAATTCTTCTTGTCCGCCTCCCTGATGGTATCCCGGCGCATTTTTAGCCATTTTTGCGCATTATCGTTTTGAAAGTGGAGCATGTCGATAGTATCCGGGAAGGGCTGAATCTGCCGGGGCATTTCAATGTCTTCCCACTGTGAAAGGCTGTAACGGCGCCAGGCTTTCCGCAGCTTATCAAGATCATCATCGTACTTCTCCCGCAGCCATTCCCGAAAAGCTTTCTGGGTGGCGGGACAATAACACATTGCCTTTACGTCATAAAGGGAACATTCGTTCCATAAATCGTAACCGTAAAGACCGGGATTATCACGGTAGTGCTTTCCCAGCTCAAAGAGGAATTTTTTTGCCTCTTCAAGAACCTCGGGATTATCAAGGCACATCCGGGTGATACCCGTACCGTCCGAACCGCCCATGATACTGGCGCGATTGTCCCCGTTGGTCAATTCCCGCCGGGCATGGGGATACTTATGGTAAAGCCAGTCAGGGGCTTCGTATATATGTTCGGCGATTACGGTTTTGATGCCGTATTTCGCGGCCAGGGCCAAATGCTCGTCATAGGGTTCCCAGTCAAAAACGCCGGGAGCTATATGGATGGCGTTCCATGTGAACCAGTGCCGGAAAATAGTATGGCCGTCTTCATGGGCTGTCCGGTAATCACGTTCCCAATCAGTCTCGGGTGGATTGGAACGCCTGAAGTACACGGCGCCAATCTCCACCGGCTTTTCCGTGTTCTTCTCATACTTCGCAAGGAACTGATACTTTACGATCCTTGATTCATCCTTAAATACCTGGTTGGTGGACATGCATAAACTCCTGAAATATTAATGATTAAAGCTCTTTTAAGGTTTCAGTTTTTGTAAAAGTACCTTATACTACTCTAGAAAATCATGAGCGGCAACATGGAGAGAATAATGCAGCAGATATTATTAACCAAAGAAACCTGGGAAGCGAAACAATACGATCCCAAACAGCCGGATCGAAAAGTTCCGGATTCCAGCGGGCAGTGGTTCCCGGCAACGGTTCCGGGGGCTATTCAGTACGACCTGGCAGCCCTGGGAAAACTGGAGAATCCCTATGCCAGTACTAAGGCGGCTTTTGACGCGGCCTGGGTCGCGAAAAGTGATTGGGTATACCGTACCGTATTCGAGATTCCCGCAGAGGCGGCTGGGACTATCCTGCTTCGTTTTAAGGGCGTTGATACCTACGCCGAAGTCTGGCTTAACGGGACGCTCGTCGGGGAAACCGCCAACGCCTACCGCAGCTATGATTTTCCTGTGAAACCTGAGCTCCTTGTCGCCGGGGGAAAGAACACCCTCCTTATACGGGTCAAGTCCCACGAGCGGATGATAGCTTCAAAGATCGATGAGACCGAAAAGCGCCTTAACAATGGCCGGGCTACCGAAGGCACCCTGGGCAAGTCCCTGATCCGGCGCTACCAGCGCAGTTTCTTTGCCGGTTCAAGCCTCCTTAACTTGGGAACCGGCGTTCTGGGCATAGGCATAGTCCGTGAAGTGAGCCTCATCCTTTACCCCGGAGCCTATCTGACCGATTGTTGTTTCAAGACAATAGCTATTACCGAAAGCCAAGCCCGATGCAAACTCCTCCTTTCGGTAAAGAACACGAAAAAGGACACAAAGGTACTGATCCGTATTAGTTCTCCGGCGCAAAAACACCCGGACAGCGCTGTATACATCGCTGAAATTTCCGTTGACTCCGGGGACAAAGAAATTCCCTTTACCATAGACAACCCTAAACTCTGGTGGCCAAGGGGCTACGGGGAGCCAAACTTATATACCCTTACGGTCACTGTGAATCAGGGCGACAAGATAACCGATGAAGTAACTCAGCAAATAGGGATTAGAACATCGGAACTCGTCACCAGGGACGAACTGGGAAGGAAAACCTTCTACTTCAAAATCAACGGCCGGAAAGTCCTGGTACACGGGGAAAACCACATCCCCCTGGATTATATCAAGTCCTACGGCAGCCGGGAGGAATATCGCCGTATATTCGATATGCTGGATAACCAATACGTCAACATGGTACGTATCTGGGGCGGCGGCGTCATCGAAGACGATTACTTTTACCGGGAATGTGACAAGCGGGGCATTATGCTCTTTCAGGATTTTTTTATCCACTCCAACCAGTACCCTGAATACGACCCGGAGTGGACCAGGGAATTCCTCACCGAATCGGAAGAAATGCTCGCCCAGATTCGGATTCACCCCTGCCTCTGCGTCATCTGCGGCGGTAACGAGACCCGCGAAGGCTGGGACTGCTGGGGTTGGCAGCAATCCACAAGCCGTTTTAACGGCGAAAGACTCATCACCGAGGACCTCCCCGCCATCAGGGCGAAGCTCTGCCCGGAACTGCCCTACATCGACAACTCTCCCCATGGCGGCATGTCCTGCCAGTCCCCGGTGGAAGGGGAATGTCACAACTGGGGTAACTTCTACAACAGCACCAAGGATCCTGTTTTTGTTACCGAAACCTGCTGGACCCAGGAAAGTTATTCCCGGCCTGAAACCCTTATGAAATATATGGGCCTGGATGTGGATGAATTTTCGGGCCTCAACTGGGCGGACAAATGGAGAGAGCGGACCAGCCTGGGCCTCTTTACAAAGCATCCCTACACCGATTGGTTTGAGGCTAGGGACTTGAGGCGCTACCTCCGCAGCCTCGAGGTTGAGCAGATGCGGGCGGACTACAGCGCCTTCAGCATGTACCGTTTCGCGAGTCCCGGGAATAACGGATTTCTCTATTGGTCTTTTAACAAAGGCGGCCCGCTCTTCCAGTTCGGCTGCGTGGATTACGGCGGATACCCCCTGATGCCCTACTACGCGGTAAAAAAGGTCTTTGCCCCCCTTGCGGTTCAGGCCCGGCGGGATGTGGCCGACATTTCGATTATGATCTCCAACCATAGCATCGAGGCCGTTACAGCAGACCTGGAGGTCTTCCACCTTTTCAAAGACGGAACCCGACTGGGGTATTGGTCAAGAAAATTCAAGGCTGAACCGGAGTGCCTAAACGAAGCCTTCAGATTAAAAGACCTTTACAGGGAAATAAACGAACGCACGGAAGAAGTCATCTATGTCTGCGCGTCGGTAAACGGAAACCTTGTTGCGGACGACATGCTTTTCTTCTGTCCCTTTATGGAGTACGAGGGGGAATACAAGCCTCTTATTATCGAAACCGAAAAAGCCGGGGAAGACAAATGGCTGATTCACCTGGAAGCCAAAACTTCTGTCCGTATGGTGGAGTTAGAAAGCAATCAGAAACTTCTTTACAGTGATGATTACTTCCCAATGATCCCCGGAAAGCCCAAAACCATTGAGGCCAGTCTGCTGGAAAAAACTTCTGGCGGCCCTGTACGGCTCACGGCGGGTATTTTCGGTACGGAAGAAAATCAGATCTTTACCTTAGGCTCCTTCGCCTCTGCGTGAGCTTTTCCCTTTCGTTTGGTTCGTGGTAAAAATTACAAACTGTTATTAGCTTTAAACTCTTCAAAGAAATCCGCGTGCAGGCCCTTGATAACTTCCACGGCTTCGTTGTCGTCCACGATAAAACTTATGTTTATCTTGCTTGCCCCCTGGGAAACCATCTGAACCTGTACACCCAAAAGTTTGCATATTTTGAATGAGCGGGAAAGTATCTCCGAAGAGCGGCCCACGTCTCCGATAATTGTTACAATTGCTTTGCCGGTTTTGATCTCTACGCCGGCAATTCGGGAAAGATCTTTTTTCAGTTCTGTCAGATCATGAAAAGCGTCCAAAGTCAGGGAAATTGATACCTCGCTAGTGGCTACCATGTCTACCGAAACGCTATGCCTGGCAAAACAGGAGAAAACTTCGGCTAAAAACCCGTGCTGGCCTACCATGCGGGATGAGATAATATCAACCAGAGTTACATTTTTGCGGGTAGTTATGGCCTGGATGGGGCTTCTCTTTCCCCCGATAGAAGGAACGATGGAAGAAACGATCCGGGTACCCGGCGCTTCGGGGTTGTAGGAGTTTTTAACCAGTACGGGAGTGCCTGTTTTCATACAAGGCTGCATGGCCCGCGGATGAAGCACCTGGGCCCCGTAATAGGCCATTTCCGCCGCCGCTTCGTAAGTTATGGTATCGACCACCCGCGCGCCGCTCACGATCCTGGGGTCGGCCGTAAGAATACCGTCCACATCCTTCCATATTTGCAGCTCTGCCGCCCCGCAGGCCGCGGCGATCATGGCGGCGGAAAGATCGGAGCCGCCTCTGCCCAGAGTAGTTATGTCCCCTTTTGCGTCCTTGGCAATGAAGCCGGTTACTATCTGTAAAATGCCTTCCTCCGCCGGAGCAAGGAGCTTTTTCGGTATCAGCCGCCAGCTCTCTTCCGCCAACTCCGCGGACGTATGGTTTGAGTCTGAGACGAAGCCCCCGTCCCACGCGTCCACCGCTTTTGCCTTAATCCCCAAAGAGCAAAACCAGGCCGCCGCTATCCTGACCGAAAGGCGCTCGCCGAAAGAGACGAGGTAATCCCTGGTTTTTCCGGTCAGTTCCCTGATAAGGGAAATGCCCATAAGCAGACTACGCAGCTCTGTAAGAAGGGAACGGACAGCTCTAAAAGCTGGATCCCCAAGCTCCATTTCCATTATCGTTTTAAGGTGAGGCTCTTCAATTTTTTCAACCTGAACGATGCCTTTTTTCAGAGCGGCTTCCCCCGCTTCAAGAAGATGGTCAGTCGTGTCCCCCATCGCGGATAAAACCAGAATTGGCTTTTGCTCAAGACGGGTCTTGACAATCTCCGCTACATGGCGCAGGCGCTCGGCATTTGCCACGGAACTCCCGCCGAATTTCATCACAATCATGCGGATAGTATACGGAAAAGGGGATTGACACGCAATTATTGGCTTGATCATCAAACGAATCTGGTGTATCTTTATAGCATAATGAGTGACTATCTTGATCCCAATAACGAAGAACTTCTCAAAGACTTTTTTTCCGAAGCTCAGATGCAGGTTGATACGCTGGAGCAAAATATCCTTGTCTTGGAGAATGAAGGGGCCAATAAGGACGCGGTAGACGAAATTTTCCGCGCCGCTCATACCCTAAAAGGCGGTTCAGCCACGGTGGAGATGATGGAGCTTTCCCATTTTACCCACATGGTTGAAGATGTATTGGATGCCATACGTTCAGATCAACTGGCTGTTAATGAGGATGTGGTAGACATCCTGCTTTCGGCCATTGACGTTATTAAAGCAATGCTGGAACAGCGGATGAACGGCGCAGTTTACCAGGAAAACACCTCTGAAATCGAAGGTAAGCTATCAGCTTTGATTCCTGAAAGCAGCAAGGGCAAAAAAGGATCTGCAAAAGCGGCGCCAAAACCTGCTCCGCAGCCGGCTCCCGCACCCGTGGCTCAAGCGCCGGCGCCAGCGCCTGCTCCTCAGGCGGCCGCCCCACAGGCCAGTGCGCCTGGTCAAGGGGTTCCAGGAACCCAGCTTACCGAAGACGAGCTACAGGAGCTCAGGGAATCGGTGGATGGCGGGCTTCCTATTTTTCAGGTATCGGTTAAATTTGACGAAAATAGCATGATGAACACCGTAGGAGGCATTCAGGTTTATGCCGCCCTTAAGGGAGTATGCACTGTTCTGAGGACGGTACCCGAATTCGAGAGCCTTTATGAGGATAATTTCTTCCCCATTGTTGATTATTACATCGCTTCTTCTCTGAAAGAAGATGAAATAAAGAAGTATGTTATAATTCCGGATGTATCACTCGGCGCGGACATTTTCGATGTTAGCAAACCGGGAGCAGCAAGACCCGCGCCCGCCCCTCAAGCGGCGCCCAAACCGGTCGTTGCCGCTCCACAGCCCGCCCCCCAAGCGGCGCCCAAACCGGTTACCCCCGCCCCACAGGCTAGCGCCCCACAGCCCGCCCCTCAAGCTGCAGCAGCTGCTCCAGCTCAAGGGGCCCCTCAAGCGGCGGCAAAACCGGCAGGCGGCAGCGCGGCGGAAGACGCCAAGAAGGCAGGAAAAGAGGCCGGCTCCATACTCAGGGTGGATTCCAAACGCATCGACGACCTTCTTAACCTGGTCTCGGAGACGGTTATTACCAAAGCTACCTTTAACCAGATTAATATGCAGTTTGGGGAGATCCAAACTCAACTGCACACCCTGGAAGGGCAATACAGGGAAAAAATCAAGGACCTCTTTGATTCTCTTCCGGAATACCTGGAAGGTATCCAGGAAGGAAAATCCATCAAGGATATACGCAAAGAGATTAACGAAACTTATGGGGATATTTTCTCCCTCTTTGACGGCTTTGAGACCACCTTTAAGACCACTGTAGGAAAATTCCGTTCAACATCCCAGAACCTGGGCCGGATTACCGGCGAACTCCAGGAAGGGGTTATGCGGATAAGGATGGTTCCTATCAGCCAGATTTTCAGCCGTTTCCCGAGGCTCGTAAGGGATCTTTCAAAAACCCTCAACAAAAAGATCAACCTGGTCATCGAAGGTGAGGACACTGAGCTGGACAAGTCGGTTATTGAAGACCTCCTTGACCCGATCATGCACTCGGTGCGGAATTCGGTGGATCACGGCATTGAGCCAGCCGAGGTTCGCAAAGCCGCAGGCAAACCGGAAGAAGGCATGGTTATGCTAAAGGCCTCCAACGAAGGCAACCAGATCGTCATTGAGATTGGCGATGACGGCGGCGGTATCGATGTGGAAGCCGTCAAGGCCAAAGCGGTGGAACGCGGTATTTTAAACCCCAATAAGGTACTGACAGACATTGAAGCCTTTAACCTGATTTTTGAGCCAGGCTTTTCTACAGCCAAACAGATCACTTCCATCTCAGGCCGTGGAGTAGGCCTTGATGTTGTACGCCGTTCCATCGATAAACTTAACGGCAAGGTTACGGTTTTTTCCGAAAAGGGCAAAGGAACCAAGTTTACTATTAAGCTGCCCCTTACCCTGGCGATCATTCAGGGTCTTCTTGTCCGGGTGGGGGAAGAGATTTATTCTATCCCCATTACCTCGGTTATCGAAAGCCTTAGAATTAAGCCGGAAGATATCCGCTTGATAGACAACAACGAAGTTTTCAACGTCCGCAGTGATGTTATTTCCCTGCTCAGATTAGGCCGGCTTTTTGGAATAAGAAGCGAGTCGCAGCAGGAGTATTACTTCATCGTCATTGTCGGATCCGCGGACAAGAAGATGGGATTTATGGTGGACAGTTTAATTGGCGAAGAAGATGTGGTTATAAAACCACTGCGGGATCAGTACACCAATTCTCCAGGGATTGCCGGAGCTTCAATTTTGGGAGATGGTTCAGTGTCTCTCATCATTGATGTAGGTCAGCTTCTGGAACTGGGCCTTAAAAAGGAAATGGAAAACCGCCGGGCCAGGGAATCTTCCAGCCGGTGGTAGGCTTATAAAAAGGAATAGCGAGGGAAAAAATGGTAGCAGTAATGAAAGATCTTGTCCAGTTGAATACTGATATTCAAGAGCAAAAGGAGAGGATAGATACCGTTGATTTTAAGATGGTTACCTTTTCTCTTGGGGGCAAGGAATACGGCGTGGATATTATGAATGTCAAGGAAATCGCCAAGGCGGATAAGTTTACCTTCGTCCCCAATGCGGCTTCCTACGTTCAGGGAGTTTATAATCTCCGTGGCGATATCATCCCGATTATAGATCTTCGTTTGTTTTTTCATATGCCTGTGGAAAAGAAGAAGGACGGTCTTGAAAATATGCTGATTCTCCGCATAGAAGATCGGGTTTACGGTACTATTGTTGACAAAATCGACAAGGTAGTAGGGATAAATTCGGATAATATCCAGCCGCCCCATCCTATTTTTGGGGATATCAATATTAAGTTTATAAGCGGGGTAGTGGAGAAAAGCGGAGCGCTCTACATTATTCTGGATGTGGTGCGGATATTCTCTATTAGCGAAGGCGACAAACAAAAGCCCAGAGGAGCCGTTGAAGCTGCCGCTTCAGGTCCTTATTTTGCTCCTCCTGATGCGGGGGCTAGTGAAGCCACTATTGGCGCAAAAGCAGAAGTTTCGGATTCCGCCGCGTTAGGCTTTATCAAGGAAAGTCTCCCGGCTCTAAGGCAGTTTTATCCCAGCGATCTTAACGAAAAGTGGGTATACCAACGTTTTTCGGAATGGAGCAGCACCCATACGGGAGAAGCGCTGCAGCTTAAAAATATTGATGAAGCGGAGGAATTCCTCTCTGATTTCTACTCCCCGGATAAAGACCATTTATGGTCGGAAGATTACGCTTCCCATGTAAAGTCCATTTTGCCTAATCCTAATCCCAATGCTCCCAAGGGTTCGAGTAATATCCATGTTTGGGATATTGGCTGCGGAAAAGGCTATGAAGCTTTTTCATTTGCCTGTATACTGAAGTCCAAGTATCCGGAGAGTGTTATTAAGATATGGGCCAATGACGGTGATATAATGGCCGTGTCTCAGGCTCCAAACCTGATTTTCGATTTTGAGGACATGCCGGAATACTGCCGCCCTTACGCGGTTAAAGGCCGAAACGGTTATACTTTTAATTCGGTGATAAAGGATTCGATAGTGTTTGAATATCATGATATCACGCACAATAATGCTTTGCCGGATTTGGACATAATCGTCGCGCGGGATATTCTGTCATTCTTTAAGGAAGAGGAGCAGAAAAGGCTTATTGAAAGTTTTAAAGAAAAACTTAAGAGCAGAAGCATAGTGATGCTGGGCAGAAACGAATTTTTATCCGGCGTTGAGTGGGATTCTATAGGCAGGGACCCGGTTTCCGCGTTCATGTATACACATTAATAGTAAAAGATAAGGAGCGTTAGTATGAGAGTTGAATACATTAATCCCTTCGTAGAGGCAGCCTTTAATGTGCTAAAAGAGGTCTTACAGACGGATGTTAAACGGGGAGATTTGTATCTGAAATCTACCACAATGCAGATCCAGGGAGTCGCGGCTCTGGTGGGCCTTGCAGGGGATGTAGAAGGCCGTGTTCTTTTTGACATGACCAAAGACACTGCCCTCTCGGTAGCCAGCGGCATGAACGGCGAAGCGATGACGGTTCTTGACGATATGGTCAAAGCTACAATCACAGAGCTGGCCAACATGATCACTGCCCAGGCGGTTACAAAGCTTCATGATCTGGGCTTTAAATTCGATCTGACGCCACCGGCCCTCTTTACAGGTGATAACATGGAAATTACCAATAACCTGGAAGTGGAAGCCCTCATTGTTCCAATGGCGCTGGGTCCCGGCGGCAAAAACGGGAAGATCGAAATTAACGTGGTTATCAGGGAAAGACCGTAAGTTTTCTCCTGGGCGGTTAGCTCAGTTGGTTAGAGCACCAGCTCGACACGCTGGGGGTCACAAGTTCAAGTCTTGTATCGCCCACCTTCTTAGGGGCTGTTTGGCCGTTTGCTATAAGCGGTCAAGCAGCCTTTTTTGCTTAATGTTTTAGTTAATTCCTGCCGATAATGAATGAGGAGTATTCTGATCTAATAATTGGTCTGATGATGAGCCTGTAATGAGAACGAAGACTATTTTTGTTTTTATGCTCTTATTTCTCTCTTTTACTGTTTCCGCCCAGACAGGATTGAAGATTACTCTTGAGGACCATAACGGCGCGTGGATGATCACTAAATCTCAGGGCAATACCAAGGAGCTTGTCATCCCTGGAATAATCAACGATAAACCGGTAACTGCCATTGGCGATGGCGCTTTTACCCGTAAGGGGCTTACTTTGGTTACCATCCCCGACAGCGTTACCGAAATCGGCGAGGGCGCTTTTTCTTACAATGAGCTTACCACACTGGTAATAGGCAACAACGTAGAAACAATAGGAAACAAGGCTTTTTTCAGTAATAAAATAAAAGACCTTACCATAGGAGCGGGGGTAAAATCCATCGGCATGGGGGCTTTCGCCGACAACGAGCTTGCCAGGGTTACCATTCCGGACAGCGTCACTTCAATTGAGCCTTACGCATTTTTCTATAACAAGTTGACAACGGTAACGATCCCCGGCAATGTAACCACTATAGGTGAGGGCGCTTTTTCATCCAACCGCATATACAGCGTTACAATCGGAGACGCGGTGGAAGAAATCGGGGACGGCGCTTTTTACAACAACAAGCTTACCAGTATTACTATTCCGGGAAACCTAAGCGCTCTTGGTAAGCGGGTTTTTGAAAGCCGGTCTACAAAAAAGGGTTCTGTTCCCCCGGTCGATTATGTGGACGAAAACGGGGATGTGCTTTACACCACGGCAAATAATTTTGACGCTTATTTCGCTTCTACGGGGAAAAAGGCGGGAAAGTATTCATTTTCCCGGGACGGCTGGACTTATGAAGAGTAGGTCTTGTGGCTCAGGAATTTAGTTAATATAATTTAGGACGGTCAAGGAGGACAAAATGAGGAAGGTATTTCTAAGGATAGTTTTATTTTTGGCTTTAACGGTCTTCAGCCAGGGGGATTTTCTTTCCGCGCAAAACACCACCTGGGATGAATCGGAGTATTATTATTTTAATTACACGATAGAGAGAGTATATTCCCACCGTCTGGGTTTTATCGTGGTATATCGAAGAGCGTCAAATAAGCTGGAACGCGTCTATCTTCCCCTGGAATGGTTTAACGCTATTGGGGGTAAGGGAGAAATAGTTTATTTAGGCAGCGGAACGGAATGGCCTTCCATGATTGTATATTACAAGAACGGGAAATTTTCCCATGTGCGGCTCAGGCTTCGCCAGTATAGATTGCATGAAACCTGGGATGTGGTTCCTTATAACGTAAACGTTGATGAGTTCTTTAAGGATATTGATGAGATACAGATGGAATTTTAAAGGAACGTCAGCAGCCAGAGTATAAACGGAATCGTTACTATAGAAACCAGGGTACTCGTAAAAACAATCTCACTGGCAAGCTCTCTGTCGGAACCGTATTTGTTGGCAAGTATTGTACCTGTTACCGGCGCCGGGGTGGCGCTTAAGATTATTGATACGCCCGATACAATCGGGTCCGGGCGAAGAATAACCATAAAGCCAATTACTATCAGGGGAATAATTATCAGGCGAATGAAGGTGAAATAGAGGGTCAGTCTCGAAAAGAAATGTTTGGGCTTTACAGTGCCAAGGATGCTGCCTACAACCATCATCGAAAGCGGCGTTGTACAATTTCCCAGGCTAATGGCAAGCCGGGACACCAGCGGCGGCGGTTTAAAGTTTGTAAGCATAAGCAGGATGCCCAGATAAGTTGCCACTAGGCAGGGGTGAAAGGCAATTTTTTTTAGTTTGATTTTTTCCCCGGAAAAAATCGCGACGCCCACTGACCAGAGGGAAATTCTGAGCGGCGCCAGGTAAACCGCCGAATAAACCAGGGCTCCAAGGCCGTAAATGCTTTCTACTATAGGATTTCCCAGAAAACTGGCGTTGGGGATAACTGTAGCGTAGGTCAGAACCTTTTTTTGATCCGTCCCGGCCTTTCTGTAGAACACATATTTGGAAAGCAAAAAGCAAATAACCATATTGAGAGCGGAAATTAAAAAAATAATCCCCAATGAAGAAAGCTCCGATAAACCCGCGCCAAAAAACGCTGATAAAGTGGTACAGGGCAAAAACACGCAGAGAATAAGGTCGCTTATTGAGATTCGGGCCTTTTCATCGATAAGACCGGCTTTTGCGCAAATGAGCCCGACCATCATAAGACAGAGAAGCAAAATCTGTGTCCAGAATAAATTATTCAAAATATTTAACTCCTGCCTCGAAGACTCTTTGGCGTTTATTTCCGGGAATGTTGATGTGGACAAATTCCCCGCAGCGCTCGGAATGGGCCATCTTGCCAAGTACCCTGCCGTCGGGGCTGGTAAGGCCCTCTATAGCGAAAGCGGAGCCGTTGGGGTTGTCCGGTTCGGCCATTGTCGCCTTTCCGTCTGCGTCGGCGTAGCAAAAGGGAACCTGCCCGGCGGCGAACAGGGTTTTGGCCTCTTCGCTTTTGATCGCCACGCAGCCTTCGCCGTGGCTTACCGGTATAACGTGAATGCCGCCAGGTTTTTCCAGGCTTAGCCAGGGAGAGATATTCGACATTACCCTGGTGCGCACAATTCGCGACACGTGACGGCCTATAGCGTTGAAGGTGAGGGTAGGGGCGTCAACGGCGTCCGTCGAAGATATGATGCGTCCGTAGGGCACAAGCCCGGTTTTAATAAGGGCCTGGAAACCGTTACAGATTCCCAGCATGAGTCCGTCACGGTTTTCAAGAAACTCCGAAACTGCGGCGGCAATGACAGGTGAACGAAGCACATTGGCGATAAACTTGCCTGAACCGTCAGGTTCATCGCCCGCGCTGAAGCCGCCTGAAAGGGCGATTATCTGCGCTTCTCTAAAGGCCGCGGCCAGTTCATCGAGGGATTCGGCAATATCCCGGTGGCTGCGGTTTCTGAAGACCAAAAGCCTGGTTTTTGCCCCTGCTTCCTTAAAAGCCCTTTCCACGTCCCATTCGCAGTTGGTACCGGGAAAAACCGGAAGCACCACCAGAGGCGCGCCCCGTAAAGGCAGGCGGCTGTGCTTGCGTATATCGAATGATGCCCCTTTGAAGGCCGGAAGTTTCAGGACTAAACTTTCATCGACACTTTCCGCGACGGTGGCTCCTGTAGAAGTTTGAGGGTAGACTGTCGCAAGGGGGTACTCGTAGGCGCGGCGCAGTACTGCCAGGGGAGTTTCAGCGACGAGGGCCTCTGGGTTTTCATCCTCGTAAAGCTCTTCAGGCGCTCTTGTTCTTACAATGCGGAAGACAGGTTCACTCAAAGTTTTGGCGGCGAGAACCCAGTTAGCGTCAAATTCGGAAGGCAGGACAGCTTCGTCAATTTCGGCAAGTATGCTGCCCTGGTAGTTCACGCTGTCCACATGAAAAAAAGAAGCGGCGTATGCTTCCACGCCGACCATGTTGCCGAAAGCCATCAGCGCGAGAGTTGCGGCTACTCCTCCGGGGCCGACCGGATATGCCGCTTTCAATGCCCCCTGGGCGTTAAGGGCAGCCAGGGTCTTCATATTGGTTTTGAAAAGCTCCCACTCGTCCCGGCTATTTGAAAGGGGCCGTGGAGATTGGCTTAAAAGGACAATAGCGTTCCCGCTTTTACCGCTGAGTGCGCCGGAACGGACTTTATTTGCCGCGACGGTTCCTGCGGCAAAGGCTGCCAGGGTCGGCGGTACCGCGAGTTCAATGCCATGACTTTCGTCCCTGTAATTCCCCGACATGGAATCTTTGCCGCCAATAGCCGGAACGCCGAGGCGGAGCTGCGCTTCCAGAGCGCCAAGCAGGGCGGCAGCGGGCGCGCCCCAGGTCTCAGGCGTTTCAGGCCGCCTGAAATACTCCTGAAGGGAAAGCCGCGCCGTGAAGGGATCCCCTCCAAGGCAGGCGAACTTGGCGAGAGCTTCCCGAATGGAACCCTTTGCCCCTATATAGGGATCATGGCTCATCAGAACGGGATCGTAGCCGAAGGTCATAAGGCTCGCGGTGCGGCTATGTTTGTCCGGTGACGGAAGGAGGGCCGACATGCCGCATTCGGGAGTTCCCTGTTCGCTGCCACCCCAGGGAAAGAGCACAGAAAGCGCTCCGACCGAACCGTCGAAACGCTCCTGTAGCCCACGGCGGCTTCCGCTCCGGAGACTCACAAGTTCCCGCTCCAGATTGTCCAATAAAACACCGGCGGGGAAATCAGTATCAGTAACTCCGTGTACTACGTGGTTAGTTTTCGGTAACAATGCTTTCGCGGTACGGGGAGCGCCGTTGGTATCGAGAAAGTCCCGCGATATGTCCACGATGGTTTTGCCGCGCCAGTTCATGCGGAGGCGGCCTTCATCATTTACTTTAGCTATGATTACTGCCTCGAGGTTTTCCGCAGCCGCAGCCTTTATAAAAGCATCCGCGTCGCCTGATGAACAAAGTACGGCCATTCTTTCCTGGGATTCCGAAATTGCCAGCTCCGTACCGTCCAGGCCGGCGTACTTTTTTGGCACCGCGTCCAGATTGACTTCAAGGCCTCTGGCAAGCTCTCCAACCGCCACGGAAACCCCGCCCGCGCCGAAGTCGTTACAGCGCTTAATAAGGCGGGTTACTTCGGCTTTGCGGAAAAGACGCTGGAGTTTTCGTTCTTCTACGGCGTTTCCTTTCTGAACTTCCGCCCCGGCGCTTTCCACCGACGTTCCCGTGTGAACCTTTGAGGAACCTGTTGCGCCCCCTATGCCGTCCCTGCCGGTTCTGCCTCCAACGAGAACCACCAGATCACCTGCGGCGGGTTCCTCGCGGCGTACCCAAGCCTCCGGAACAGCGCCGATTACCGCACCCAGTTCCATTCGTTTGGCAATAAAGCCTGAGTGGTAAAATTCCGCTACCTGCCCGGTGGCAAGGCCTATCTGATTGCCGTAGGACGAATAACCCGCCGCCGCTTCCTGGGCGATTTTGATCTGCGGCAGCTTGCCAGGCAAAGTGTCCCGGAGGCCGCCCCTGGGATCGCCGCCGCCTGTTACGCGCATGGCCTGATGTACAAACGCCCTGCCCGAAAGTGGATCGCGAATCGCGCCGCCCAGGCAGGTTGCCGCCCCGCCGAAGGGCTCAATTTCGGTGGGATGGTTGTGGGTCTCGTTTTTGAAGAGGAGAAGCCAGGGTTCGGAAACACCGTTAGGAAACTCCGCCTTAACCTTAACCGTGCAGGCGTTGATTTCGGGGGATTCATCCAGGTCGCCTGCAAGGCCCCGTTTCTTCAGCGCTTTTACCCCGAGGGTAGCCATGTCCATAAGCGAGCGTTTCCGGTTCTCCACGGCCATCCCGTAAACATCCCGCCGGGTTTCCTCGTAAAGCTCCAGGGCTTTTTTAAGGCCGTCGTTTTCTCCCGAAATTGCGATTTCTTCCAGAACGGTGTTGAAGGTGCTATGCCTGCAATGATCCGACCAGTAGGTGTCCAGTACGCGGAGTTCCGCCAATGTCGGGTCGCGGTTTTCACCGGCAAACCAGTCCCTGCAGAAAAGAAGATCATCAATAGACATGGAAAGGCCGAAACGCGCAGCTAGCTCTTTTAGGCCTGTACCGTCCATTCGGATAAAACCGGAAAGCACCGCTACGTCAGCCGGTTCGCGTGCATCCTCATCAAGAGTACGGGGAAGATCGAGGGAAGCTTCTTTTGAATCAACAGGGTTGATAAGGTATTTCTTTATTCCCTCAAGGGCGGCATCGGAAATGGACGAGCGGCCGCTTTCAAAAACGTAAATATCCGCAGTCCTAATCCTGGGTTTTACACCCGTAACCAGTTCAGCGCACTGTTCCGCCGAGTCGGCTCTCTGATTGTACTGTCCGCTCAGATACTCAATCCCAAAAAAGCGATCGCTTTTTTCTTCTGGAAACTCCGGGCCATAAAATACCTGGTCGGTCTGGGGTTCGGAAAAAACCGCCTGAGTAAGCAGCTTAAACTGTTCTTCGTCGAGATCGTCCGTACCGTAACGCCTGAGTATCCTTAAGCCTTTTAGTTCTTTTAGCTCAGGAAACTTTTCCCCAAGAAAGCCGGCAAGCTCTTCTTTAAGCCGCCGGGCCTCCATATCAAAACCTTCTTTTTTCTCTACAAAAACTCGTCTTACCATTGTGGTTCATTATCCTATTAATAAGACCATGTTGACAATACAATGTTCAAAAGTTATATATACGTAAGGTCCTGTAGCTCAGTGGATAGAGCGGCCGCCTCCTAAGCGGCAGGTCGGCCGTCCGATTCGGCCCAGGATCAGGGGTAATTCTTTAATTTTATAGGAAGTCGAGATTATGAAGCTCCGGCTTATTAGGTCGAAAGTTCGGCCTAATAAGCCGGAATTTGGCGTTTTTAATCAAAAAGAGAGCAGCCAGAGGCTAATACCGGGCAAACCGGTGCCGGGAGGCCCTATGTTTGCCCTTTACGAACTTTCGTGTTTACTCTTCGCCTTCGGCAAGCGCACAGATGCCTTGTGCCCATTTCACAAACTTAAGATTTGCCAAATCGCCGATGGTTTTAATATTCACATTTGGTAAAGCTTCATTGAGCAGTTTCGCACCGTTCTCGCTAATTCCCTGAATGGCGTAAACAGGAGCGTTGACCAGCTCTTTTAGGGGCGTTTTTTCATACTCTTTGATCAGACACTTGTTAATGTTCATTTGAAATCCTCCATGGCTTTAATTTATGCCGCTGAATGTAAAAAGTCCATGATGAAAAGAGTTTTTTCCAAATATATTTCTTCTTTTGTTATTTTCCTACTACATTGCAGCCCATTCCGGACAATGGACAGATCTGCGGTTTATGGGTTAAAATAAACTATCTGGATCAATAAATTTTAGCGGAGGTGTAAAATGGGTTACAAAGTCAAAGTGGGTATTTCCAATAAGCATGTTCATTTGAACGAAGCGGATTTGGCGGTGCTTTTCGGAGCCGGACATAAGCTCACCGTCAAGAAAGAGCTAAGTCAGCCCGGGCAATTTGCGGCTGAAGAAATGGTTGATGTGGTTGGCCCCAAGGGAACCCTGAAAGGTATCCGGCTGCTGGGTCCAACTCGTAAGGAATCCCAGGTAGAATTGGCCATGACAGACGCGCGGGTAATAGGGCTCTCTTTGCCTGTTCGTGAATCGGGGGTTCTGAGTGGTACTCCCGGAATTAAGCTCATCGGCCCAAAAGGGGAACTTGAACTGGCCAAGGGGGCAATTATCGCCCTGCGCCACATTCACCTTTCCCCCAGCCAGGCCAAGGAAGCGAATGTCAAGGATAAAGACTGGGTAACAGTAAAAACTTCCGGAACCCGGCCCCTTATCTTTGAAGACGTACTCATACGTTCCGGGGATGGCCATTTTAGTGAAATGCATGTTGACACTGACGAAGGAAATGCCGCTGGCATTAAGAATGACGACATGGTGGAAATTTTAGGGAAAAAGGAATAAGGATTTATCCCTAAGTAATTTACGCGGGCACAGAGGGAAGACAAATTTGGAAAAGCAATTTTAGGCTTTTCTTTGTGTCCGCGCGTCGAGTGAACTCAGCGAATAATAAGGAATGGCGGCTTCGTCACGCCAATTGCTTTTACCGGACATATCTCGTGGCAGCAAAAACACCTTATGCAACGGCGGTAATCGATCACCATTATTGCTTTTATAGAATTATTCTCGTTGCCTATCATGCTTATGGCTTGGGAATTACATATACGTTTACAGTCTCCGCAGCGTATGCAGATATTGTGATTGATTTCCGGTCCGGGGTCAAAGGAATCTATCCATCTTTTTAGAGGCCGGGGAAGAATAAAATCAAGAAACCGGGAAGATGATTTTTTAAAAGAGACTCTGACAAAATCAGGAATTTGCAGATCGGAAGGCGAAAGACCCGGGTATTCAATTTCTTCAATATTCGAAAGCCATAGGCCCCGGCTTAAGGCTTCTTTGTTCACCGGTGTTTCTCCCGGGGGATAGCCCATGATCTGCGTGGCGGCAACATCCAGGGCAAGCAGATTGGAAGAAGCCATGACAAGGCCGATTTGCCGGGGGTTTCCGGCGGCAGGGCCGTTTCCTTCCATTCCGACAATCGCGTCCATAAACGCGAAAGCGGGTTTTACGGCAAGGTTCAGATCGACAATCATGGCCGCGAATGATTCGCGTCCGGAAAAGCGGACGTGAAAGGGACTCTTTGCCAAAGACGGAACAAGGCCGAAGATGTTTTTCATGGCCCCTGTGTATTGCATCAACTGGTGAGTTTTAAGCTTGGGAAGACTGATGATGATATCCGCTTCGCGGACTGCCTGTGTCAGCGTAAAGCTTTTGATTACTTTTCCATCAGGGCAGGGGACTTCGATTTTTCCCTTGGTAAAATCGATCCATTCAGCGCCGTTTTTCCTTGTCGCTTCTCCCATACCGGAAACTTTGCCGGAAAAACCAGGCATTTGCAGGCCGGGGCTGTCCCCCACAAGGATGCGGCCTGCTCCCTTTTCCCGAACTAGCCTGATTGCCGCTTCAAGAAAAACAGGATGCGTTGTAATTGCCTTTTCAGGCGCCGCATCGGAAAGGATGTTCGGCTTAAGGAGAACGGTTTTCCCCGCGACATCAAGGTTGTCTGAAAGATCAACCGCTTTTTTCAAAGCGCCGTATACTTCTTGCGGATCATAAGAAGCGCAGCGAACGATACCTACTTTTTTACCCATGTGGTGAATATACCCTGAAATTCCTTCGATAACAAGTAAAGAAACAGAAGGGCGATATTTTCAATTTGTTGCATATTTGATAATGTAGGTTATGACAAAAAAAAATAAGGCGATGGCGGCTGTAATTGCATGCGTGCTTTTCTGGGGCTTCTCATTTATCTCGATAAAAATCGTCGTTGTTGTTATTCCGCCAATGACCCTGGGCGCCCTTAGATTTGCACTTGCAGTTATAATCCTCTTTTTTATTAAAAGAAAAATTGCGCCGGAAGAAAAGCTTCAAAAAAAAGATGTTCCCCTTCTTGCTGGGGCCGGCATTACCGGAGTTACTCTTTACTTCTTCTTTGAGAATAACGGCGTGGCATTGATTCCGGCTTCGGAGGCTTCGATTTTCGTTGGCTCAATCCCCGTAATTACCATGATTTCGGAAGCCGCGTGGGCAAAAATTTCATCAAGCCGGAAGAAGGAATTTAAGAAAGAAGAACCGAAAATCGATGAGACAACAGCCATTAGCAAAAAACAGAGATTGCTTCTTTTTAAAACCGTGCTCCCCGGTATTGGCGCGCTAATTTCCCTTGCCGGGGTTGCGCTTGTAGCTGGAGTTTCTTTCGCGCTTTCAGGAACCGCGCTGGGTTATGCCTATATGTCGGGAGCCTGTGTCAGTTGGGTAGCTTACTGTTTGCTTACCCGCTCTCTTTTTGCCAGCCACAGCAGGATATTCATCGTGTTCTGGCAGTCTCTAGCGGGTTTCATTGGATTTTTACCTTTTACGTTCTTTGAGGCCTCCTGGCAGATACCGGGTTTGGATATATTGGGACATCTGCTTTTTTTGGGATTGTTTTGTTCCGCCCTGGGCTATTGGTTTTACGCAATGGCGCTGGAAGATTTGGGGGTCGCCAAGGCAACTATATTTATCAATTTTATTCCCGTAATCAGCGCCGTCGGCGCCTTCTTTATTCTGGGCGAGAGGTTGAAACCCCTTCAGTGGCTTGGAGCGGCTCTGGTACTTGCCGGGGTTTATCTTACAATGCTGGCGCCAGGTAAGGACGGCCTTGTAAATGACTAAAGCGGTATCAAGCGCCTTTTTTGCCAGAGTCTCGGGCAGAGTCCAGGGTGTTGGTTTCAGGTATTCCGCCCTTCGCGAGGCCAAGCGTTTAAAATTAAACGGCTGGGTAAGGAACGCCGCCAATGGCGATGTTGAAATCTGGGCTGAAGGGCCGCAAGAGACGCTTGATCGTTTACTCGCCTGGCTCCACCGCGGGCCCGACTACTCGCGTGTCGATTCGGTTGATAAGACTGACGTTGCGCCCAGAGGGTATAGGGATTTCGTGGTGGAGTATTAGCGAGTACTCTCTAAGTTAAATTCCTCACCCAGCGTTCTTTGCGCATTAAATGGCGGCAGATAAAATACTTAACGATATCCGAAGTCTTTAGTATGGCTAACATAGGAACAGGCGCGGTGGTTGTTAGATATGACAGAAGAAAAGCTCCTGGGGCGAAGAGAATGGTATTAACCGAAAGGTCGGCGTACATCCCCATTGCGGTGTCACCGCCGGCGCGGGAAATGGCGAATTGCGTGTTTAAAAGCCCCCAGAGTGGAAGGTATACAAGGATCACCAGGACAAGGCCGAAACAGTTCGCCCTGGCTTCCGGGCTGAGATTGGAAAAAACCAGAGGGATGAGCATAGCGGATAAGGCCGCGCCGGGCAGCGCCATGATGATGCCCGCAACCACCGCTCCCGATTTAAGCCATTTTGAGCGGCGGCGTGCTTCGTCAAGCTGACCTGATCCCAGGGTGCCGCCAACGAGTATTGCCGACGCTGTCCAGACTCCGCCAAAGAGGATGAAAAACAAATTTGCGATAGTCCAACCTGCCGCCATGCCGGCAACAACTTCAGCGCCGCCGCGGCGGTTATACATGGCAATCATTATCGTCTCTGAAGATATCCATGATAATTCGGACACGAATATCATCGAAGATTTAAGAAGGATCTCTTTTATGAGTTTTTTATGAATATCAAAAATCCGCACGGTAAAAAAAGGCGCCCTGTCCCATGTTGAATAGATCACAAAGACGCATAGCTCGAAAAGGCGGGCAATGATTGTCGCTATCGCCGCGCCTTCGACTTCAAGGCGGGGGGCGCCCAGGTTACCGTAAATTAAAATCCAGTTTCCGGTTGTGTTTACCACAGTTGCGAAGATGGAAATTATCAGCGGAATTTTTGGCCGCGCTGTTTCGCGAAAACTTGTTCCGATGGTGGAGGAAATGGCCGTTGGCAGAAAAGTCCAGGAGATGGGTTTCAGATAACGGGAGCCTACAGAAACAATCTCCTGTTGGGAAGCGTTTGCCGTTGTCATCATTGCGATTAATGGGCTTGTAAAGCTTCTACTGGCAATAAAAGCCAGCATCGCTAAAGCAATGGCAAAAATTACCTTGAAACGGAAGGCGTGTTTCATTCCCTCGCTGTCATTCGCTCCCTTGAACTGGGCAATGTATATGCCGCCGGCCTGGCAGATAACATTCATCATCACGATGTACACAAAAAAGAGATGGTTGGTTACGTTTACCGCTGCCATGCTGACATCCCCCAGGCCGGCGACCATGAAGTTGTCAATGAGGGAAACCATGCTCATAATAAACTGCTGCGCCATGACAGGCAGGGCAACGGCCAGAGCTTCACGGTAAAAAGACCAGGGGCCAAATTGTTGTTTTAGTTGAAGCATTTGTTTTATGTCAGATCGTGTATGAACAATCCGCTTAGCAGTTTTGGTTCAAACCAGGTGCTCTTTGGGGGCATTATTTTTCCGGCGTCTGCTATGGCCATCAGGTCATCCAGCGTTGTCGGGTACATGGAAAACGCGGCGGCCATATCGCGATTAACGCGCTTTTCCAATTCGCCGAGCCCGCGGATTCCGCCCACAAAATCTATTCGCTTGTCTGTTCTGGGATCGTTAATACCAAGGACGGGTTTTAAAAGACAATTTTGAAGAATGGAAACATCAAGCCTTTCAACCGGATCGCTATCATCCCAAACGCCGTTTTTGGCTTTCAGGCGATACCATGTGTTTTTTAGCAGGAGACCAAATTCGTGTTTTGCCTGCGGCTTTACAGCGCCTGAGGCAGTTTCAACGTTGAAAGATTGACGAGTTTTATCAAGAAACTCATCTTCGGTAAGGCCGTTAAGGTCTTTGACCAAACGGTTATAATCAAAAATCGTGAGCTCATCCGACGGGAAAATCACAGCGAGAAAATAGTTGAACTCTTCCTTGCCTGAATATCCCGGGTTTGCCTCTCTGCGTTTTTGGGCAACCTTTACAGCGGATGCGCAACGGTGATGGCCGTCGGCTATGTAAAGGGCGGGTATGTCTTTGAAGCAAGACGCGATTTTTTCAATAGTTTCTGCGTTGTCCACAACCCATCCGGAATGTTTTACATTGCTGTGAATAAAAGAAAAAATCGGCTCGTGGGTTTTCATCCAGGCGGATGTTATGCCGGAAAGGTTTTTGTCCGGCCTGTGGGTAAGAAAGATGGGGCCGGTGTTTGCGTCCAATATATCCACATGGCGGATACGATCCGCTTCCTTGTCCGCCCTCGTTAACTCATGCTTTTTGATTGTGTTCGCCAGGTAATCGTCAACCGATGGACAGGCCGCGATTCCGGTCTGAGAACGCCCATCCATCGTCAACTTGTAGATGTAATAAAATTCAGATTCATCTTTTTGCATTTTACCCGATGCTCTCAATTGCTGGAAATTTGATTTCGCTTTTTCATAGACTGAGTTATCGTAGATGTTGACGCCCGGATCGAGATCGATTTCGGCCTTATCAACATGAAGAAAAGACAAAGGTCTGTCCCTGACCATTACGCGCGCCTCGTCGCTGTTCATAACGTCGTAGGGGAGATCGGCTATTTTATCCGCATATCCTGCCACAGGCCGTAAAGCCCGGAAAGCTTTTACCCTTGTCATCTTCTTTCCTCTGTCTACTTGCGGTTTTCTTTCTCGAATTTCTTCATGAACTCGATGAGGAACTCTACTCCCTCTTTGGGCATCGCGTTGTAAATAGACGCCCTCATGCCGCCGACATCGCGGTGGCCTTTGAGGTTGGACATGCCCGCAGCTTTGCTCTCGTTGGCAAATTTCGCGTCCAGCTCATCGTTGCCGGTTCTGAAAGTAACGTTCATTATGGAACGATCTTTTGATATAACGTGGGTTTTGTAAAAATCCGTCGAGTCAAGGTAATCGTAGAGCAGCTTTGCCTTTGCTTCGTTTCGGCGTTTCATTTCTTCAAGCCCGCCCAGTTTTTGAATGTGCTCCAGAACAAGCTTGGAAATATATATAGCCCAGCACGGAGGGGTATTTTTCATCGAGTCGTTTTCGGCCTGCACCTTGTAGTTGAGCATAGTCGGCGTTCCCGGCAGGGGAGTGCCGATTAGATCCTTGCGGATTATAACGACCGTAAGGCCGGCGGGGGCGATGTTTTTTTGCGCACCCGCGTAGATAAGGCCGTATTTGGTAACGTCAATCGGCTCTGAGAGTATGCAGGAAGACATGTCGGAGACCAGCGGCACGCTTCCGGTGTTGGGGAGATACTTCCATTTAGAGCCGAAGATAGTGTTGTTTTCACAGATGTGCACATAATCAGCGTCGGGATCAAGTTTTAGCTCGCCGCTTTCGGGAATCCGCTTAAAATTCTCTTCCTTTGTGTTTCCGGCTATTGAGATCTGTTTGCCGAAAAGCTGCGCTTCCTTGTAAGCCGCGGTTGAAAAATTCCCGGTCAGGATATAATCCGCTTTGCCCTTTTTTGCCAAAAGGTTCATCGGCACCATGGCGAACTGCTGCGTTGCGCCTCCCTGCAAAAACAGAACCTTGTAACTGTCGGGAATTCCAAGCACGGCGTGGAAAAGGCTTTCGGCCTTTTTGATGATATCGTCGAATTCCTTCGCGCGATGGCTCATTTCCATCACGGACATGCCTGAACCCTCATAATCAATAAGGTTCTTCTGGGCGTCAAGCAGTACGTCTTTTGGAAGAACCGACGGGCCGGCTGAAAAATTGTACAAAGTTTTCATTTGTATTCTCCTTTCTTAAAAATTATGACTTAAATCTTTCCGAAATTATCGAAACGATGTTTTCACCGATTCTCTGCTGGGCTTCAAGCGTAGAAGCTCCTATGTGGGGCGTCATGGAAATTCTCGGGTGTTTGTAAATAGCCGCGTCTTTAAGCGGTTCTTCGTCAAACACATCAAGGGCCGCGCCGGCGATTTTGCCGCTGTCAAGGGCCTTAAGCAGAGCTTGTGTGTCAACAAGCGCCGCCCTGGCGGTATTGATAAAAAAGACGCCGTCTTTCATCATTGCAATTCTTTCAGCGGTAATGATCTTACTGTCGGTTTTCGGTGTGTGCAGGGAAATAAAATCAGATTTGGCAAGCAGTTGTTCAAGCGGCGCGTAAACAAAAGGCTCGTTTTCCGGCATAGGCCCCGTTCTGTTGGTATAAATAACACTCATGCCGATAGCGCCGGCCAGCTTCGCGACACAGCGGCCAATGCGGCCCATACCGATTAGCCCCAGGGTTTTCCCGCAAAGTTCAATTCCTTCATAACGCTTCTTTTCCCACTTGCCCTCGCGCATCGTAACATTCGCGTCGTAAATAAAACGCGCAAGGCTGAACATGTGGCCAATGACCAGCTCCGCGACTGAAGCGCTTGACGCGTTAGGCGTGTTCCGCACCTCAATTCCCTTTTCTTTTGCGTAATCGGCGTCGATGTTATCAATGCCGACTCCTCCGCGGATGATGAGCTTTAGTCTGCCCGCCGCTGCCGCGGCGTCAATAACCGGTTTGCGAATTTTTGTCGCGCTGCGGACTACGATAACGTCGAATTCGGCGGTTCTTGCAGGTAGCTCGTTTTCGCCGTAAAACTGCTGAACCAGCTCAAAACCGAGATCCGTGAGGGCTTTCGCGGCACTTGATTCAATGCCGTCAGTGGACAGAATTCTTATCATGCTGCTTTACATCCATGAATACTTATTAAAAGTATATTATAAATAGCGATCAAGAACAATGTGTAAACAAAAGCCAAAAAATACGATTAAAGGGCGCAAATATGTTTCAAAGAAGAACGCCGTCGTAGTCCATGTCTGGGAAATCTAATACTAATTAATCAAATTTTAGTCTTCTTCTCACCATCGCCTAATAAATCCGCTTGCCTGCTTTCTAATACGATATGAAGATGAGGGCAAAGAAAGGGGGTCGAAATGAGAATGGAGATTCACCACAAAATTGGAAAAACGGTTTGCGTAGAACTGCGGGAGTCCGGTTGCCGGATCGATGAAAGATTGTTTCTCCTGGGGAACCTTTTTCCCGATTTAATCCACTCGTACATTTGGCGCCGCCATGAATATCAACATTCCAGGGAGTATGTCCGAAAAAAGCTGGATATGCTGAAAAAGAGACCGAAGCTTATTTCTTTCCATCTGGGTGTATTAACGCACTATATCTGTGATTATTTTTGCTATTCCCACAGCTCATGTTTTGGCAAAGGGTTGATTCAGCATATCATTTACGAAGTAAAGCAGAAGATTCCCCAAAAAATTTACAAAAGCAATCTGAACATCAGCGCTTTTACCATCGAAGAACTGGACAGATTTGTCAAATGGTACGAAAGCTTCCGCGCATCCATCGAGGATGATGAATCTGATTTTCACATTGCCGCTATGGTGGCATCGAACTTTTTACAAGCCGCTTACTAAAAGCCATAATTTAGCGCAGAACATGGTGCTTAAATAAGCAAAACAAGGTAAAGAGGCTGGGCAAAACACCAAATGAAAGCTGCCTGTAGAATCCGGCTTTGGAGCCGCCTGCCCACTGAATTTTTTTTGTATTTATATCAGCTAATTTCCATATAGTTACAATTCAGTGGTCAGGCACTCAATGCACTTTATGACTAACCTTTACTCTCTCGTCTCCTGTCGCCGGAGAATTCCAGAGGCTTCCATTTGGGTTTTGTCCGGCCTCATTGCCGCATTTAGCCGGTTAATTTAAGAACCATGTTCTGCAATACGTTTAGCAAAGACGGTCTATCTTCGGTACTGTAGGCAGCACACCACACCAAATGATCTTGCCTGCTTTAGCAGGGTGAAATGCAAAACATTACTGAGTGTGAAAACCTTTTTTATTCGAATAAATCTTGGCTTATCTGAAGCCGCCGCGGAAAGCCTTGCAAGGGCGTACGGCGTGCGAGAGTAAAGGCCACGTCAAAACGTGCGTAAATTAATGCCACGACCGTCTAGCCCGCGGCAAGGCTCCGCGACGGCCTCGAGCTTAGTCGGGTTTATTCGTATAAAATAGGGCTTTTAGTCTCTTGCTCCCTGTTCTTTTGTACTACCCTGATCTTTTTCGCGTATTTCAACGCGGCGGATTTTACCCGAAATGGTCTTGGGTAACGCGTCAACATATTCGATTATGCGCGGATACTTATAAGGCGCGGTGATTTTTTTTACATGATCCTGCAGCTCTTTTGTCAGCTCCGCTGAGCCGGTATAGCCATGCGAGAGTACGATAGAGGCTTTTACCGCAAAGCCGCGCTCGCTGTCAGGTACGCCGGTTACGGCGCATTCGGTGACGGCGGGATGTTCCAGGAGAACGCTTTCTACCTCAAACGGACCAATGCGATAACCGGAAGACTTTATTACATCGTCAATGCGGGCGACATACCAAAGAAAGCCCATCTCGTCCTTGTAGGCTGTATCCCCGGTGTGGTATAAGTCGTCGTGCCAGACCTCTTTGGTCCTTTCGTCATCGCGGTAGTAGCCTGAAAACATGCCAAAGGGTTTACCTCCGACAGTTTTATCGGTACGGATACAGATTTCTCCGGTTACACCTGGGGCAGCTTCTTTTCCGTTTTCATCTGCAATGATCATGTGGTAACCGGGCGAGGGAAGTCCCATAGAGCCAAGCCTTGGCTGCATCCATGGGAATCCTGTCCAGCAGCTTAAAGTGGTTTCTGTCTGCCCGAAGCCCTCAAATATTTTTATTCCTGTCGCCTTCTGCCAAACCTTGTACACTTCCGGATTAAGCGCCTCTCCGGCTGTGGTGCAATGGCGAAGAGAAGAAAAATCATAATTCTTTAAATCTTCCTTAATGAGATAGCGGTACATGGTTGGTGGAGCGCAAAAACTGGTTATTTTGTAATGCTCCATTTTAACGAGGATGTCGGAAGCGATGAACTTGTCAAAGTCGTAAGTAAAAATGGCGCTGCCAGCCAGCCACTGGCTGTACATTTTGCCCCAAAGGCTTTTCAGCCAGCCTGTGTCGGAAATGGTAAAATGCAGGCCGCCCTCTTCACAGCGATGCCAGAAACAGCCTGTCAAAACATGACCGAGCGGATAGGTATAATCATGCCATACCATTTTGGGATAGCCGGTAGTGCCGGAGGAAAAAGCCATCAGCATCATGTCAGTTTTGACATTGTTGCGCTTAACGGGTGTTTCCTGCGCGGCTTCCCATTCGGCGTCAAAATCTATCCAGCGGTTGTTCGGTACTTTACCGCCAAATACGGCTAATTTTTTTATCGTAGGACATTCCGGCAGTGCGTCTTCCATCGCCTGGACTACTCCGAAGCGTGGCGTTGTCACCAGCATTTTAATCGAGGCGGCGTTTATCCGATATTCAAAGTCTTTTTTGGTTAAAAGATACGTTGCGGGGACGGCAACGGCGCCCATCCGATGAAGCCCCATCAGAACAGGCCAATAACGCCAGTCACGGGACATTGTAAGCATTACCATGTCGCCCTTTTCAATTCCCTGCGCGATGAAGAAATTGGCGGCTTTTACCGAAAGACGCCGGATATCTTCATAGGTAAGCCGCTTTTCCTTGCCTTCGTTCGAAACCCACAAAAGCGCCAGTGCGTTTGGGCTTTCGGCGGCCAGCACATCAAGGCAGTCAAAGGCGTAATTAAAGTTATTCGGCACGGTTAGCTTATAATTTTTTTGCAAATCTTCCAGCGTGGCGAAATCGTCACGATGGCGGCCTGTGAATTTTTCATATAACGGCATATCGTATACTCCAGTTGATGTTTTGTTGGTTTTATTTTATTACAACGGCTATGAATTCTGCCGGGTGCTTGCCCGTAGCTTTCATTGCGTGCGGTATACTTGAATCAAAATACACGCTGTCGCCTTCGTTAAGCTCGTATACCATATCGTCAATGTGAAATTCCA
>Ga0268262_10000549_pt1 | contig 49317 bp, 67 predicted proteins | sample TergutNc150P3_FD_190354 | JGI IMG/M metagenome (GOLD analysis project Ga0268262, IMG submission 190354) | Nasutitermes corniger P3 segment gut microbial community from laboratory colony in Florida, USA - Nc150 P3 (SPAdes) (version 2) | ecosystem: Host-associated > Arthropoda: Insects >... | reverse complement strand
AGCCCCAGTCCACCGCCCTCCCCCGGCGCAGGGGTCTCTAGGTCGCGAAGCCCCCAGAAGAGCGGGCCACTGCCCCGCACCCCTTGCTTTTCCGGCCGGAAAGCTGTATATTTAAATTGAGCCGAGGGTGCGCTAACACCCCCGGCCCCGGGCAAGTCCCCCGGATGTAGAACATCAAGGTTCGTCGCCCCTCTGGGAATGGCATGTTCCCAGAGGGGTTTTCATTTATCGCCGTTCAAGCCAACGAATAATGAAGAACACCAGAACGCCGGCCACGACTGAGGCCGAGACGTTCACAAGGAACTCTGCCATAGGCAACCCTCCTTTCAGGAGGACTTGCCCTCTGACACTCTAACCTAAAGCCCGGGAAACGGCAAGGGTAACGCTCCGCATATATTGAAATTTCTATTTTTTTAAAAATTCATTTTTTAGTAGCGGGGCGCCGCCCCGCACCCCTGCAATATAAATGAAAAATGAACTTTTTTATTTTTGAAAAATCCATTTATTTGTAGCGGGGCGCCGCCCCGCACCCCGCTGGGGGCGGGTTATATGCCTTAAATGTTCCGAGGAAAGCCCAACAATTCCCAGAGGTTGACGGCTAAGAAATTTTGTCGGTCCCGGTTTGTGCACCGGGCGTGTGCACCGAATCATCTTGGGGGTTCGGTTTCGGGGCAAATTGCAGGACGGCCGGCGCCTGGGCCTGGCGGCCCTCGATGACCGCCAGCACCTTGCGCTTGTGATCCTCGGCATACCCCAGGCTCCGCAGATATTGAACCGTTGTCGCCGGCGAGGTATGGCGCAGTTGCCGCTGAATCACGCTCAACTCTCCCCCTTCATTGAAAAGAATGCTGGCGTGGAGATGGCGGATGGCATGAAACCCAAAGGGTTTGACCCCGGCTTTTTTACATAGCGCCAACATCATGCCGTTTTTCTTGGACCTGAAAGCCTCGCCGGCGCAATGGTTGGGGCTGGCTGAATCGCGCAGCGCCGCAAAAACCCAAGCGGTCTTATACGGCCTTTGCTCTTTCCAGGCCAGCAGGGCGGCTCTAAGTTCCTGGGCCAGCGGCATCCAATCAAAGCGCATGGACCCGCCGGCCGTTTTGAATGTCCCAAGGCGAACCTGATTCTTGGCGAAATCCACGTCTTCCCATTTCAGCCGGAATATTTCCCCGCGCCTGGCCCCAAGGTAGAAAAAGGCCAGGAGAATACATTTATCCTGGCCTTGGGCCGCTTCGACCACCCGCCAGAAGTCGTGTTCCTCCGGCACATACCGGGGGCTCCGGACCTCCTTGAACTTGTCCACCGCCAAAAATGGGTTTATGACCTTGGGGAATCCAGTCAAGTATTTTTCCCCCCATTTCCAGGCCGCGCCCAACTCTTTGCGGTCGGTGTTGGCCGCATAGCCGGAGCGGTCCCGGGCCTGTCGCTGAAGATACTCCATGACCAGAGCCGGGGTGACGGCCGATAGATCGCCAGACCCGAGGAAGGTCAGGAACCGCTTTAAAACCCGGACTTTGGCCCGGAATGTTGTCTTGACGTGATTCTGCATGGAATACTGGCCGTATTTATCGGCCCACCCTAAGACACTCGGCGAATCCGAAGGGGTCCGGGGTTTGGTCAACTCCTTTCTTGTTTTCAGTTCCCACTCCGAGGCCGCCCTTTTTTCCTGGGGCCCCGTTCCGAATAGACGGGTTGCCACTACCGCGCCGCCAATCTTGACGACGCCGCGCCAGCGGTTCCCTGCCCGGCTCTTGTATTTGGTTGGCATTGCTCAAGATCTCCTTGATTTTTCGCTCGAAAAATCGTAGGCATCTCGGAGCAACCTCTACGCCACCGTAATAATTAGGATATTTCATTACGGTGCGGCGGTCAACCCCGAAAATTTTAGCGACTTGGGTCGCGGTCAAGGGCTCCCCGTAGTCTTCCCTAAGATGAGCGATAACGTCTTGGAAACTCATTTTTTCCCCAGGCTGGAAACCGCCTCGATACGCTCCCCAATCCAGCGCATGACCGGGACGGCCATACTGTTTCCGATGACCCGATACCGCGGGCCATCCTTGGCCGGCTTGCCCCTATATGTGATCAGGGTGTAATCGTCCGGAAATCCCTGGAGTCGCTCACATTCGCGGGGCGTGAGCCGGCGGACGCTCTGGCCAGTTAAAACGCAAACCTCTTGCCCCTGATTCCGGCCGACCGGGTGTGTCACATCTCCGGACACATCAGGATCTTGAGAGCCGTGAAAAGCTATGGCCAGGGTCTGCCGGCCTGAACCATCTTCAGGCGAATCATGGCGGGCCAACAGCGGCCGGCTGACCACAAGCAGACCGGCCTCCGCGTCCTGGGTTGTCGCGCTCCCGGCCGCCTTTTTGTTGTGTTGTAGTGTCCCTGTTACGACAAAGGTTTCATGTTCGGGATTTTGTTGGTTCATTCTGCTGGCATGAAGGCATTTGCTTACAACTATGGCATCGGTCTCTACCCGCGAGTTTCCGGTGCGGCTGAACGGCGGCCCGGCCGTGACCGCCGGGGAAACCTGCATATAACCTCCCGCTGCCATCTCTACATCTTGGCCCCAGCCCCCGCTTCGAGAGCGGCTTTTAAGTGTTCCGGCAACTTCCGTCCCCGGGCCTCGGCCCGGCGGAGTATTCCGCGACAAGCTGTGCCGCTCAAATAGAACCGCCGCGGCAAGTCGCCAGTTTCCAAGATGTCCGACAACGAAGACGCGACGCCTCCGCTGGGGAACTCCAAAGTGTTGAGCGTCAAAAACTCGGTATGCGAACCCATACCCGAGGTCGCCCAGCGCCCCGAGAATGGTTCCAAGCGCCCGTCCTTTGTCAGCCGACAGGACGCCGGAGACGTTCTCCCATACCAACCAGGCGGGGCGGAGGCGGCCAGCAAGCTTGATAAATTCGAGGGCCAGAATGCCACGGTCATCATCCAATCCCTCTCGCCGTCCGGGAGAAGGTCAACTGTTCCAAACTCATCTCCTTTGATTCGGGTGAAATCCCCCAGGTTCGGGGTTTCCGGGTAGTGATGGGCCAGGACGGCCGAGGCAAAGCGGTCTATTTCGGCGTAGGCCGCCGCTTGCCAGCCCAAGGGGCCCCAGGCAAGCGTGGCGGCCTCAATGCCGGAACAGACAGAGAGGTATTTCACCGGCCGGCCTCCTGGGCCGGCTCATCTTCCCGGAAAAAGCCGCCCTCGTAAAATTGCTCCTGTTGGAAAAGGAACTCTTTTTCGCCCAACAGTTTAAGCTGTTCATCATTGGTGGCAAGCATGGCAACCCCGCCGCCGGCGCTAAGAATGAAACCATACTTCTGCGCCAGGGCCATCACTTCCGGCCAGCCTTTTCTGTCGCGTTTCTCTATCAAGGCCAACACTTTATCGTCAGCCAGCGGTTTATCTTTCGCTTTCATTGCTTCACCGCCACCCGAACAGATACCGCACCCGGCCAATGAACCCCACGAGCGGCGGCCGGCGGTCAAGTTCCTTGTGCAACTGGCGGCATTCCAAGGCGCACTCGTCCCACCTTTTGGCGAAATATTGCGCCGAATCATGGAAGTTCGCCTTTTCTTCGCAAAGGGTCCTGTTTTCGGCCCGCAAATGAGTATTTTCAAACTTCAAGCCCTCGGCGACCCTCTTCAACCCTTTGTATTCTTCCACGAGCCGGCCAAAGGCGGCCTTAGTGGCGGCGGCTTCGCTGGTCTGGGCGATACTCATCATTGGCTCGCCTCCTTCCCGGCGCGGAGCCGTTCGATTTCCGCCCGCAAAAATTCGTTTTCGTCCTGCAGCCGGTGAAGTTCGGCCAGGACGGCGAAATCGTTTAAGCTATGGAAGACGGCCCCGGGAATGGGCCGCAAACTGGACGTGGGGGTCTCTACTCCGTAGGGAATCCCGTCAGGCGTTCTTGACATTGTTCAACCTCCATCTTAAAGATTCACCGGGAAAAACCCTTGCATGCCGCGGTAAGGCATGAAGTCAAGCAACTTGGCATTACAGATCAGAAAGCCATTCGGCCCCTCAAACCAGACGGAAGGGCTATGATGGACGCAAGCGACCAAATCGGCGCGCCCAATTATGCCGCCATAGTGGAGTTTGACCTTGCTCACGTCCAGGCCCTTGAGGGCCTGGACGTAGTGCGGGTGGGCCGCAATTTGCTCAAGGGTCACGCCATCGGGCGTCTTGGCGGCGTGGATATAAAACGAGCCCCGGAACCTGGTGGGCCAGTTTCGGTTTTCGATGTCCTTTATGCCGGCCGCCAAGAGCCAGGCCCAGGGCTGGCGGACAGACAAAGCTTTATCAGCCATCAGGCGGCCTCCCTGTGTTCGGCCCGGGCTTCCAGGAAGGGCCGCGCCTGGGCGAAGTTCAGGTTCAGCACCTTGCCGCCGATTTCTTCCAACTCGACCGCCCGGTCGTAGTTCTCAAGGTCATTGGCCGTCCGGGTTACGGCGTTGAGCATTCCGTATTGAGACAAATCCCCGCCGCGGATGAGGTGGTCAAGAACGCTGGCTTCCTCCGGCTTGCTCAAAAGGAAGGTCGAGGCAAGCTGTTTAACGCCGGCCGGAACGTCTCCGGTAATTTTGCGGGCGTTGGCCTCTTGAAGCTGGCTGACGATTTTGCCCAAGTGTTCCCGGCTGACCATGGACCGCACCATGTCCCGGGTGGCCAGGGCAAAGGCCTTGCTGTCCGCTTCCTGGGCCTCATCGGACAACTGGAAAGACTGCCCGTTGCCCAACTTGCCGCCGATGTGGCGCGTCCTCATGCCGGCCAGTTCCCTGGGGACCACCATACCGTTCAGGCAGGACAAGGTGTAGGCGAGGAAGCGGATCTCCCGGCAGCCATAGCCAACTTCCGAGTTGGTCAAAAGGAGGCCGGCCTGAACCACATCGCCCACCTTGCGGCTGTCCTTGGTTATCTCGTATTCCTGCTTGATTTCCGGGAAAGTCAACTGGACATACATACGGCGCTCCGTGACTTCGGCCGATTGGACAACCAGGTTGCCGACATTCTGCAGGGCCGGCAGGATGGCGTTCAAAAAATCGTAATTGTCACGGCGGGAGTAACGGTCGGACAGGACGGCGCGGACGTTGCCGTCAAGGGTGCGGACCATGCGGGAGGTCTCGGCGTTGCTTTCGTGCATGGCCCACCCGTTGACGTTTTGGCACAAAAGCTCCGGGTTCTCGCGCCGCATTTTGTCGTAATACTTGGCCGGAATGCCCAGGCGCTCGCCCAGGGTGTCATGACCGATTTCGGACACGCCGAAGGCCTTGTCCTCCATTTCGATAACCAGGCGCTTATCATCGGGCCCGGTCTGCGTCATGCGCAGTTCGTTGGTGGGCACGATAAAATCGTTAATGGCCTGGGCCTGGCGTTGAACTTCCTGGGCCAGTTCAACAAGGGATTTTCCGCTAATCATTTCTCTGCCTCCTTGGTTTGCGTTAATTCGATTTCCCACCCGGGAATCGTGCTGTAACATTTTATTGCGAACAACCGGACCACTTGCTTGTCATCACACCAAAAGCCGACTTGCCCCAGACAGTCTTTCAAATGCTTGATCAAGTTATCCAGGTCCGGCTTGCCAATCGGTCTTAAGCGCCTCGTGACGGCCTCTTGCTTCTTTTTTTGAGACCATGAGGCGGGTATGGGACGGTAGGCGAACACTCGGAGCGTCAGCGGCCCTTCCAGGGGCTTCTCCGGCCGAAACGGCAGGAGAAGCGCGCAAAGGTTTTGTTCGGCCTGGCGCTGGTCGGCGCTTTTGTAAGTCATGCTCAAGCCGGACTTGGTGACGGCATGCCGGGCGCGGGCCTGACCCCGGGGGATGATGGGGATTGAAAATTTCATTCCTCGTCCTCCGTATCACGCCGGCGGTAACTTTCGCCCCGGAATTCCAGGCACAGGCTCCCGGCCTCCATAATCCGCTCGTAGGAGCGGAAGCCCAGGGCGTCCTCGATGTCCTTAGTCTCACCCGGGAGCGGCTTTCCGTTCTGGTCCCGGGGCTTTCCTTTCGGCGGCTTGCCGAGGTTGGAAATTATGCAAGTCGGCTTTTTCGCCCCATAGCGTTGTTCTATGACCTGGAAAATCATGATTTCTTCGGCGGCCGTGAAAAACTGGACACCGACTTCATCCATGACCAGAATGTCCGGGTTGGCATACTTGGAAATTATCTCGGTTTCCTGGGCCGTCCGTTTTTTATCGCTTCCGGACCAGGCCTTTTTTATGTCCCGCAGAAAGTCATATTGCCGGGCGTAAAGGCCGGTCCAGCCTTGGCGGACTATATCGCGCAACATCGAAACGCCGAGGTGGGTCTTTCCGAGGCCGGGCGCGCCCAGGAGGGCGATACATTTCCCCTTCCGGCGGATTCCGGAGAACATATGGCAGTAAAATTTGATTTCGTTAAGTATCGTCCGCTGGGCCTCGTTCTGCGGGCGGAAATTATCAAAGTCTTTTTCCTGGTAGCGCTCAAGTATGCCGGCCTCGGTCAAGTTTTTGGCGATCATCAACTCCCGGGCCTCGGCGGCCGGTTTGGCCTTATAGGCCTTTAGCTCGGCTTCACAGGCCGGGCAGGAGGACCAATGGATCACGTGGCTAAGCGCTTCCGGCATTTGAATCTTGACGGCGGTATAAGGGCCGTGGTCACGGCAAATCAACTCCCTGACTTCGCTTGTGTTTGTCATTGTCTAGCCTCCGCAAGTTTCGAGACCGGGTTGTAATTTTCGGCGTCCAGGGGGGCGGGCCCTTTCGGAGCCGGCCGCTCGTCATAAACGCCGTTCAGGATATGGGCGAGGTTGTCGGGTTTCAGGAACCAGGCCAGGGTCATACCGGGGAAATATCGCCCCTTGGAGCCGGGCTTCTCCCCCCGCAGAAGCGGGGAGGCCTTGGCCCTCTCCGCGGCCCGCTCCCAGGCCTCCAGGGTTCGGAACTCGGGAAACCGGCCGGCCATCTCTTGGGCGTGGGTTATCATCTGGTCGCTGATTATGACCGTCTGAACCCCCGGCCAGATCGCCTCAAAAACCGGCTTAAATTTAGCCAGGAGCGCCGCCGCCTCCCCTCTGCCCATGTCTGGGCCTGTTTCGGTTTCGGATTGCACAGAGGCGCTATTAGGGGCGTTTTTCGGCGTTTCCGGTTCAACGCGCGCGCGAGTGGTGGCGGTAATTTCTTCTTCTTCCGGAGATGGAGTTGGAGATGGAGATGGAGATGGGGTATTACTAGATTTGGGTTTTAGTAATACTAAATCATCGTTTTGGTAATACTCGGAATCGGTTTTAGTATTACTAGAATTGCTTTTTGGTATTTTTTTGGTATCGCGCCAGCGCTTGTTGACCGCCTCTTTGGCTTTCTCTTGGCGCGTTCCGAAGGTGGCGGCGAATCCGTTATGCTCCGTCCAGTCATGGACGGAGTATTGGCCCCCGGTTTCGTCCAGAAAACGGACGGACACCAGGGCGGCCAGGAAGGCCCCAGGCTCACCGGACCAGCCGGCGGCGATTTCAATGTCATCTTCGGTCATGCCGGCCAGTTCGCCGGTCCACTTGTTCTGCGCGACAAACCCCAGGAGGCGGATATAACAGACCAGGCCCACGTCACCACAGGCGCGGATTAACTTCTTTGTTTTCGGATGGTCGATAAAGCCAACGGCAATGCGAAAATCTTTATTCATCTTTTTATTGGCCCCGTTTGCTTAAAGCGGGTGGGGCCGGGCCGGTTGCCGAGGTGGAGCAGGAGGCCTAAATTTTCATGGCCTTCAAGGTGGCCAAGGCTTTCTGGCCTTGGGGTTCGGAAAGTTCGGAGGGGTCGCCGGTTCCGAATTCGGCCGCCAAATCCGGGGGCAGTTGCCCGGGCGCGCCCAGGCGGGAGAGTTCTTTTTCCACGGCCGTCAGGGTGGGGCGGCTGATGTCCGGCTTGGCCGTGGTGGCTTCGGCCGGCGGGGTCTGGGCCTGTTCCTGGGCCGGTTTGGCGGCCGGATCTTCCGAGGCCTTCTTTTCGGGCTTGGCCTCCTGGGGTTTCTTGGCCGGCGCTCCAGGGGCCGGCTGCTCGGCCTTGGTCTGGGGGCCGGTATCAAAGGCCGCTTCGATGGTCGTGTAACCGTCACGGATGGCGGCGCCGATTTTGACCATCTGCCGGTATTCCATCGGGGTCATGGTATCAAGGCTGTGCTGAATCTTGGACTCGATCATCGGCACGGAAACCCCGACCGCTTCAAAAGCGGTGACCATTTTCTTTATACGGTCTTTGAGCGGCGCTTCCTCGTTGCCGGCCAGGGTCAGGTTGCATTGATTCAGGGCGGCTTCCACGATGTCACCAGGTATGATTTCAAGAATGCAAGCCCGGACCCGGCGCTGGGCCATGTTGGCGATAAGCTCGTATTTGTCGCGTTCCTCCTTGATTTCATATCCGCCTTGTTTGGTGTCCCGGAAAAGCCGGAGTTGGAACTGCCGCACGGCTTTGGTGTTGGTTTCCAGGTCCCAGGCGTAGGCCTCGACTTCCGAGACGGCGGCGTCCCGGTCTCGGCTCAATTCCCGAAATCCATAAGTCATGTTGCCCCAATACCGGGCCAGGGTTTCGGCCAGGCGGATAGACGGCCCCTCGACCTGGGCGGTCCCCCGCTTGTAGGAGTAAATGGCCGTTTCGGCCAAAGAGACCCGCTTGCAGGCCTCAATGATTTTGCGCTCGGCCAGAATTTCCGCCCGGGGGCGGGTGGCGGCCACGACCAGGGCGGCCTGGACTTCGGCCACGGCCCGGGATTGTTCCACGGCGGTCAGGCTGTTGGGCGCGGGCGGGGCTGCGGGGACAAGCTCGCGCCCGTTGCCCGGCGCGGCCGGCGGGCCGACCGCGAAAGCGTCATCTTGGAAGTTCATAATTTTCTCCTTTCGAGTTATAATGGGAATCGCTAAGTCGCCCTCCTATTGGGCGTGGATTGAAACGGGTATAATTTTCCGGTGGGCCGGAATGTAAGGGCAGGACCAGAAATAACCGCAATACCTTGGCCCGCAGATCCAGGAGCCGGCCTGGGCCGGCGGGAATATGCCGGCCTGAATCATGCGGTGGATGATGACCAGCCGGCCGACCAAGGCCATGAAATCGTCCTCGGTGCGGTCGGTGGAGAGGGTTTGCCGGCGGGGCTTGGCCCCTTTAATCATGATCTCAAAACGGATTTCATCGGGCGGCTGGCCGGTGTCCGCTTCGACCAGCTTGTGATATATCGTGGCCTGGGGGCTGTGGTGGGCCCGGTCGGCCGGCCAGGCTTTCGAGGCGGTCTTGAAGTCGATCAGGGTTCCGGCTTCATCAAGCAAATCAATGGTTCCGGAGATGGGGAGGTCAAGGCCTGGAACCCAGAGTTCAACCCGTTTTTCGATGAGCGCCGGCCTAATCTCGGGGGCGATTTGCGCGTGGTAGAGGCCGGCCAGGGTGACAACCTCGTCCACGCCGGCCTCGGCCTGGGCGCGGGCCGAGGGCCGGTCTTCGGGCGCGAAATAAGCCCGCTTGTCTTTGACCGCCGTAATATAGCCGTCCCGGGCGGCGTCCTGGATAACGTCCAGGGGCTCGTCTTGGCCGGTCTTTATCTTGGCCCGGTGGTTGACCTCGGCCGCTTTGTGAACGCCGGTTCCGATGTGGGCGGCCAGGCCCGGGGGGATTATTTCGCCCTCGATGTAGCGGCGGCGGAACTGCTCCGGGCAGTTGTCCCAGGTGGAGAGCGAAGATTGGCGGAAGGAGGTAATCATTGGCAGGCCTCCGCCGCCCGCTCGGCCGCTTTACGCCAGCATGGAGCGCCGCAGTCTTTTTGGGTTTTACAAAAGGCCGAAGTCAAGCTGTAGTCCGTGCCTAGCGGACAACGTTGGCGCGTTTGCGCCAGCCGGAAGGACAACCAATCCACCATTTTGTTCAGTTTGGCGGCCTTGGCTTTGGCCTCGCGGAGATCGAACATAACAGCCTCGGCGCCGTAAGTGGCCTCCGCGTCCAGATAGTGCAATTCTTCGATTTCGTCCTGGGCTTCGTCCAGGGCGTTCATCAGAAGCGCAATATCGCCGGAAATCTGCGGGGAGAAGGAAACCCTGGCCTTTTCCAAACGGACCTTGATTTCGATCAATTCCTTGTCGGTCATTGGAGCACCAGCCTTTCCGCCCGGGCCTGGAGTTGCTCAACTTCCGGTATCAACCGACCGGACCAGAAGACCACCCGTTCCACGGCCAGCCACAAAAGATCCTCGGGCGCGTCTGGATTATCAAGCAACCGATTCAGGATTTTGGTCCAGGTAGAAAAAGCCGCAAGGTTGTCATATTCCATTTGACAACTCCCGGCGGCTCTGTTAGTCTTGAGCCGCCTTCCACATAATTCACAGTTGCCGATTCTGGCCCCCGAGTTGCCGCTCTGGGGGCCAGGCTTTTTACAGGCGGCCCATGCGCCGGGCTTCCCAGAACCGGCGGCTGATTTCGGTCCCATCATCAATCAGGGCTTCAACGGTGTTCCGGGTTTCCGGCAAAAGGTTGTTCCACCAGGTTTCCTCGATTTGGTCGGCGGCGTCATATTGGGCCTCGTGCCGGCGAAGGTCGCGGGCCAGAACGGCGTCGGTGTTCGGTTCGCAGTGCATTTCAAAGCTCCTTCCCGCCTTAGGCGGGGCTCCCGGCCCGGCGGCCAGGCCGGGAGCGTTGGTGGGATTCTCCGGCGGATTTCCGGCGGGGTTACGGGTTGATGACGTCTTGGCTAACGTCATGCGGGGATTCGGTTTCGGCGGCCGGCAAAGGTTCCCAGCGGGGATAGCTTCGCGGATCGCCATCAGAATGGTCCTCGTCCAGCCCCCAGAAATTACAATCCGCGCAAGTGTCTTTGTCGTCCTGGGGCCCGTGGGCGCAGGTGGAACAATCGACCTCGGGATGCTGAACGAATTTCCAGTTTGGGAGTTGGTCTTTTTCATTGGCAAGTTTTTTGCAATCAGAGCAAAAAGCGCCGCCCAGACTTTGATGTTCGCAGTTGTGACACGAGCGTTCAACTTCGGCCGGGCCGTTTTCTTCGGAAGCGGCTGCCTGGGGCTCATCGGCCGGGCGGGGTTTCCAGGCGAGGCATTCGCCGTTTTCGCCGCACGTGGGACAAATGTCATTCGCCCCGGCCTCCAATTCTCTGTGGGCGCAATTTTCACAAGCGCGGGGCCGCCATTCGGAATAATCGTTGCATTCGTAACAGCTTCCGCGGGGGCTGTGGTAGCAGTCATGGCAAGAATCGCAGGACGGCTCGACATAATCACAGCCGATACAATTATCGCAACTGCGCTCAACCTGGGCCGCCTCCGGCTCGCCGGCCGGCTCCGCGGCCGGGTTGTTGGCGTCTCCGGACAGGTCGAGGGGGAGCGGTTTTCCCGGTTCGATAGCCTGTTCGCGGAGCAGTTCGCCGGTGTCTTGGTGGAACCAGGAAATCATGCCAGTGGTTAGGTTGGTCACCCGCAGGGCCGCCACTTTTTCCTCGACCTCGTTTTCCTTCATTTCGCGCAGGAGGCGGTAGGTCTCGATGTCAAGGGCGTCAATGGTTTTCTGGCAGGACTTGGCGGCGCTTTTGTAATTATCAAGCGCAATCTCCGCAGACGCGCGACTGCCGGCCAGCTTGTAGAGTTCCTCCAGGGAGCCCTCAAGTTCGGCCGGCGAAAGGGGCCGCTTGACAAGGATGTAATCTTCGGACTTGCGGATCTGTTCCTTGGGTTCGCCTTCGCCGTTGCCTTCTTCCGGTTCCTGGGCGGGTTCAGTTTCGGCCGGGGCATCTTCGCCGGCGGCCTGGTTTTGGGCCTCGGTTTCCCCGCCGGTGCTTTCATTGCCGGCGGGGTCGGCCGTGGGTTCGGTGTCGGTGGGCTCATCCTCGGGGGCCGGCGGGCCGGTTTCCTTTTCGCCCGGATGCTCGGCCGACTGGTCGTCCGGGAACTGGTCCAGCCAGGCCAGCAGTTCCTGGGCCTCGGTTTCCCTAAGATTTGCAATGTGGCGGGTCGTGGGTAAGCCCTTGGATTCCAACCATTTACAGGGGGGCTTGAGGGTTCCCAGGCCCTTGGCGGTCAAGACGCTGGTTATTTGGTCCAGCGTCTTTTTTCTGACGGTGTATTTGGTCAAGTGATCTCCTTTCTTTTTAGGCGGCGGCCGCCGCCTTTTTATCCAACCAGTTGTCCCGCTTCTGCCGGCATTCTTCCAGCGTTTTGCAATCGCAGGCGAACAGCTCGCCGTCCAGGGCGCGGTAGTCGTAGCTGATTCGGGTGTGCCTTTTGCGGCCAACCGTGGTCTGATATTTCTCGAACTGTTCCTGGCCCGGGGTCTTCGTGGTGGTCACGCCGTTGACGGTCATCTTGGTCATCTTCGCCTCCTCTTTCCGGCTCCGGGCAAGACTAATCCGGCCCGGTGTAAACGCCGGTAAAAATTTGATTTTGTGCAGAAATCGCTTATTAAAACGGCTTGTTCAGCCGATAAAAGCCTTAAAAAGCGCCGGCGGGCTCCGGCTCTCCGGGAAGGGCGGCGGAGTGATCGCCCTGGTCGCTTGGCCCGTTGTGCTCGCCCGGCCGGCCTATGCCAAACCGGCCTGGCCGACACGGTTTCCTGGTCGCAGATTCCCAGCCCTCGATGGCCGTGGTGGCCTCTTTCAGGGCCAGCCCCGGCAGAAGTTCCGCCGGAATGCCGGCCTCCGCCATGATTTCCAAGGTCCGCTTCTGAGCCCGGTCGGCCAGACAGATACCCCGGGCCCGCTCTTTCGACACCTTTAACCGCCGGCCGAGTTCGGCCATCGAGGGGCCGTGGACCGCCAGAAAGGCCCGCAACTTGGCTTGACGGGTGGGGAAATTGGCGCTAAAATCAACTGTTACCATGTGAAGACCTATAAGGAGGAAATTATGGAACTCAAAGAGTTCGTCACCAAGTGCCTATCCCAAATCGCCGATGGCATAAAAGACGGCGGCGGCAATTTTGCGCTCAAGGATGACATTCAGTTTGATGTGCCCTTGAACACCGCTTCGGACACGCTAAGCGTTGATTCTGCCGGCTCCGCGCCCGGATTGCCAAGGGTAACCTTCAGCGTCAAGCGGCCCATGGCCTTCAAAACAAAATAAAGCCGATGGCCCACTTGCAGAAAGCCAGGGCACCGAGGATCACGCCGAGCGATACGCTGATATAGGCCACCACCGAAAGACTAAGGCTAAAGCGGGCCAACTTGGGGTAGCCCGCGTCGCTCACGTTGATCAAAAAGTTGAAAGTCATGAGTCTGGACCTTTCGTAGGTAACTGGACTTGGGAAGAGTATAAACGTGTTTTGCGTTTGAGTCAAGAATAAAATCGTATTTTACGATAAGGGGATAAATGTCTAAAAATTCAAGTAAAAATACAAAGACCTACCAATATTTCCAAAAAGCCCTTGAAAAAAAATTGGGCTTGAGGGACGACAGTCACGCCGCAATAGCAAAAACGTGGAAAATCCCGCAATCTACGCTAGAAACGTCCTTGAATAAATATGCTTCTCTAGCTACAATGGAACGCATAGCGCAAAGACTGGACATTGACCTAGTTGATCTGTTGCTGGAAGGCCGGGGGCTTTCGTCTATCAGTCAGACGCCCGGGCGCGTTCAACGAGATAGGACTGTGGCCGACACATCGCCGGCCTCGACGACCAGCCCAGCCTTCACTCTGGTTCCCGCCCCGCCGCCGCTACGGGCGGTTCCGGACGGAGAACTGGAATCGGACTATTATCAGGTTCCATTTCGGGATGATATGCGACTGGCAGCCGGTAAAGGGGAGGCCCCGGAGGGGTTTTACGAGATAGAAAGCAGCCCGGTGATTATTCACAAATCGGCCCTGAAGCGTCGTAGCGTTGCCAGCCTAGCCGCCTTCCGGGTGGGAGGCCCATCGATGGAACCAACCATCGTGGACGGTTCTATAGTGGTTGTAGATTTAAGCCAGAAAGAGATTAAAGATGGGTTCGTTTACATGCTCGACCTTGACCCCACAGGAGATGGCGAAAATTCGATTAAGCGCCTCAGTTGGGCGGAGAAGGACCGTCTTTTGATGGTTGAATCAGACAATCCGGCCTATAAGCCCAAGTTCTATAAGGCCCAAGATGTAAATTTGCATGGCCGGGTAGTCTGGGCGTGGGGGGAGTTTTAAGAGGGTAGCGATGGGCATTTGGGCGCGGATATTTGGCCGGAATGAGGCTGTTAAGCCAAAGGCAGATGTTGCCACCGAACAACCGGCCGAGCCACCGGCCCAGCCGGTTTTGCAAGAGCAGGCCGAGGCTATAACGGTCAAAGGTGACCAGGATGTTATACCTTTTTTCCGCAAAGCCTTTTTTGAGTTCATGGAGAATCGCGATTGGTTCACCGAAGATGAGCTAAATGCCATGTTTGATATTCTTGCCGAGGCGGGTGGCGCGTGTGTTGTCTATAACAGGCAGTGCGATGAAGTCTATGAAAAGTTTTTTGCGAATAAGGCGGGTTGGAGTTGGACGGAGGCCCCGGATGTGGAAGGTTATGATATTCCGGCCACCATGCAGGAAATTTGTGAAAAGTTGAAGATAGCCGACCTGAAACAGATTCTTTCGGAATGTCAAATAGAGACAAAACCTAAAGATAAAAAGACGGATTTGGTGGAGCGGGTTGCTGGCCTTGGGTCGGTTGAAGAGTTATCGCAAAAATTTGGAATCATAAAAGAGACCGCCGAAAAGATAAATGGAAAGAACAAGTGCGCCATGTTTGCCGAAATGATGAGGCATATTCAGAATAATGCCGGAGGGCCATCTTCGGAGGTCGCCCGCTATCTTGAGATGGGAATAACTCGGGCCATCTGGATGCACCGGCCCGGGGCCAAAAATCCCCGGCCAACCCACATGGCCATGTATGGGCTGGAGTTCGATTTGAACGTGGGTTTGTTTGATTCAGACGTTGGGCGAAATGTTCTACCGGGCGAATTGCCTGGCTGCCATTGCACCATGAGGCCGGTGCTGCCGAAGCTGCCGAAGGAAGACTAACCACAGGAGGAACAAAATGAAAAAGTTAGCGGTTCTCATTATGGCGGCGCTGTTCGCCTTTGGCGCGGCCGGCGCGGTCTATCCAACGGACGCCTGGGCGAAATCGTCCAAGTCTTCCGGTAAGTCTTCCGGTTCCAGTAAAAAGACAGTCTCCGTCAAAGACTACAAGAAAAAGGACGGAACAAGGGTCAAGGAGCACAAGCGGAGCGCCCCGAGGCGGAAGTAGAAACAAAGGAGCAAATCATGCCGTTTTTCAATGGGGCTTCTCCGGGATGGAAAAACAAGGGTGGAACCGGTGATAGGTCGTGTCCGTGTGGCTCATGGAAAGTCCATTGGTTAATTTACTCTGATGCCGAGGCTTGGCCAACCCAATGCGCCAACAAAGCCTGCGACAAGCCGCCTACCCTTGGAGGTCATGTGTATAACGGAGGCTCGTTATTGAGCCGCGAAGAATACATTGTCCCCTTGTGCGATTCGTGCAACAAGTTGACTTCGACATTCACTATCAGGGCAGGCACATACTGTGCATCGGCCAATAAGTCCGAAACGTGTGAGCAATAACCATCAAGGAGGAAACCATGTCTTACAAATACAAAGTCGTCCAAGTTCCGTCCTTGGAGGTGGTAAGGGGCGCGCAGGTGGGAGACGCGGTGGCGCAATGTTTGGAGACGATCTTAAACAGACACGCCCAAGAGGGATGGGAATTTTACCGGGTTGACTGTATTGGGGTCAGACTTTTTCCACAGGCCGAGTTTTCCGGGCATATGGACGCCCATACGTCATTCCATGTGGTGACGTTCAGGAAGCCGGTCTAAAGCTCAACAACAAAGACGGGCGGGTGGCTATGACTTTTTAGACAGGAGGTCGGATTATGTGTTCACCTGGAGGTTTCCGCGGCGGGAATATGCCCGGGGGTTTTGGTCTGCTTGGCATGATGGGCAACACCGCGGCCCAGCCAAAACATAAGGTATTTGTGAGCTACCATCATAAACCAGATCAGGGCTATAGAGACAGATTTGAAGAACTGTTTGCGAGGGTCATTATGATTTCAAAATCAGTTCAAATAGGAGATATAGACCCAGATTTAAACACCGAAACGATCAGGGAAAAAATCAGGGATGAATACTTGAGCGATTCCACGGTTACCGTTGTTCTTGTCGGGGCAGAGACTTGGCAGCGGAAGCACGTAGATTGGGAGATTGCCTCCAGTATTCGAGACACCAAAAATAGCTCTCGTTCTGGGTTGTTGGGGATCTTACTGCCAACATACCGTGAACGGCATGAAATCCGCATGGACAAATACAACAAAAATACCATCCCGCCAAGGCTGTCAGATAACATAGATTGCGGTTTTGCCAAGCTTTATAATTGGGACGAAGACCCAAAAACGGTCAAAACTTGGATTCAAGAGGCATTCGATAGGCGTTTCACAATCAAACCCGATAATTCAAGAGAAAGCTTTGTAAATAACCGTTCAGGAAGTGGCTGGTCATAAAAGAGGCGAACATGGCGACATTGGGTGACCTTTTCAGAAGGTTTGGGTTAAAAAATATCAAAATCAAGGCTGGGCTTGTCGAGGCCGAAATTTCTTTTAACGATCACGATAAAACCGCCGCCTGGGAGCTTTATGTGGAATTGTTGACCAGGATAACCACGCAACCACTTCCCGCCGAAGCGGGAGATGAAAAGACGGCCCTTGACAGCGTTTACGCTTTGTTCTCGATAACCCGCACAATATTGAAAAACAATACCGCAGATTGCGTTAAATTTGCGCGGATTGCGGTTGTTGTCTTAAATCAGGTCGTCAGACCATTTACCGCCAAATGGCACAAATTAAGCATAGAAAAGGCTTTCGAGCAAGCCGAACAGCGTAAATTGTTTCGAGCGGAATTGGAAGCCTTACAAGGGAACCTAAAAAGTTACACCAAAATTCTCGCAGAGATAGCCGGCGTGGAAGACCTGACAGATCTTGAGGAATAACCAAGGAGCGCCCCATGACCAAAAGCGAGCTTATAGCCTTGATCTCCAAAAAGTCAGAGATAACCCAGGTCCAGCCCAAGCGTAAGGGGCCGCCCCCCCCGGACCGGGGAGGAAGTGGTCATAAAGGCCCACAAGGCCGTCAGGTTCAGGCCGGCCAAGGTTGTGAAGGAGTATGTGAATTAAAATGAACAAGATAGCCCTGGCACTCATTTTGGTCTTGGCGCTGACCGTCTTGGCTTGCGACATCCCCTCGGAGAACAACCGCATTAAGCCGGACACAGAGAGATTCACGGCAACCGTCCAACTGGTCGTCAACGGGGGCAGCATTCTCGTGCGGCACCAGGCTCACGTAATGGTCAAATTTTATGGTGTGACGGTTCCAGGGTACGGCCAGCCCGGCGCGCCTGAGGCTACGGCGGCCCTGAAGAGGCTCCAGGGTCAGACGCTAACGCTCCAGGAGATGGGTATTGACCGCTACGGCCGGATGGTTGCGCTTGTCAAGTCCGAGGGGCAGTCGGTCAACCTGGAACTTGTTAAGCTGGGGCTGGCGCGGTATGATAGCGAGATATGTAAAGAGCAGCCAATTTGCGGGGAGATAGAGAAGGCGGAGGCGGAGGCTAGGAAGGCCAGACGGGGGCTTTGGACCGAAGAGTCGGCCGTGCCGACTGAATGTTATATCGCTTTAGAGGTTGTCTTTGTCGCTTTAGCGGTTGCTGTAGGCTTTATTATGATGGCCGCGCTAGATTTTCCCTTGTTTTCCCTACTCACACATATGCCCTTAACCTCAACGCTCATACAAAAGGCCAAAACGAAATTTTTAATAGACAAAAATTTTTGCGAGGTTTTTAAGGCTCGCGCCGCTGTGGGCGCGCTATATGCGCTGGCTGTGTTGTTGGTAGCCAAGTACCATAATAAAAAAATAAGGTTTGATTCTAAATTTGGCGATGAGATTGATCCATTTGCGCTTGGCATTACAGTGGCGTGTTTTATTTTAATGGTCATAGTTAGTATAATCATAATGTGCGAAAAAAGGTGGGGCTTCGACGCGAAGAAAATGATAAGAGATTGGACCGGTGTATTATGGCGTAAGTTCCTGAAAACTTGCTATTCAGATGTAACTGGCATTTTTATTTATTTGTTTGGCGCTTGTTGTATTTTTTTGCTTGACGCTTTATGGGTTGGATCTGATAAATGTTATCTTTTATTTGAAACGTGGGTATTTTTGGCGGCTCCTATAGTTTTCAACATGTATTATTACAAAATGAATCAAGAGTCCAGCGAAGATTAGAGTGGCCGCCGGGCGCATAATCGGGTAGTGACCGTAGATAATGCCGACGGTCATTCCGGCCAAAGGGTGTCCACAGTATGGACACCCTTCAAAGAAGAAGGTCTCTTTTTAGGGGCCTTACAAACCAGCCCTGGCGTTGCCGGAGAAAATGAGCCTTTCAATATAGATACCTCTGGCGAGGTTGAACCATGATGCACCAGGAAAATATATTGATACTGGCCAAGACCTACCCTGCTCCAAGTGCCAAGTATGAAGAAATAGCCTGCGTGGCCGGTATAAATGAAAACGGCGAGATGCGGCGCCTTTTCCCGATTCAGTTTAGATTTTTGACCGATGATTTGCAATTCAAAAAATGGCAATGGATAACAGTTAGAATCGAAAAATCCAGGCGCGACCATCGGCCCGAAAGCCACAGAATAGACAAGGACAGTATTGAGTGCGGCCATAATATTAGGGCGACAGGCACCTGGGAACAACGTAGAATCTGGCTTGAGAAAATACCGACCTATGAAAATGCGTATCAGTTGGAAGAAGCCAGAATAACAAAACAGACCACCTTGGCCCTTTTATATCCAGTGACTAATGTCAGCCTGGAAATTACACCGACCAAGGCCCCCGATTGGACCCCGGAGGAAAAAAAGAATCTTTTAAGGTATCAGGAGGGAGATCTTTTCCGGCCGCCCTCTAACGATATCCCGCTCCTTCGCAAGATGCCTTTTGATTTCCACTACAAATATACCGTCAAAGGGGCCAACGGTTTTGAGGTGGAACAAAGGCACAAGATTGTCGATTGGGAAGCGTGCCAGTTATACTGGAGATGCCAGAAGGAATATAGGCAGCGATGGGAAGAATATTTCAGAAAAAAACTGGAATCGGATCTGGGCGGGAAAGACTTGATGTTACTTATGGGGACAATGCAGCGGTTCCCAGACCAGTGGCTGATAGTCAGCCTGATTTATCCCCCTAAGCGAGCGCCTGGCTATCAGGCGCAAATGCGCCTTTTTGACTGACTTGAAATGTGCCCGACCTCCAATCCGATTTCTTGATTCAAGGCAGTGGCGACTAATGAGCGATGGCAGGCCGTGTAATCGGCCTCAAAACACATTAGAACGCAACGTGATTCGCCGGCCAAGTGACCTAATTCTCGTAGGGAGCCTGGCTGTGAGGAGAGGTGCTTATTGAATAGGCTGCAGTAATGCTTCCAATCTCCGTTGGCTTTAAAGGCATCGCGTATAGGGCGGGGGCAACCTAGATATTGAAAATGGGAATAGCTGATGCCGCTTTCCTTCAATAATTCATGCAGTCTTGATTTTGAGAAGCCTGGTTTTCTGGAGATGGGTGTAGCTCTAACATCCACAACAGTCTGGATGTTGTATTCTTGAAGGGATGCCAAAAATGAAGGCGGGGTGAGCCCTTCGTATCCTATGGTATAAAGCCGCTTTTCTATTGCCGCGAACCTCTACCGACGAAGTCTGAATGATTTTCTCTTTATGCCGAGCGAAAGTCAAGAAAAAAGAGAAGACAAAGCCTTCTTTTTATGCTGGCGGAATAGTCGCCGACCTTATTCCAACTTCCGGCCTTTCCGTAGAATAGCGCCGGCGCTTAATTAATTTTGGTAGAATAATCCAAAAGCGGTCTTCTTGCTCAACCTCTTCAAGAACGCTTGAAACGCCTCCCACTCCCAGAGCCAGCGCGGCTTATTTGAGGTCGGAATATCCAGGGGCCAGATTATCCGACCGCAAAACCCGGTCGGCAGCCGGGCCGGCTTCAGGCGTTTGAACGGCCTGGCCCTCACTCCGCCCCCTTGACTTGCCCCTCATAGCACCCCACGGCCGCCTCCAAGCCTTCGGCATACGCCCGCAGGGCCGAGGCGTTGGCGGCCTTGGCCGTCTCGTTGCGTTTGGAGCAGACCGCCTCGGCCGGGTCCAGAGCCTTCATGACCGGCGCCAAGGGCCGGGGGCAGGGCAGAGCCCGGGCGGTCACCGGGGCGACTTTAGGGCCGCACCCCAGGGCCAAGGCCAGCGAAAATATCGTGATTCCAAAAGTCAACCATCTTTTTGTCTTGTGCGTCATTGAGCGACCCTCCTTTTTGGCTGACTGTCACAGCGGCCGGGGCCGCCGGGCAGGTCATGATGTCATCCAGGGTTTCCCGCCGGGCCAGGGCGGCGGCCGAGGCGGCGACTTGCGCCGCGGCGGCCTGGTTGCAACTTCGGACAGCGTCTTCCAGGGTCAGGTTGGCCGAGGTCAGATCCTCGGCCCTGGTCTCGGCCTTTTCGGCCCTGGCCGTCATCTCGGCCAGGGCCCGGCCATCCTTCCAGCCCCGCAGGGTCCAGCCGGTGGTAAGCAAGCCCACGGTCAGCCCAAAGGCGACAGCCGCCCAGACGATTAGTTTAAACTTGGTCATTTTTCCCCTCCGGCCTCTCATCCTCATCGCCCGCGTCAATCATGGCCTCAAAGCGCCGGCTGGCCTTGTGGTGCAGCTTGGCCGTGGCCTTCATGAGGAATGGCGGAACCCGGCCGGTCATTTCCTGTAAATTGGCCAGGATGGATACGACCTCGCCCACCAGCATGATGCTCACGATAATATCCAAAATAGGCAGGTGAAAGCCGTGCAAGGCATGGACAAAGGCCAGGTCGAGCAGGGCTATCAAGATTATGCACAAGGCATGGACAATGGCTTTGACCACCCACAGGCTCAGGCGCCGGAAATCGAAGACCTGCCGTTTTACCGCCGAGGCTGTGCCGATCGCCAGGTCGAGCAAAAAGGTGAAGCAGTAGGCGATAATGATATGCGGGTCGCCCCCGAATTCGGCGCCGTAAAACAGCACCGGCGGCACGGTGAAAATAAACTTCCAGCCCACGCCCTGCGCGATTCCCGCCAGAGCCTCCTGGGCCGCCAAAAGAGCGGCGTTCAGCGTGAACATGCCTTCACCAGCCTTTCTTTTTGGCCTCGGCGTAGGCCCGGGCCAGTTTCACATCGTAGTTGTTGGCGGCGTAGCCCGGGCCGTTGTAGCAGCCGGCCACGACCGCCCAATCCAGGCGCTTCAAGGCCGGCATTAGCCCGGTCCCTTTGATGTAGCCCAGGCAGGCCTCCAGGTGGCCGGCCTCGTCCCGATACATGGCGTTGATGAAGTCCTGGAGGGATTGGAACCCGCAGACCTTCCAGTTGAAGCCCATGACCTGGAAGCGCCCCCAGGAGGCCGAGCAGAGCGCCGCCTCCCGGTTCAAGCCGGCCGCCTTCTGGAGCCGCCGGTGTTCGGCCGGGCCGCCCAGGTATTTGGATTGGTCCGGTTTCGGATAGAGAACATCCTCATGCCCCGGGGCGAGGGCGGCCGGGCCCAGACCCCGGGCTATAAGCTGCTTCCAGAAGATGTGCCCCTCGAAAAGGATGACCGGCTGGCCGTCCGGCAGGAAGCCGGCCCCCTTGGATTCCACTTCGTCAATGGCTTTCAAGGCCGCCGGTTCCAGGCCGGCGGCCACGGCCGCGGCTCTTATCTGCTCATCGGTGAGGGTTTTGCTCATGCTTCGGTCTCCTCTTCCTCGCCCGGCTCCGGTTCGGGTTCAGGATCCGGCTCTAGCTCGGGGTCAGGCTCCGGCTCGATTTGATTAAAAAATGTCGGCCTGTTCAAGGCCCGAGTGGCTATCTCCAAGGCGGAATCGGCGGCCGTCCGGGCGGCGCCGGCGGTATTTATGGCCACCCTGGCGCTTTGGCCGGCTTCGGCGGCTTTGGCCGCGGCATTGTCAGCCTTGGCGCCGGCCAGACTGGCCGCGCTGGTGGCGTTGGCCGCCGCTGTTTGCGCCGCGTTGGCCGCGTCCACGGCAACCTGAACCGTGGCCATGGCCGCGTTGGCCGTGTCCTGGGCGGCCTGGGCTATCCGCTTGACCTCTTCGGCGATCTCTCTGATTCGGTCGATCTCCGCACCAAGCTCGTTGAAAGCCGCCTCGGTCTGCGCCTCGAACGATTTTCCGGAGAGCGCCCCGGACGTGGGGACGTATCTGAATTTCACAGGCATGAAAACCGCCTTTTCTTAGTCCGCCGGTTCCTCCGATTCAGCCGGCCCGGTCTCCGGCCCGTCAAGCTCCAACGAGACCGGCTCATCCGCCACGGCCTCTTCCTCTTCCAGCGCCCGCAACTCCGCCCGCAGGGGTTCGGCCTCGGTCTCGTGCCTGGCCCACTGTTCCTCGGCGTAGCTGTCACCCAAGGCCAGGCCGGCCAAGACGCGGGGCGGCATGTATAAATCGTCCAGGGCCTTCAGCGCGGCCCTGATTTCCAATATGCGGGCGGCCCGCCGGGCCTCCATAGACGGCGCGGGCGGCTCGGGGCACTGGCTGGCGAAGTAGAGCTTGCCGTCATGGCCCGTGACAATCTCCTCCTCGGTGCGGAGCGGGAGGTAGTCCCTCGGCTCCGTGCTTTTCCAGTCAATCTCGCCCTGGTCATCTAGCCTGTAATATGTCGTCATGTTGCACCTCACAGTCCGGGAGCGCGGCGGGCGGGGATGAATCGTAAAGAGTTCAGCACGCCGCGCTCCCAGTTCATTTGCAGCCGCTGCCCCCGCGAAACTGGTAAAAAAATGGCTATATAGCTCGAGCTATAGATAAAATTGCCATGTAATCGTTGCCCGGCCGAAGATACAATATTGGCGTTGATGTAGAAACTACTGGCTGTTGCCTGCCCGTTGATGACAAAAAACCCGTCCGCCAGTGCGGTCACGAATGCGTCTTGGGCCGGCAAGGCCAGCGTGTCATATGTATCGCTGGGGAACCCGCTGTAATCGGCCGCGTCCAGCTTGGTGTCCAGGGCGTCCCAGAGCGGCCGCAAGTCCGGGGTTATTTGATACTCCTGGCCGTTGATGATTATCTTGGTGGTGATTCCATTGTTGTATATCAGGCGAAGGACGCCGTCCGTCAGCTTGCTGTCGGGGTGGCCGTCGTATTCTTCCTGGGTCATGGCCTGGGCCGCGCCGTGTCCATCGCTCCGCAGAAAGCTGACAAAATCCCGCCAGACTTCATTATCCGTCCCCGGCGGAACCACGCCCGGGGTTACGGTTGACGGGCCGTTTGGCCGGAGGCACCACCACAGCCGGCCCTCAAAAAACACCAGGCCGGGGACGTTGTAATCCAGGCCGGCATTGTAAGCCATCTGCCCCCCGGACTGCTGCCAGAAGGCCAGGGACGACAGCATATGGAAAATGCCGTTGAAGTCCGTCCGGTTCGGGGCTATGCCGCCGCTGTTGAGCGGCAACTGGGTTTCAACCGGGAAACCCTCTTTGAAGGAGGCCCGGCCGGCGGCCATCTTGTCGTCCGGTATCAACTGGCGGCTGCCGTTGTTCGCAAAGGGGCGCGGAATCGGGTTTTGCGGATATTCAGGTAAAGACATGGCGTTCAACTCCTATCGTTGACAATCAACGCGTTGTCCCCGGCCAGGGGGGCCTGGAGAAAAGGCTGCATTTCCGAGCCGTCGAAGCCGAAGGTTTCACGCGGGCCAATGGCGTAAAGCTCCCAGCCCACCCCGGCCCCCCGGGCCAGGGTTCCGGCCGCCTTGAAGACCGCCATCTGGACGGCGGTCAGCGGCCCCTCAAAAACCCAGCGAATGACCATCTTGCCCACTTCCAAGACGTATGCCTCCGCGGGGAACCCGGCCACGCCGGAATTAATCAGAACCCCCAGGAGCCGGTTCTGGGTCTCGGCGTCCGAGGCGGAAATGTTGGCCAGGGCCTTGTAGAGCAAGAGCAGCCGGTAATAATCATCATCCAGGATGATCATGGTCAGGGCCGGCGGAGTTCCGTTATCCGGCACAAAGGGGTATTGGTCGAACGGATAAAGTTCCGAGCCAGCAAAGCCGAAGCAGTCGCCCCGATAGGGGCCAGGAATGTTCCGGCCGATGCCCAGGATGACGCCCCAGTTGTCCAGCCCGAAGCCCTCGGCGGTATATATGTCGAACATCTTCTGATAAAACAGGTCGATGTCGATATGCGGGTCGAGCTTGTCTTGGAAGCCTGCCGCCAGGGCCATGATCCGCCGGCTGGCGCTGTATTGGCTCTGGATGGCGTAGCTCGTTCCCTCCCGGATGTTTTCCAACTCCCGGATATCCTGGGTCTCCCGCCAATCCCGCCAAGTGAACATGGACATGGGTCAAGCCTCCCCGGCCTTGGCCGCCTGATAATGAGGGTGCGCTTTCATTTTGGAGACCGTGGTCAAGGCGGTCACGTTGGGGAAATTTTCAGGCCAATCCTTGGCGGCGGCGGCCTCTTTTTGGCCCAAAGCCTCTATTTTCCGGCCGGTGAACTTGCCGCCCATACCGGCTTTCACTTCGCCCCCTTCGCCAATCAACACCTTGGCGCCCTTGATGGTCTTCCATTGGTCCACATCCATGGCCAGGGCGCGGTTGGCCTCCAGGAAATCCAGAATTTTCCCGGCTATGAACTCCACCCTGGCCCGATCTATGGAAGGGGTTTTCATTCAAGCCTCCGGCGAGATGATCAGGATATTGGCCGGCGAAATGACCGGCATCTGGCCGCCGCCAATGCTTACCACGTCGGAAAAGGCCGCCTCGGGCGGCAAGTCATCCGAAAACGCCACCTTGATTTCCTGGATGTTCTTGACGCCCGGCACACCCAGGGCCGGGCAAAAGAAGCGCGAGGCGAAAACAGTCTGGGCCAGGCCTACGCGCGGGTTGTCGGAATTTCCGTTCCGGCCGTGAAAATCATCGAAAAGGGCCTGTTTCAGGGCTTCGCTCACTCCCTGGGTGAAGAACGTGCCCGCCCCCAGCCTGACCCGTATCCAAAAATTGACCGTGTCCGGGCGCAAAATCAGGTATTCGTAAACGGCGCCGTGGTAGTCGGCCGCCTTATAAACCACCCGGGTATTGCCCCCCGTGTCGCTCCCGTTGCTTTTCTTGCGGTAGATGGCTTCGGCTATGGCCTCATCTTCGCCGCCATAGACGCAGATCGTGACCCCATGCCCGGGCACCGTAACCCCGTATTTGACAATCGGGGCCGGGCTGATATTTTCCAGCACCTGGCAATCCAGGACGCCGGGGATATCGGCGATGGCCCCGAACAGGGCCGAGGCCGAGCCGTGGGCGTTGGCCGCCACCGAGGCCCGGCGCCGGGCCTCGAACTCGGCCCGGGTCTCCATATCCCGCCCCACCGCGCCGGCCGCCGCGTTATCCACCGAATCCCAGCCCGGAACGACGGTGACTATCGACCGGACGCTGTGGGGCGCGAAGGGTATGGGCCCGGTTTCGGAACAGCGGAAGGTGGTCTCGGCCTGGCCGGCCGGCCCGATGGTCACGGCGCGGCTGCAGATCAGGCTCCAGCCGGTGGTTGACTGAACCACGGCCCCATAAGGTATGGCCGTCCCGTTCAGGCCGGTCAGTTGGCAGGTCACCACGGTCGGCTCATCCAATTTCCGCTCCAGAAAATAGATGTAACCCAAGGCGTCCTGCCAGCGCCCCTCGGAAGCCCGGGGGTTGAACATATTGGCCAGGAACAGGAGGGCGGCGTTCTTGGCCTCGATCTCGGCCGTCTCGGCGTCAATCAACTGCCCTGCCGGGGTGACCGGCTCCGTGTCCAGGGGCGGCAAATCGGGGTCGGAGAAGGCCCCGGCCCAATCCTCCGCCACCCCCTGGCGGATTTCGGCCGTGTCCGGGGCCTCAAGGCCAAGGGCCGGGTCAAAAATAAGTCTTGAGCGAGCCATTGGCCGTCCCCTCAATGGTCGTGAATTCGATGGCCCCGGAAAGCTCCCTGTTTTCCGGGTTGAAGCGTGAAACCTCGATGGCTGAAATCTCCCGCACGTCCGCCACCCTCCGGGCGGCCCGCCTTAGGTAAGCACGTATGACCGCATCGTTGCTGACGAATTTCCGGCCAAGCTCCGCCAGAAAATGCGGGATTCCCTGGTCCTGGTTGAAATAGGCGTCATCGGTGAACAGCCGGGCCTCGTTGGCCACGTTCTGGGCCGTGGCGAAATTGCCCGACACCAGGGCAATGCGGCCCGCGGCGTCCAGGGTTATATCCCAGGTTTTGGGCTCGAGTTCCAGGGTTCTTCGGGTGTGCATGGTTTCAGCTTCCCGCATTGGGGCCGGCCGTGCCGCCGTCGCCCGGCTGAACGCCGGAATGGGTATGCGTTTCCAGCGTGATGTTGTTCGAGCGTATTTCCCCGCCTTCGTTGTGAAGGCCGCCCCGAGTATTGAACGCGCCGCCGCCCGGGCCTTCGGATACGCCTTCGGTGGTCAGGTTGCCAGTTATACGCACGTTGCCGCCCATGACTATCTGCGGGGCCTTGACGGTGACCGTGTCCGTGGCCGTTATATTGACCTTCCCCGCCCCGGTCTTTATGTCGATGTCCCCGGACTCCCGGCAGGAGATGTCAATGCTGGCCGCCTTGGTGCTCAAGGATATTTCCCCGGTGGCCGGGTTCAGCCAGAGCCATATTTCCGGCGGGAGGCCCAGGAAGCCGTTCAAGAGAAAGCCGTCGGCCTGGTCGAAGGTGCGGTGGCTGGCCGGGGGCGAGGCCTCGTTTTTGCCCGCGGCCAGGGCCGAACTGTCCCGCTTGGTGAAGATGGCCAGGGCCTTGTCCCCCGGCTGGGGCTCCATGATGATGGCCGCGCGGCCGGCCTGGGGCCGGTAAAAAGGCAGATTCGGCAGGGGCGCGGCCGGCAGGGCCTGGTTCCAGCCGTCCGTCTGGCTGATTAAGGGCGTGGCCGTGGCCCGGCCGCCGGCGCTGGTTTGGCCCTGGGCCTCGGCCTGGTCTATGGAGACGACTTCGGCGGTGTTGACGTTCTGGCGGATCATCTGCTCCACCAGGAAGGCCAGGGCGTTGGTCGGCGTGTTGGCCGTGTTCAGGCGATCCACGCCTTTGACGGCCAGGGCCGTAGGCCCTGGACCCGGGGCGGCTGACATGGCGCCCGCGCCAGGTTCCCCCGCCGTGGCCGGAAGATTGGTGGAAATTAAAGCGCCTTGGCGCTCGTCACTCATGGTAGGCCGCCTCGATCTTGCTTTCCCAATTCCCGGGCTTGTAAGCCGCGAGATCGTGGGTCAGCTTGGTTATCTTCCATTGCCCGGCGGCCTTGGGCACCAGGCTTTCCACCTTGATGAGGCCGCCGTAAGCCAAATCCGGGTTGAACAGGCACCGGCAGACCAGGCCCTGCTGGTTGAAGGTTGGGTAGCCGATGAGGCCGGAGTTTTTATTCAGGAGAACCGCCTGGCCCGGCCTGGCCTGGCCGGCCGGCAGGGTGATCATGGCCCCGTCGTCAATGATGAGTTCGCAGCCCAGGTCCCGGGCCAGCTTCCGGGCCTTTTCCACGGGTGAACCGGGGAACCAGGCATTCTTGAGCGAAGCGGTCAACCCCTCGTTTTTGTATTCATAGCCGGCCTCGGCGGCGAATTTGGCGAACAGGTCAGCCGCCTTGACCTCGCCGGCCACGGTTGCCGCCGGCGCGGCCATCTTCTGGGGATAGGAGCCGGAATCGGCCTCGAAGTTCATGGCCACGTCCGGAGAGGCGTTGAAATCGGCCGAGGCGCTGGTTATTTCGCCCTTGAAAATCAGGGCCAGCTTGCCGCCCTTGTCCCCGGCCTCGATTTCCAGAAGATTGTGCCGGGCCTCCAGGGGCCGGAAGGCCAGCATGGTCAGGCTGGCCATGTCCTCATATTTCAAGCCCCAGATCTTGACCTTGGCGCTGTTCTTCTCCGGCAGGCCCGGCTTGGTGATATTGACCTCCGCGGCGAAACCCTCGTAGGTCTTGGCCGTGCCGTCCCGGGTTATGGTCAGGCGCAGGGTCTTTATGGTGTAGCTGTCAGCCATGCCTAAAACCTCAACCCCTCGGGCAGGGGCTCGTCCGCGTCCACGTAAACCAGGAAGAACCGCTCGTTCAGATGTTCAAAGTGCGGCGGCCTTTGCCCTTGGGTGTCGAAAAAATGCAAGCTCCCCCGGAAGAAGCGGGAGCGGCCTTGGAGGACATTGGCCCCGTTCTGGCAGATGGCCCCCCGCCAAACCGCCGTATCGCCCACGGCCAAATCCAGGTAGAGCCGGGTCTGCCGCCAATAGACGGAGATGGCGCAATCCTGGCCGCCCAGAATGACCTTCAGGGTTTGGGCCGGTATGTTGGCCAGGGGGATGATTCTCATGGTTCAGCCTTCTAGTGTCGAAGTTGGGCCAGGACGCTCCCTCTTTCCTGGGTCTGCGTCTTGCTGGTGTTTTGTTTCGAAGCGCTGGTGGGGTTCTTGGGCTTGGTGATGACCCCGGTGGTGACTTGGGTCTTGACCTCCCGCACCTCCTTGAAAACCAGCTCCACGGTCAGCATGTGGGCGTTGTTCTGGACCGTCCTTTTGTAGGTCAGGCCCTCCAGGGTGAAACCCTCGTAGAAATCGGAGGGGGTGGCGATGGAAAGCTTGGCCGCCTTGGCCTGGTAGTCCTCCAGCTTGGAAAGGAGGTCGTTGAAATCGGCGTCGGTTCCCTGGATGGCCACCGTGGCCCGGAGTTCCATTGAGTTCCGGGTCTTGTTGTAGGTGGCGAAAGAACCTTCCTCGACAGGGTATTCCAGGGCCTTGCCCTCGTTTTTATAGTCAAGGTCGATGAAGCTGGTGAAGCTCACGGCCGCCCCGCCTTTTTCATCGAGTATGGCCCATTGTCGGGGCATAAGGGCGGACAGCATGGCTTGTATCATGGCCGCACCTTGATGAACTGGTTAAAGGTCAATGGTTCACCCCGCTGTTGAAGGTGTGGGCCATGGTGTTCCGCACGGCGTCACCCGCCGCCGCCCCGATGGCGGCCGGGTCGGAATTCATCGGGTAGATGTAGTTGTTGACCGTGGAATCCACCTCGGTGCGCCGGCTGTTATCCACGCTTCCGGCCGCCGCCCCGGGGCTCAGCATGGCCGCCGCCAGGTCGGCGCTTGGCGAGATCGCCGAGACCGCGTTGGAAACCGCGCCGTTTATGTCGTCCGCCCAACTCTTGAGGCTTTCAGGCTTCAAGAAGTCGGGAATCATATCAATCAAACCGGCTATTTTTTGCCTGATGGCATTCACGATGCCGTCGAATACGCCCTTGATGAACTCGCCCACCGGGGCAAATATGGCCACGGCCGCGTCGCGCAGATCGCCGAAAATACGCTTTACGGCCTCAATGCCGGTCTTGAAAGCCCCTTTGAAATGTTCGACCGCCCCATCAATATCTCCGGCCATAAGGTCCAGGATGCCGGCCACAAAATTCCACAGAACCACAAAAGCCTCTTTTAGGGTTTGGCCGACGAAAATGGCCACATGCTCCAGGGGCCCCTTGACCGCATTCCAAATGTTGCTCACGGCCGCCTTGAAGCTCTCGATTATCGGCCCCAGAGCCTCAAAGGCGGCCTTGAGGCTCTCCAGGGTGCCTTCCCCCAGGCCCAGCGATTCCCAGAAGCCGGCCAGGGCCGATTCCCCGCCGTTGAGGTAAACCCATAAATCCTCAAGCACGGCGGCCAGCGCCACCAGCCCGGCGATTATCCAGGTCAGCGGGTTGGCCAAAAAGGCGGCGGCCAGGCCCCAAAGCACCGGAATAAGGGCCGCGCCGATGACCCCGGCCAAAATCTTGACAAAGCGATGGTTGCGGTCCAGGAACTCGGCGAAGACCCGCAGCTGTTCCAGGGCCCCCCGAACATACGGCCCGGCGAATTTCATCAGCTCGCCCCCCAGCCTGCCGACGGCTTCCCGGGCGGCCTCGGTGGCCTTTTTGGTCTGGCGGTAATTTTCCAAATCCTTGGCGCTGTATTCCTTAAGCAGCTTCTGCCGCTCCTCCCGCTCCTTGAGGCTCAAATTGCGCTTCTTGGAAAGCTCCTCCAGCTTTTCCATATCATCGGTGTATTTTTTGATTATGCCGCCGGCCGCCATCAGGCCCAGAACCGGGGCGGCCAGGCCCATCAGGAAACGGCTGAAGCCCTTTCCCATTTTCTTGCCCAGGCTCTGGCTCAGGCGCTCGGCCTTTTTATCCAGGTCGGAAAGTTCTTTCCCGGTCTTCCTGGCTTCTTCCTTGACCTGCGTCAGGCCTTCCTTTCCTTCCTTGCCGGCCTTCCGTAATTCCTCCTCGGTCTTCCTGGCTTCCACCCCCAACCCGGCCACGGCCGCCCCGGCCTGGTCGGCCTGGGTTTCGGCCGCCGAGAGCCCCTCGGCCAGGCCCTCCCCAAAGCTCTTGGCCTCGCTCTCGACGGACTCGATGACCATTTGCACCTGTAGGAGCCCCTGCTTGAGCTCGCCCGGGTCAAGGCCGATCTTGATGAAGAGTTCGTCGATATAGCCGCTCATTGTTAGCCTTTTTTCCTGGGGCCCGGGGGCCCCAGACCCCCGAATTTTTCAACTATCCTTCCGGCTTCGGCCGCGTCTTCTTTATCCGTCATTCCCGCGAAAGCGGGAATCCAGGCCTTTCCCGTCAGCCGGCAATGGTCCAGGCGACAGCCTGGCCGGTTCGGCGGGGGAACCCGGCGCGGGGCGCTATGTCCGGCGACCCCGGTCCAGGCCCTCGGCCTGGACCGCCGCCCAGGCGTTGTAGTTCTGGACGGTGATTATCTCCAAAAGGTCCAGGGCGTCCGGCAGGCTGTAAACCGTCTCCAGTTCCCGGAGGGTGGCCAGCCTATGGCCGATAATGGCCCCCAAGACCGGGGAGACGTTGGCCAGTTCAGCCAGACGCGCCCGGTTCATTTCGGCTCGGAATCTGGCTTCTCCGGGGAGGAAAAGAGGTTTCCGAGCCCTCCGGACAAAAAACCCAAATTCACCTTCAGGGCCTCCGCTTTCAGGCGAAAGAGGTTTCCCACGTCCTTGATGTGGTCGTCGATGTTGGCCGGGGAAATGCGTTCCTCGGCTTTGCCGACCACCCGGTGGCAGCAGCCCAGGAGTTCATCCAGGAGGGGCTTGGCCTGGTCGTAATCCACCCGGCCCAAGACGCTCAAGCCCTTCTCGGCCAGAAAGGCCCCGGCTTCCTTCAGGTCGAACCGGCCCGGTGCCTCGGCCAGGCCTGCGCCGGCCAGAAGCAGAACGGCCCGGATTATCCAGCTTTCCAGCCGGGTGGCCGGCATCTCCTCAATGCGGAAGGTCAGGTCCTGGCCCCGGTCTTCCAGTTTTATTTCCACCGATTTGCGCATGACATTTTTTACCTTTCTTTTTCCAGGGGCCGGGGGCCCCTGGACCCCCGAAATTTAAACCATCCTTCCGGTTCGGCGGGGGAACCCCAACCGGGCGCCATGTCCGCCGACATGGGTCCAGGTCTTAGACCTGGGAGCGTTCAAAATTTTCGAAGTCGAAGACCCAGGTGGTGGGGTTCAAGGTTTTGGCCAGGCCCGGGGCCGGCGTTCCGCTCTTCATGGTGCCGCCGCTCCAGACAAAGACCACGCCTATACTGGGCACGGTCGCCACCAGGTTGCACCGATAGGGCTTCTTGTTGCGGGTCGTGGCCTCGAGGAGCAGGGCCAGGGAGGCATAGCTGGGGCTGGCCGCCTCCAGGGTGATGGTCACCGGGTAGATGACCGGGGTGTAGCCGGCCACCATCCGGCCGTCCACCCCCTTGCGGGTCTCGGCGATTTCAATGGTTCCCATATCCACGGCCTGGTCGGTGCCGAACATCTGGAGGGCTATCCCGGCCGGGAAAATCTCCTCCACAATCAATATGGCCTCGGCATTGGCGCTGGTGATGTCAAAATTCCTGGACATTGGTTATATCCTCCCTTCGTCGCTCATAGGACGGACGTGGAGGCGACTTCTATTCTCTGAACGCTGCCCCCGTAGGTGTACCAGATGGAAATGATCGGGCTGTCCCGCCGGGCCCGGACTTCCGCGCCGGGGTCGAGAACCTGGACGTAATAGCCCTGGGTCCAGAGTTCCATGGAAATGTCCAGCCCGGCCTCGTTCATGACCTCCGACCTCTGGCGCTCGGAAAGGGTTATGCCCGGCTCAATGGCCCCGTTCAAGCGGGCCTGGTTGATGGGGTCCATCATCCAGGCCTTGAGCATGGTGTAGCCCCTGGTGTTGTAAGGCACCCGACCGGCCGCAGTCAGGCCGTCCATGAGGGCCAACTGAAGGCGGTTGTTGAACCAGACGGAGTTGATGTAGGGGTCGATGAAGCCGTAGTCCGAGGCGGACAGGCAGCCGGGATACAGGAACAGGAACTCGGCGTTGCGGGTGGCGAAGTTTCCGAAGTAGTTGCAGTTCTTGGCCTCAAGCGTGGCCGCCGTCATTTCGTCAAAGACCATCGGGGCCAGGCCGCTCTGGCGCTTGAAGGCGGCGGTGATGGTGCCGTTCACCCGCTGCCAGGCAATGGAGGCCACCACGCCCATGATGAAGGCGGCATAATCGAGGCCGCCGTAAACCACGGCCGCGTGGTCATAGGCCGCGGCCTTGATCAGGCTGGCCGGGTCCTGGGTGTAATCCGGGCTGGCCGTGCCGGGGTCGGCGGTGTGGGCCACATAGAGCCAGCCGTAGTGCTTGTCGGCCCAGGCCGCCCACAGGAGGGCCTCGGGGGCTTCGGCCTCCCAGGCCGTGGTGAAGCTGACCCAGTTCTGGGTCTTGGCCAGGATGGCCTCCATTTGCTCGTTCACGTTCAGGGCCTCGGAGCCCTTCGACAAGACAGCCCCCTTGGCTTCGGTCAGGGCCATAAGGCCGGCCAGATCAAGGCCGCCGGCCCCGGCCGCGGCGAAGGAGACGGCGGAAGCCTCGCCGGCCGAGCGGCTGGTGAAGGTGAAGGCCCCGGTCAGGCTGGAATATGCGCCCAGGACCACCTCCGAGCCGGCCGCGGCGTTGATGGCCCCGGCCACTATTTCGGCCACCCGGGACAGGCTGCCGGCGGCGCTCAGATCAACCCCGGCCACGGCGTAGGCGCTGTCGTCGATGGCGATGGTCAGGCCGCCGTCGGTGACGCCCCGGAACCCGGCCAAGGTCGCGCCCGGCCGCCCGCCCCGGAGCCAGGCCGGGACAGCCTCGGCAATCCGCCGGGCCGCCAGGAAGGCCCTGGGGGCCGTGTATTTGTTGCTGTAGCTGGCGAAATAGACGTCGGCGGCGGCGTATTCAACGGAATCCAGGCCGAAATAGGCCCCCACGGCCTTGGCCGAAGGAAAGGCCAGGACCATGGCGGTGGCCGAGATAAGAGGGTTCTCGGTCAAAAGGAGCCCGTTCAGTTCCAAGTCCTGGCTGCCCCCGGTTATGACCCGGGGGAAAACTTCAACAATGTGCGATGCGGGTATGGCCATTTTTTTACCTTTCTTTTTCCAGGGGCCGGGGGCCCCTGGACCCCAAAATTTAAAATATCCTTCCGGCCTCGGCCACTAGTCCCCGCGCCGGCACTATGCCCGCCGGCATTAGGGGGTCTGGGGCCCACGGCCCCTGGGTGGATAAAAAACATCGACATTTTCGATTCTGCTTACGGCGGCCCGGTCGAACCAGGAGACCTCAACCGCCAGGCCCGCGCCCTGGGCGCTGCAGAGGTGGACGGTGACCGTCCAGCGGCGGACGAACTGCCGGGCGTCCCCGACAAAGGAAATGTCCCGGGGGTCGTCGGCATACAGGGGCGAGAATCCGTATTGGTTCAGGAAGTCCACCCCCAGGCTGGAACGGGACGCCACGGCCAGGCGCTCGGCCCTGTGCCGGGCCGTGTCGTCTTCGGCGCAGAAATCAACCTGAACGCTGACCTCCAACAACCCGGCCACGGTCAGAACCCCGGGCGCGGCCGGGTCCGGGTCTGCGTTCTCAAACATCTCCGCCGGGGTGCCGCGCTGGCGGGCCGACAGAATACTGATGACGGCGTAATCGTTGACCCCGGCCGGGAGGGCCATGCGGTTCTGCCAGCCCTGAAGGATGCGCTCCGGCGGCAGGGCCGGCAGCCCGGCAAAGCCTATGAACGCCTTCATGGCCTCGTAGAGGTCCCCCTGGGGCCTCGGCCGGGGGCCAGGCCGGGGGCCTGGACCGGGGTCGGCGGACATGGCGCCCGCGCCAGGTTCCCCCGCCGCAACCGGAAGGCTGCTGGAATCAGAAACGGCCATCGTCGTCTCCTTCTGTGTACCAGGGCGAGCTTGAAAAATCCGGGGCCTTGACTTGCAGGGTGGCCCGGACCGAGACCCAGCCGGAAAGGCTGAAATCCTCAATGACCGCCTCCACCAGCCACCACCAGGCTGCCGCCTGGACCATTGTCGGCGGACGAAGTGCCCGCTTGGGGTTCCCCCGCCGAACCGGAAGGATGGTGGAAGATTCGGGGCTGGGGCTCTGCCCTGGCCGCATAAAAATCATGTCGCCGCCCCGGGAGAGGGGCCGGACAATCCCGGCCACCCTGCGGCCCTGGCCGGGCTCGGAATAGAGGTAGAGCTTGCGGCTGACTTCTTCCTGCCCCACCCGGTCCACCTGGGCCAGGACGCCCGGCCCCTCGCTTTGAGCCTGGACGCTTATGGCCTCGCCCGGGGCGTAGATGGGCCGGGCCTCCCCGCCGGGGCCGACGACCTGGCCGGCGGCGCGGTAGAGAGTGGCCGGGACTTCGGGGTGAACCGAACTTATGGCCCCTCGGGCCAGGCTATGAAGGTTAAGGCCCAGGGTCATCTGGAAATTACCTCATAACTTATGGCTTCCTGCATGGCGCCGGTGGCCACCAAGGGGATGTCGGGTTCTTGGCGGCCTCGTTTCCGTTTGGCCGCGACGGTGTTTTCTTGCAGGGCCGGGTCGATGCCCCAGGTGATTTTCTCTTGCACGTCTTTCGCGGCCACTACGCCGGCGAACCTCAAGGCCTCCAAAAGGTAGCCGGTGTCCCTGAATTTGAGCCCGGCGGCCGCGCTCCATTCCCTGTGCTTCTCGGCCAAGGTGGAACGCAGAAATGACCTTTGAGGGATCTTGTCCGTCCCGTACTCGTGAATGGCCGCGATCATGGCCACCGGAGGCCCCCCCTTCGGGTAGGTTGCCCCGCCCAAGACTCCCACCTTGACCTCCACCTTGGCCGCCTCAACCAGGCGGGCCAGGTATTTGACGGCCCTCTCGCCGCCGGTCATTTTGGCTGTAACCTTGACCATCTTATATTTCCACCATCCTTCCGGTTCGGCCGCGTCTTCTTTTCCGTCATTCCCGCTTCTTTTCCGTCATTCCCGCGAAAGCGGGAATCCAGGCCTTTCCCGTCAGCCGGTCCTGCCCACGCCCTACTAGCCCCACAAATGAGAGCGGCGGGAGGTGATATACAACCCCCCGGTCAGATAGGGCCGGATGGCCTGCCAGAAGACCTGGCCGCATTGGGTCTGCTGGTACCAATCGGCCGCCTGACCGGTCAGGGGCGGCACGGCGAAGGAAACGCTCACCGAGCCCTCCGAAGCCGAAGCGATGGGCCCGGCCTGGCCCTGGCCCGCCCGGACGGCCAGGGTCAGGAGGTGGCAAGTCAGGGCATAGAGTAAGACCTTGCGGTCGTTGCGCTCCGGCGGGTTGTAGGGCACAGCCGAGCCGGGGCCGTTGGGCAGAATCAGGCAAGCCGAATCAAAGGCCTGCCTAATGGCTCCATTCGGGGTGGCTTCCGGGGTGAAGAGCGGGAACCGCCCCCGGAACTCGGCTATGTTCAGGACCACAGAGGCCATTATTCCCGGTGCCCCTCCGTGGTGGCGGTGGTCGTCGGGTCCACCGGCTCCCGGCCGTGGCGGGTCTCCTTCATTTCCTCGGCCTGGTCTTCGGCCTCGGCCTTGCGCGGGCGGGAGAAGATGAGGTTTTTCTTGAAAACGTCCATCTGGCCGTAGGTGCGCAGAATCTCCTCCCATTCTTCGGCTTTGACCAGGGTCAGGCCGTAGCGGCCCACCGGCAAAACGCCGGTCTCCCGGCCCCGCAGATGTGTGGCGTTGCCGTTTATGACCACCTGGCGCCCGTCCTTGAGGGCGAACTTGATGCCGTTGGGATGATTCAAGGCCACCACCACCAGGCCAGGGCCTGAGGCCCTGGACCCCAAGCCGACGGACATCGTGCTGGCGCCGGAACCGGCGGCCGTGGCCGGTTGGCTGGTGGAATTAGCGGTGCCCTCGGCGCCCGCAACCGATTGGCCGGCGGAACCTTCTTCTTTGCCTACCGGCCCAGTCTCGGCGCTTCCCCGCTGCCGAGTGTCTGAGCCGAGAGGCGAGTTCTCGGCGGCGGGGCCGGAACCCTCTTTGGGGTCCAGGGGCGAAGCCCCGGCGCGGGTGGGGTCCGGGGTAGGGGCCGCGAAGGCCCCTCCCCCGGCGGGGTTCGGGGCGGAGCCCCGCTCTTCATTGGCGGCCTGGTCGTTGCGTCTGGTGTTGTTGAACCGCATATGAGCCTCTCCTTTAAATGCCCGTCATCTGGGCAAAGGCGAAGGGGATAAGCACCAGGCCGCCGTAGGTGCCGCTGGTGTATTTCTGCCGCATGGCCGACAATTCCGGCACCAGCCGCCCGGCCCGGATCTTCTCCCCGTAGGCCAGTTCGGCCGTGGCCATGCCGTTGACTTCCGGGGCGATCATGAAGACGGTGTCGCCGGCCGGCAGGCTGCCCAGTTCCGGCAGGGTCACGATCTTGAGGCCGCGGAAATACTTGTTCAGCATGTCCAGGACCGAGGTGTTGAACTCCGTGGCCGTGCCCAGGTGGACGCTGGCCTGGGGCGAGAGGGCCAAGGTCAGCGGGGTGGAGTTGCTTATCAGGCCGGCCGATTGCCTGACCAGTTCGGCGTAGAGGGCCAGGATGTCCTGATAGATCATCAGGGTGGTCTTGTCGGCCCATTTCAGCGAGCCGCCCGAGCCGGTGGGCTGGGCCGTAATGGCCGGCGGAAGGTTGGGGTCGTTTAGTAAGCCGTAGATTTCCCGGCCCCGGACGCCCAGGAGGTAGAAGCGGTTGGCGTCGATGTCGATGATGGTCGCGGCGCTGACCTGTTTTTCGGCGGCCAGCTCTATGCGGGCCAGGCCGCTCACGGCGGTCTCGTAGTCGCCGTATTCGATGACCGTCTGGAAGAGGTATTGCTTCCGGCTGGCCCAGGCGTTGTTGACGTCGGCCACGCCGTTATGCACGAAGTCGCCGTAGGGTTGGGTGCGCCCGGCCACTTCCTTCATGCGCCACTTGGCCGAGTCGGTGGTCCAGTCGCCTTTCCGGACTTCGCTGAAAAGCTCCCGGGCCTGGCGCGGGGCCGTCAATATCTCCACCACCCGGGGGTCGATATAGACCATGAACTCGGCCGGTATGGTCGTGTTGGGGGTGGTGATGAGAGCCGCGTCCTGGGCCAGTTGGCCGAGACGCTCCCGGTCTATCCAGGCCCGGGCCCCGGGGAAAACGAAGCCCAGGGCCTTCATGTGGTTGAAAGAGGGATATTTGGACATGGGTTCTCCTTTGTCGCCCGGATTAGTGGCTGCTGATGATGATGGTCTCGCCGGCCTGGCCGGCCGTGACGACCACCCAGTCCGTTTCCACCGCGCCGTCCAGGTCGTTGCCGGAGCCGCTGGTGAGAAGCGATCCATTGGCCAGGACGGCGAAGACCTTCATGCCCACGACAGAATCGGAAGGGGCCACGGCCCAGAAATCGCCGCGAGTGGCCACGGCCAGGGGGCTGCCTTCGGGCAAGGTCAGGGTGCCGGGGGAGAGGGGATCGTAGTCGGGATAGGCGATGTTCCGCTCCACGAAACCCAGGGGCTTGACTTTCGTCAAATCGATGTAATCCGGCGGCCGGCCCGGGGCGTGGTTGACGGCCAGGGTTTCGGGGTCGTTATTGCTCAGCCAGACGAAGTTACCCACCTGGACCAGCCCTTCGGAGATCAGGGTGTTGGGGTGGTAGTTGAAGCCCCCGTTCAGGGAAGCCTTCTGGCCCGGAACGCCCCTGGCCGTGCTGCTGAAAACCTGTTTCTGCGCGATATTCATGTTTTTATCTCCCTATGGTCCGCGCCCTGGTTAGTGGGCGACCCGAATGTTGGCCAAGTGGGCGAAAGGCCCCTCATACTTGGCCGGGGCCGCGTCGAAGGAGAGGCCGGGGGCCGGGGAGGCCTCGGCTTGGAGGTGCTTGAGTTCCAGGGCCACCATGTCCCGGAGGGCGGCCAGGTCGCGGGTGGTGACGGAAAGGCCGCGGCTCTTCAAGGCGTGGCGATGGATGTCGGCCGCCGAGTCGAAGGCCATGATGTCCAGGGCGCCCACCAGGGGCCGCACCAGGTCGGCGGCCTGGCTCTTGGCCCGCATGAGGGCCGTCACCTCGGCCACGGCCTCGGCCCGGGCCTGGCGGCGGATACTGGCCGCGTCATAACTCATCGGGCGGGGCTTGGCGTCGGCCGCCGCCGCGGGCGCGGCTTCGTCCTTCTTTTCCTCGGCCTCATCGGCCGAAGGGGCCGCCGGAGCGCCGGTCAAGGCCGCCTGGATGCGCCCGGCGATCTCCTTGAATTTCTGCTGGTTCGCCAGGTCGTCCATGCCCCGCTGAAAAGCGTAGAGATCATCGAGCTCGATGCCTTTGAACGCCGCGGCCAGCCGAGCCACGACTTCTTCGCCGTCGCCCTCATCATCCTCGGCCGGCTTGCTCTCGGCCGCGGGGCCGGCGGCGGGTTCCTCATCTTGGGTTTCCCCCGCGGCCGGCAGGGCCTCGGCCAGGGCTTCCTTGATTTCCTCGGCTTTCGCCCCCTCCTTGATGAGGCCGGCGAAAAACTCCTTCAGCTTTTCCAAGAGATTCATAATCAATCCTTTCTGCGAATCGTTGGTTGTTGGTTTTAATCTGGGGCCATTGGCCCCAGACCCCATATTTTTTTCCACAGGCCTTCCGGTTGCGGCGGGGGAACCCGGCGCGGGCCGGAAGTCTCGCCGACCATGGTCCAGGCCCACGGCCTGGTGGTCGGCGACCAGGACGTCGCGGCCGGCCCGGCCTTCCTCGACCAGGGCCACATGGTTGCCCCGGATATTGGTCATCACGAAATCGTAGGGCTGGCCTTGGAACTCGCCCGGGGTGAAATCCGGCTCGTAGCGGTAGGAGGCGGAAAGCTCCCGGGTCAGGCCGCTCTCCACCAGTTCGATGGCCCGGGCGTCGGTCAGAATGAGGCTGTTGTCCAGGTAGGGGGCGTTAAAAGCCGCGTCCGTGCCCAGGGAGCCGATGCGGTGTTCCTTCTGGGGGTTTTCGGCCGAGTCCGGGTGGTGGTCCATCAGGAGCGGGAGACCGTTGAAGGTCTCGGCCCCGGCCGCGAGGGCCGCCCCGGAGCGGTAGCCTTGGTATATGCGGTCGGGGTCCAGGCCCAGGCCGGACCAGCCGGGTATTTCCCGGCCCCGGTAGGGGTTGACCGTCTCCTTGGAGATATGGCTGACGGCCACATGGAGAAAGCCGTTCTCGTCCTTGCGGCGCAGGGATTTGGCGTCGAAGGTCAGAGTGTCGGTGGCCGGAGCCTCGGCCTTATCTTCGTATTCCGGCAGCCTTTCACCGGTCTTCATATCCACCACCTCAAGGACAAACAGATTGATTTCCCCGCCGCCTTCGGCTATACTGTCTCCAGAAATGCCAGAGGCGCTCCGCGACCAGGGGGGATTAGCCCCCCTCTTCAAAGGTGGCGTGAACTCTGGCATTTTTGCGTCTTGGGCCTTGGTTTTTTTTATAGCCACCAAGTGCCTATTTTTCGCCTCCCAGGTCGGCGAGCCTTCATGGTTCAGGCTGTAGGCAAAGAGGCCGTTATTCAGTTCTCCCACATCCAGCATGGTTTTGACGCGCTTGCCGTTGAGCTCGACCTCTTTGAATTTGGTGCGGAAGGCTTGATATTTCTTGTGGTCGGGCGTCTCGCGCCGGCCTAAAAATTCACCTGATTCAATAATCTCTGGGATATGGGGCACAAGCTCGGCCTTAACGGGGTTATCGCGCATAAAATTTTCAATTTTTCCCAAATTCCCGGCGACTATCTGCACCTTGCGGGGCTTTTCCTCCCCCAAGTCGCCCTCGAAAGACTTTCCCTGCAATTCACGCTTATAGAAAGCCCTGGCCGCCTTGACGTGGTCGCCGTTGTGTTCCTCCAGGTCCTGGCTGAACGATTGCGAAGGCCCCCAGGCCGCCTCCCCCTGCATCTTTTCCCCGACTTCACCGGCGGGCTGGCCGCTCTCGTCCAGAGGAACATGCGCCCCGTTGACCGTTATCCAGTCTTCGGGCTCGGCGTCAAAGGTCATGGCCCGGTCCGTCCTCATGCCGCCCGCTCCAAGACCGTCACCGCCGAAGTCACCCCGCCGGAGACCGGGTCGGCCGGCGGCGTGAGCCGGGGCAGCACCGGCTTCATGGTGCAATGGCAGTTGATTAATTCCCCCGGCTGGATGGGTTTGTTCACCTTCGGGTCAGGGTCGAACAGCCCCACATTCAAATCGAACTCCAGCCCATACATGGCCATGTGGGTCGGCCGGGGAACCTTGCCCCCGGGCCGGTGCATCCAGATGGCCCGGGTCAGGCCCATCTCCTGGTAGCGGGCGCTGGTCAAGGCATGGGTGGCCTTGTTGTTCTGGTCCCGGGCGATAATGGCCGCCCGCCGTTCGGCTATTTCCTTTTCCCTCTTCAGGGCCTCTTCCGGCCCCATCCGTTCCCGCCGCTTCTCCTTGCCCTTGACCTCTATCCAGGGTTCAATGGTTTCGCTCAGCCCGTGCAGATCCCGCCCCTTGGCGAAAGATTCCCCCACCGCCTCCCGCACCCGGTCAAAATACTGGTCCGGTATGCTTTGGATGAGGCGCACATTCGTCTCGATGATCTTTTGCATTTCGGCCGCCTCGCGGGCGGTCAGGCCCATTTCCACGGTGAATCCGGCCTCTTTAAGGGCCGCGTTGACGTTTTTCCAGGTGTAGCTGCCGGTATCCCGGGACAGCTTGCCGGCCAGAAGCCGGGCCGCCGTGTCGAGCCGAACCCTCAGGCGGCCGAAAATGGCTTCCAGGACCTCAAGGAACTCGGCGTCCAGACTGTCGCCCCACCTGGCGCGGTCCTGGGCCATAAGGCGCTCCTCATAGGCCGCCAGCACTTCCCGCTCCGTGGCCTTGGCCATATGCCGGACCAGGGCCTTGAGGTTCCGGGCATACCAGGCTTCAATGCCGGCGTTGGGCACCACAGCGCGGGCGGTTTTGACGGGTTCAGGCATTGACGACCTCATGGGGATGGGTTATAATTTCACCAGAGTTGAGGCGAACCGCAGAGATAATCTGCTTCGACTGCCGGAAGCCCGCGAGGGTCACACGATGGAGGGGTAGCAGTCCTCCCGCCTCAACAAGCGGCGAAATCCGGGAAGTAACCCGGAGATTCCCTTTGCGGATGCAGGCTCCTGTCCCGGTGCTTACGACGAAGATCATGCCTACCCTTCCTTTCCGGATTTCGCCGCTTTTATCTTTTCTGCCATTGACGAACATCTGAAAATCGGCTAAATTCTTTCCAGAGCCTGGGTAAACCGCAGAAAGACGCGTTCTAACTGGACGCACCGTTCCGAAAGGAGCGGACTGCCCCGCCTGCCGTGAGCCCGCGAGGGCGGCACGATGAGGGGTTGGCAGTCCCTCTACCCAGGCTTCCTTCTTCATAGCTTCCCCGCATTCGCGTCATTCATTTTTACCAAATGCACAATCTCGTGTTGCTCTTTTCCTGAAGACAGTTCAATCAGAACTACCGAATTTGTGTCATCTAAATGTTTGATGAAATTATAGTAGTTTGGCTTATCCTCTCTTTTGGAAGGCTTTATGACGTCAGGGTTATACAAGGCATGGCCTATCAAAAAGTTGTATTCCTCAGGCCGGATATCCGGGTGCCTTTCGAAGTTCCTATCAATAACCCCCTTCTTCAACACCACCGGCTTGTCTTCCTTGCCCAGCCTCTCCAAATCCTCAGTATTCAGGCCCGGCAGGGTGTTGTCCTGGTCAAAATCAATCTTCACGCTGTCGATCTTCTTTTGCTTTTCCTCCTGGGTCGTCTTGGCCTCCCCGCCTGAACCGCCGCCGGAACCGAATTGACCGCCCTCATCCCGGGGGTGGTCTTCCTCCTTCCAATCCTTAGCCCATAATTCCGCCAATCTTCCGACTTTGGCCACTTTAGCCGCCGAGGCCGCTTTAATTTCCACCGGCCTTCCGGTTGCGGCGGGGGAACCCCAAACGGGCGCTATGTCCGACGACCCGGGTCCAGGGCTCAGCCCTGGGAAAATTTTGGCCAGTTCGCCTTCCATCTCGGCCTCGCCGCCTTCCAGGTCCAGGTTGTTGAAGCCGCTGTCCGGGTCTTGAACCAGGGCGGCCCGCACCTCGGCCGAGGTCACCGCCCCGGCCTGGATATAGACGGCGGCGGTATCGGCCCTGGTCTTGCGGATGTCGGCCTGGACCTTCTCGTCATCCCTGGAGAGGGCGGCGAAGGCGAAGTCTATGTCCGGGCTTATCTCCCCCGGCCCGTTAAGCTGAATGACCCGGAGGGCCGTTTCCAGCCCCGGCCGCAGAATCTTCTCCTGCTGGCTGGCCACATGGTCGTAGTAGTTCCGCAAGTCGCTCTCCCCGGTGGGGTTGAAGCCGTTGGGGGAAATGCCCAGGAGCTTGACGGCCGGCACCTTGGCGATGCAGGCTATGAGTTCCAGGGCTTGCTTGACTATCTCGGTCACGCCGGAGAGAGGCGTGGCCAGGTTCAAGACGTTTTCGGCTTCCTTGTCGATGGCCAGGATGCCGTCGTTGGAGCGGTTCTGCACAAAATAGGCCAGCCGCCTTTCCAGGATATTCGCCGGGCCGCCGCTCAAAACAGAACTCATGTCCGTTTGCAGGATGGTCAGGGAGAACTTGGTGAGTAACCTTTGGGCGGCCAGACGGCACTCCTGGAAATGCAGGACGTAATCGTAGAGAATCTGGGCCAGGGGTATGCCGAAGAAGTTGTAAGACGGCCGCAGGATGACCGGGGGCTCGTTGGATACCACCCGAATCAGCCGGGAGGCGTGGACTTCCAGGTTTTGGATCCACCAGGTGGACGGCCGGAAATAGTGGGGCGAGAGCGGGTCGATGGTGTTGTATTGGCCAGGAAAGACGCTGATGGGCTCGACCACGGTGAAGCCACGGAGGCCGCCGGGCTTGAGTTCCGCGCTTTTATCGGAGATGTCGAGGGGCGTCTTTAGGTCGGCTCCGGCGGCCCCGGTGTCTATGAAAATGAGGCAGCCCCCGTAGTAGCCGGTCAGGGTGGCCGCCCGGTGGAAAACCGACTGGAGTTTGAATTTCTTCAAGTCGTCGCCCAGGCCGTCCAGGGTATCGTCCTGGCCGTTGCCATTCCGGTCGGTAATTTCTCCCCGCCGGGTCAGCTTTATCCAGGTCCGGGTCATTTCGCCGGCCACGGTATCGACACAGGCCGAGACCAGGCCGTTTTGGGTCAGGCCGGCCAGGAAGGGGTAACCCGGGAAGGGGGTGGCGCCCAGCCCCAGGCCGGCCTCGAACGAATGCTGAATCAGGCTGTAAACCCCGGCCCCGGCAAGCTGGGAATCGGCGGCCCCTTGCACTTCCAGGTTGGCCCCCAGGGTCCGGGCCGGGCCGAAGATCCGGCGGATTTCTTCGGGCGTGGGGATGGCCCCTTGGAACGGCCGCCTCTGGGGCCTGAGGCCCCAGACCCCCGAATCTTCCACCATCCAACCGGCTTCGGCCGCCGGTCCATGCGCCGGCGCCATGTCCGCCGCCCCGGTCCAGGCCCCCGGCCTGGCCGGCGACGCGGTCCGCGGGTTGCGGTTTTTCCGGGCCCGGCGGCTCATAAACGCGCCCCCCGGCCCATGAACCCCCGACGCAGGATGGCCGGGTTTATGGAGAGAGGCGGCCTCTTTTCAATCAGAAGGTTGTAGGCCCCGGAGCAGGCATCGGCGTGATCGTCGTGGGCAGCTTCAGGGAAAGCCTCAAGCGCGTTGAATAGCTCATTATTCCAAGGTGCCCGCAGAAAAAAGACATTGCCGGCCTCGCATTGGGCAGAGAACGGCCCAAACCTGGTAGGCTTTTCCCCACCCTCCGGGCGGCTCTTAACCGGCCAGCCATGTAACATCAGGGCTAAATCCTGAACCTGGGATTTGCCGGCTTGTCCAGGGTCTTGCGGGAGACCCACCGCCACAGTTTTGCCGTCCTGCTCGGCCAAATTGCGGATGGCCTGCCGCACATGATGGGGGCCCTCTCTCATACTTTCGCAATGCAGAACATAAAATCGCCCATCCACGGCCTTGCCCATTTTTATGCCCACCGTGAAGTCCGGGTTATTGGTCTCGGTTTTTTTTGTGGCCGCCAAATCCCAATAGCGGATTGTCTGCAAATCGACCGGCGCGGCGTCAACCACTTGACACCAGGAACGCTGGAAATAGAGTCCGGCCGCCGGGCGAATCTTCCAGTTGCCACCCAAAAGCCGCTCCCGGTCCACCCGGGGCAATGCTTTAAGGTTGGCTAAATAGCCAGGGTCGGCTTCCATCAAAATTTTGTTGTCGTAGAGAGACGAGGCGATAAATGTAACACTCTTGGGCTGGCACTCATGGCCGTAAGTTTTGACCAATTCTTCCGCCGTGTCAGCCCAGATAACTTTATCGTTAAGGCTGACCATCCAGCGAATTTCTCCGGAACGCTCAGGTGTGGCCAAACCGGTTTCTTGATCTATCCACCAGGATATAAACTCGGCCACCCAGGAATCCGAGTCAGGGTTGCAGGTCGCCCGGACATAGGGTTTGATGCCGCAAAGGCCGCGGTTTCGGGAGAGCATATAAAAGAACTGGCCCCGCGTGAAGTGGGTCAACTCATCGAAGGCGATGAAAGTAATTTGGCTGCCCTGCCAATCCAGAACGGACACTTCTCGGTCTAAATGAGCGAATTTAACCCTGGCCCCGCTGGGGAAAATCCATTCCATCCTGTATTCTTTTGGCTGGCCGCCTAGTCCAGGGTAAAGTTTCAGCGATTCATCCCAGAGCCCGCCGGGGCTGAGCACTTGAATGGCGTTTCGCCGGAAAATGACCGCGTTGAAGCCAGGATTTCCAATATGCCGTAAAGGCTCAAATTCCAAGCCCCAGGTTTTGCCGCCGCCGGCCGCGCCGCCGTATATGGCGATGTCGGCCGAAGTGGACAAAAAAGCCTCTTGCGGGCCTGGCTGAGGCTTAATCACGGCCATTATCGGGCATCCTGTAAATCTGCCGTTCCGCCTTTCCGGCTTGGTTCATGGAGATATTCAAATTCAACTTTCCTTCGTCCGGGGCCATCGCTTCAAAGGCGGCGGCGAATTTCAGGGCCAGAGCAAGGTAATTAGCGGCGTCCTTATGGCCCAATTTTTTTAAGTCGATGTTTTGGAGTTTCCGAAGGCCGGCGGCCGTGAGTTGGTCGCTTATCCGGCCGGCCCGCCGGCGCCGGGCCTTTATCTCGGCCTTTATGGCCTCGGCTTCCTCCCGGGCGATGTGGTTGTCGTATTCCCGGGCCCTCTCGACCCACCCGTTCTTTTCGCTCCAACCGAAAACCAGCTTTGAATTTTTCCCGATGGCCTCGGCGCACTTCCTAAGGCTCCGGCGCGGAAGGCCGCCCTTATATGGCTGCTCGGCATACACCCAAAACGCGGCAAAAGCGGCCGAACTCTCGCCGGGCTGCCGGCCCCAGGGTTCGCCGGCCTCAACTGTCATCCCCGAATATCTCGGCGGTGTCTATTTCCCCCAGGGCGGCCACGGCTTTTTTCATGTCGCCCTTGCAAAAAATCAACACGTTCTGATGGGTCTTGCCCAATTTGCGGCTGTTGCTGAACTGTTTACCCACCCGCACGACTAAGGAGCCGGCGGCTGAAATCAAAATGGCCTCGTTGTAATAGGCCAGGCCGGCGTCCAAAAAAGCCTTGACGGTATCGCTGACAAAATTGCAATACTCCCCGCCCTTGGCCCGGACTTCCCCCACCACGAAACAGGCGAAGCGGTCAGGGGCCAGGAGGGCGGCGGCGTTTTGTATGATTTGCCGGTAAAGGCTTATAAATTCAGGATATGGCTTATTGCTTAAATCGTCCGGGTTATCGCTGTATTTTTCCAGGTCAACATAGGGCGGGCAGGAAAAAAGGAAATCATAACCACGGCCGGCGAGGTTTTGGATATTGACCGAATTACCGGCAACCCAGGACGGCTCCGGCGGGCAGCCGGGCAGGGCCGACAAAACCTCGGACCAATTTAGGCGGTTGGCCTCGATTTGACGGGCCGAGAGGTCCACGCCGAAATATTCCCGGCCCAGGGCCGCGGCCACGATTCCACGCACGGAGCCGCCGGCGAAAGGGTCCAGCACCCGGCCGGCCGGCGGGCAGAACCACCTATAAGCCAACTCGCACAGCACCGGGTCAAAAATGGACGTGCCAAGCTGCTTGATTTCGTCCGGGCAAAGCCGGGCGAATTCCTCCCAGGTCATCTTTTCGCCCAGATCTCGTTCAAGTTCGTTTTTGGCCCGGTAGGCGCTTATGGGCTGGCTGGAAATCGAAAAAGTCAGGCCCCGGGTCTTCCGGTCGCCGTCATTTCCCCGGCCGATTTCGCTCTTGATTCCGAGCCGTTTCCAGACGGCCTTCCGCTCCTGCCAGGGGCCCATTCGGGCGTCCAAGACGGAAAATGGCAGGGCCAGGAACCGCTCGGCCAGGCTTTGCCCCGCCTCCTGGCGGTCGGCCGGTGTGTCGGAGGCCTCGGCCTTCCCGAGCAGTTCCTCGATAAGGTCCGCGCTAAAGCCGCTCAAGGTGGGGTCGAAGCCCTCGGCCTGGCTCAATTCGTCCAGGAGGCCGGCCAGGGCCCCCTCGTCCATCACGGCCAACTCGGCCAGCCGGTTGTCAGCGATGAGGTCGGCCCATTCTTCGGCCTCGCTGGCGTAATCCTGGAAATCCACCGGGCACTCGGTCAGGCCGAGCCGCAGGGCGGCGGCCAGGCGGCCGTGACCGCGCACGATGAACCCGGAGCGGTTGCTGACCGTAATCGGCGCCCGCCACCCCTGCGCCTCGATGATTCGGGCCAGGAGGGAAATTTGAGCCTCGGGGTGCTGATTGGGATTCCGCGGATTCGGGATTATCTTCTCAACCCCGACCATCGCGTCATGCGCGCAAAAGATTTTCACGCTGTCCTTTCGCTCCACCTTTGCCCTACCTTTTTGGCTCCGTTTTTTTGCTGGCCTTTTTGGCCTGGGGCGCTTTCGGTCGCTAACGCTCCCTGAAACTGTGGTCAGTATAAGCCCGGTTTTTTAGGGTGAGCCGAAATGAGCCGGATTTGACCCGCATAGATACGGATATGACCCGAAATAAACTGTTGACAGGGGTTTTTGACGAAAAAAGGGCCGCCAAGGTGGGGGCGGCCTTGCGCGTCAAGGATTTAAGGGCGGTTTTGGGGTGGTTTAAGAGGCGTTTTGTGAGCGGCCGGAAATTTGGGCTTTTACCCAGTTACGGAGATCTTCCCGGGTGGTCACCCAAGGCCCCCTGGCGCTCAATTTTGAGGCCGGGAAATCCGGGCGCTTGAGGAAATCTCTTTTGACTGTCGCTTGGCTTAAATTCAGGGTTTGGGCAATGTTGGGTATTCCGACTATCAAGAGTGGGTCTTGCTTGTCTTTCACCTAATGGCGTCCTTTCTGGTTGTGGGGCCATATCAAAGACTTAGCAGAGATTAACCGATTGCCGCCGGCCTGTCAACTCGTAATCCTATTATTTTATTTATGTTGCACGAATAAACCATTACCGCCAGATATTTTATAATGCCTTTGAACATCATAGACAATAAAAGCATTGAAATAAGATTTTGATTATGAAAATATGCGATCATGGAGGACGAAAAATGACCAAAACCAAACGCCCGATTATAAACCCTTTGGCCGAGGCCCGGGCCGCCGCCGTGGCCGCCGCCAGCGTGGAGAACGAATTGCAGGCCTTGGAACGCCAGGCTTGCACCTGCCTAATGTGCGGCGCGGAGTTCGACCCCGCCAAGAGCCAAGGTGCGCTCTACCCGCCGCCGTTCTGCCCGAATTGTGAGGCCGAAATCGCCGAAAATGTGATATAGTCCCCCGCATGGCTGAAATTTTTATTCAATACGAAGCCGGCCGCCGCTTTCTGGCCTGTGGATTTTTCCCGCCCCCGGGCCTTGCCGGCCTCAAGCCCGGCCAAGCCGGCTCCGTGTTCACCGCCTTGGTTCTGGACGTGCCGGAAAATCTGCCCCCCTGCGAGGTGGCCGAATTGTTCCAGGCAACCAAGATTGACCCGCCCTGCTTCCGGGTTTCCTTCGCCGACCTGGGGCCAGGCCGAAAAATTATCGGCAAGACAATCACATTGACCGAGGCCGCCGAAATAACCGGCCGTTTGCGCGGCACTCTGAGCGGGGCCGTCAGGCGCGGCGAACTCCCCACGTTCAAAAACCCGGCCGCCCGGCCGGGAAAAGGCAACCGGGAACACATGGTCAACAGCCTGGACCTAGACCGCTATATCGCCAACCCTGGCCGACCATGGGGCCGGCCTCGGAAGCCCGAGGCCCCGGCCGCGCCACCGAAGAAGCGCGGCCGGCCACCAAAGAAAAAGCCCGGCTGACCGGGCTTTCGTTACGACAGGAAAACCCCCAGGCGGGGGCTTTTTTGTGTCCCGGTTTGTGCACCGGACGGTGTATTCTGGTGCTTTTTTTGTGTCCTTATGTCGCTCTAAATCGCTGAAATCGTTAGGTGGCGTAGAGTTGGCAATCCCGCTGGGGGAGGGCTCTCGCGAGCCCTGCCCCAGACCCCACCCGCGCCGGGGGCTTCGCCCCCTGGACCCCCTAGGTTTTTCAGCATCGCCGAGAACTCGCCTCTCGGCTCAAACACTCGGCGATGCGGTGGCCTTGGCGGCTGAACCGGGAGGGCGAGCGGGGTTCCGTATTTCCGGCGAAAGACCCAACTACAATCTTAGGGCTGAAAGGCATGGGCTTACGGCGAAGGTTGACAACCTTTCGCCAGAGGTCCCGGTTGGGAGTATAGAAAAGGGCCGGTCATTGACAACCCGCCCCATTTGGGCTATTCTTAAAAAACCTGAGGGGCGGTGAGACGCCCCCCAGGTGGAACCGACCAACTCAAACGAGTTAGAAATTTGGCCCCCACAGGCTGCTATCCTGTGGGGGCCGTGTTTGTTGGTTAGACATCATCGACGCTCGTTAGAAACGCCGGGTTATCAACCAGACCAGTAGACCGGATATTATACCGGCTACCACGTTCCCAAGGAAAACATCCAGTAGGA
>Ga0268262_10000548_pt1 | contig 49324 bp, 43 predicted proteins | sample TergutNc150P3_FD_190354 | JGI IMG/M metagenome (GOLD analysis project Ga0268262, IMG submission 190354) | Nasutitermes corniger P3 segment gut microbial community from laboratory colony in Florida, USA - Nc150 P3 (SPAdes) (version 2) | ecosystem: Host-associated > Arthropoda: Insects >... | reverse complement strand
AAGTCGTAGGATTTCGCCAATAAAATTTCAGCCGTTTCGGTCACAGAAGCCCGTACGGCCATCCGATACTCATCGTTATTTACCCTCAATGATCCATAAACAAGCTTATCCGCCCCGACAAAATGGCCTATCCTTTGGGCTGTTTCATCGTTGACATATCCGGTTAGGGAAAAATTTTGTTCCGTCAGGAGAATTTCAATATCCTTTCGCTCATAAACCTTTACGTCTTTATCCTTTATTGCATTGCCTGAAAGTTTATCTACCATGCTGTCAATAAAATGAATCATTAGATCGTTTTTATCGGTTTCAAAGGAAATCACCGCTATCCTGCTACCATCAGGAATTTGCGACAGAAGTTCTGCCGCGAAATTGCTGATTGCGCTATCAAGGGTCATTTTACTTTGTGGAAACATAAGCATTATTTGGGAGAAAAGCAGAGCTACAGAAAACAAAAACCGTTTCATTGTTTCCCTCGCGTAATTTTATTTGTTGAAAAATCGCGATTGATACTGGACGCAACTCCATTGCGCATCCTATTCTCTTGTCCAGGAACTGCCGTATGTTGCTAACATGCCTAACATAGTCAATGTATTGCCGGATATCGTCGCCTTGCCATATTCTAAACCAATATAACACAGCGTAGCTTTACCGCCTGATACTGTATAACTGCCAGCAAACAGTTGCCATTCAACAGTACTTCCATAATTCGTATACACAGCCCAGTCCTCTGATGTAATAAACGAAAGCCTCATTTCTTGCGTGGGTAGACCACCTAAGGAATATGACGTCCTCCAGTTTGTATTAGCAAATTTGCCGCCTCCACCTATTAAGCCGTTATCGCAGGCGGTGAACGAGAAGCTGAGTAAAAAAAGTAGGGCAAGAATCAAGTAAAATATACGGAAGCTTTTCATTAAAACTCCTTTGCGGCTGTACCGCTAATATAAAAAGCCTGGCACACAAGCGTGGAGCTGGGGAGGACGTTTTGTCAAAATATAGTACAATAGCTAATAATAAGCCCGTACTATAATTATAAGTTATAGTATAAATCCACTATTGTCAACTGGTCAACTATCACTATTACCTTACAATGATAAATGGCTTCACATCCCATACAGAATTTTTAGGAGTAAGGCATTACTACTGAGTTACAGGTTAGAAAACGTCTTTCCACCAACATTAAAACTGGACGGGAGAATTTGGGATATACGCAAGAAAAATTCGCGGAAATTGCCGGTCTTTCCACTCAAACAATCAGTGATATTGAAGGGTGCAGGACTTGGGTCAGTGATAAAACACTTTTTAAGTTAGCGGAAGTGTTAAAAGTTGACTTGTCACAGCTATTAGCCCCTCTGCATGAGGAAAGATGCAATTCTTTTACTAAACAACAAATAGATCTATTGCGTCAATTTATAAAGGAAGATATAGATAAGCGGCTTGATAAGTTTTTTAAATCCGGAAAAAACATTGGTCAGGTTCCATAATCAGCGTTAGCGCGAATTTAGAGTCTATCCATTTGGCGCTTAGGCGAGCGTATCTTTGTTGAGGAACAGCGGGGCGAAGAACGCGCCGGGTATGGTAGTTCAAAGCGCGGCGGTGGGTAGTTGAGGTGTGTCATTCCTGGCTAAACCGTTTTAGGAAGCTGTTGATCCGGTACGAAAAAAAGACGTGAATTATCTGGCATTACTGCAATTTGCCTGTGCCATTATCGTCTGGCGACAGATCATTCCCGTTCACCCAGGACTTATTCCCGGATAAGCTCTTAAAAGCAGACTTGCTGTACCTGACATCAATATACACGGTTATACTATACTACCTGATATGGGAAAATAAATGAATTGGATTAGGGCGATATTTCCATTATATTACTATATCGGAGGCTTCTCATGTCCAAGTATTTGGCGGCGATTGACCAGGGAACGACAAGTTCCCGCGCAATCATTTTTGACAAACAAGGCAGCGTCATTCAAATGGCGCAAAATGAATTTACCCAGATTTTCCCGCAGCCTGGCTGGGTAGAACACGACCCGATGGAAATCTGGTCAAGCCAGCTTGACGTTTTAACTGAGGCGAAAGCCCGTGCCGGAATCCCCACCTCTGACATCGCCGCAATCGGTATCACCAACCAGCGGGAAACGACGGTTGTGTGGGACAAAACTACAGGCAAACCCGTGTACAACGCCATTGTTTGGCAGTGCCACCGTACCGCCGAATACTGCGACAGCCTTAAAGCAAATGGCTTTGACAAGGCAATTAAGGAGAAAACCGGCCTGGTGGTGGACGCCTATTTCTCCGCGACAAAAATACGCTGGATTCTTGAAAATGTTCCAGGCGCAAGGAAAGAGGCCGAAAAGGGCAACCTGCTTTTTGGAAACATCGACACCTGGCTGGTTTGGAACCTTACAAAAGGAAAAGTCCACGTTACCGATTACACTAATGCTTCCAGAACCATGCTTTTTAATATCCACAAACTCCAATGGGACGAAGAAATATTAAAGGAAATGGATATTCCGGTTCAGATGCTGCCGGACGTAAAGCCCTCGAGCTTTAATTACGGAAACACGGCCTCCGATCTTCTGGGCGGAAAGGTTCCCATCGCCGGCATCGCAGGGGATCAGCAGGCGGCTTTGTTCGGCCAATGCTGCTTTGAGCCGGGAACGGTAAAAAACACCTATGGGACAGGCAATTTTATCCTTATGAACACCGGTGAAAAGGCCGTAGACTCCAAAAACGGGCTTTTGACAACAATTGCCTGGGGCTCAGGCGGTAAAGTCGAATACGCCCTGGAAGGAAGCGTATTTGTCTCAGGCGCGGCAATACAATGGCTCCGTGACGGCCTCAGGCTTATCGACAACGCGGTGTTTACCGAGCATTACGCGGCAAAAGTGCCGGATTCACTCGGAGTATACGTGGTTCCCGCCTTTGTCGGCCTAGGGGCCCCGTACTGGGATCCCTATGCCAGGGGGACGATTACAGGCATAACCCGCGGCGCGACCAAAGAACACCTTGTCCGGGCTACCCTGGAATCCCTGGCCTATCAGAGCCTGGACGTTATCAAAGCCATGGAAGCCGACGCGGGCTTGAGCATTAAAAGCATCCGCGTTGACGGAGGCGCCGCCGCCAATAATTTCCTTATGCAGTTCCAGGCGGATATCCTGAACACCGATGTTATCCGCCCAAAGGTAATTGAAAGCACAGCTCTTGGCGCGGTTTATCTTGCGGGCCTTGCAGTCGGCTTTTACCGGGACAAGCAGGACATCGAAAAGAACATGGCCCAGGACAGGGTGTTCAAGGCCGCCATGCGGGAAGAGGAAAGGGTAAAACTTGTTTCAGGCTGGAAAGAGGCGGTTAAGCGCTCCCTTGGCTGGGAAAACCATAAAATTTAATATTTACACTATTCACTCTTATTCGTTCACATTATATAATAGTTAGAAATGAGTTTAGCAGTTGTAATAATTATTTTTCTTGTCGTGGGAATTGGTTTCCTCGTATTTTTCATCTTTAAGAAGATCATCATTCCCAATCGTGCGGAACAGTCGGGAAACCTCGCCGACAGGAACGAAACCCTAAAGGCAATAAGGGCCGCAAAAGCGGCGCTTGAAAAAGACCCCCAAAACGTGGAGGCCCACTATCTTTTGGGCAAGGCTTTTCTGGCAGACAAACGGGACGAACAGGCCTTCAGGGAATACAAGAGCGCAAACCGTCTGGGTATAGGCGGAAAGAATATACCCGAGACGGCGTTTCGGGAAACCCTTGCCGCTCTTTGTACTCAGTTTAATGAGCCTGAAGAAGCCCTTAAAGAATACATAGCCCTGATTAAGCTGTTTCCCGAAAACCCGGAGTATTACTTTCGGGCCGGTAAAATATTTGGCACCAGAAACCGCTCCGATCTGGCGGAGCAGTATATCAGAAAGGCCGTTTCCATTAATCCAAGGGAGGGACGCTACCGTTTTGAGCTTGGGATGTTGTACTACCTCGGCAAGCGTCTCAAGGAAGCCGGCCAGGAATTTGGGGCCGTTTTAAAACTGAATCCCAATGACGCCCAGGCACTGCTTTACATGGGAAAAATCTATAAAGACGCCAAGGATTACGATGGGGCAATTCCGTATCTTGAAAAAGCGTCCCGCGACCAGGACTACAAGCTCCGCGCAATTAATGAGCTTGGGAGCTGCTATATATCCCTTAAAGAGTTTGACAAGGCGCTACCCGAACTGGAAAGGGCGGTAAATCTTATCACAAAAGAAGCCGACCCGGACAGCCTTTACGCCAGGTATTACCTGGCTACGTGCTATGAAATGACGGATGACATTCCAAAGGCTTTAGGTCAGTGGGATAAGATCTACGCACAAAAAAGGAATTTCAGGGATGTCGGAGAAAAACTCACGCAATACATTGAATACAGAAACCAAACTGCGGAAAAAGATTCTGCCGGCCCCCCAGAACCCAATAAAAAGCCATGAAAATCCTCTGTGTGTCAGATCAGATCGATCCTTTGATCTACACCAACTCCATAAAGCAAAGATTTACCGATGTAGACCTTGTTCTTTCAGCCGGGGATCTCCCCCTTGATTACCTTGATTTTATAATTTCCACCTTGAACAAACCTCTGTTCTTCATCATGGGCAACCATCATACGGACGAGTCTGAGGACAATTCCCACGGAGCAACCTACATTGACTTAAAAGTAAAGCGCGAGGCGGGCCTGATTGTCGCCGGCCTTGGCGGTTCCATGCGCTACAACAGGGGAGAAAATCAGTTTTCTGATTTTCAAATGAACTGCCGTATACTGAAACTGCTTCCCGTTCTGGTTTTTAACCGTGTCTTTCGCGGGCGGTTTCTGGACATCCTATTAACCCACGCTTCTCCGAGGGGAATTCACGATAAGGAGGATAAATGCCACAAGGGCTTTAAGTGCTTTCTATGGTTCATCAAAGTTTTCAAACCCAGGTACCTTGTCCATGGCCATATTCACCTCTATGACTTATCCGAAGTAAGGACGACAAAATACTGCGATACAATGGTAATCAACGCTTACGGTCATTATCTTATAGACATGGGAGATACTGCATGAGTTTTGAATACTCAAACGCGGATCAAATGCGGGCCACTCAGGATTTTAACCGCGCCAGAAACCGGGCTACTCTTTCCAGAATCCAGCATTTCCTGAATGCCGACAAGGACAAACTCCTTTCGTTTAATGACGTGAAAGAAATCCTTAAACCCAAGAACGAAGTTTACCGCGGAATGCAGGCTGTACCCATAAGCAAAATTGTCGGCAGCGAGGGCCGTTACAGGGACTTTACAAAATACTTTCTCCCCCGCCGGGAATTTTTAAGACACAGATGGCAAAACGTAGATCTGGCCCAGATAAGGGACATCCCGCTTCCGGCAATTCAGCTTTATGAAATCGGCGGAGTTTATTTTGTCCGCGATGGAAACCACCGGGTTTCGGTATTCCGTTCTCAGGGCGGCGAAGTAATAGACGCCGAAGTAACAAGCCTTTCAACGGAAATTGAAATAGAGCCTTCCATGACTGCTGAAGAGCTTAAAGCGGAAGTCATTAAATACGAAAAAAAAATTTTTTACGAAAAAACTCAATTCGGAGAACTTACGGGAGACACAAATCTTGACTTTACCAATCCAGGCCGCTATGACGTAATTTACAATCATATTCTGGTTCACAAGTATTACTTAAATCAAAATTTAGAGGAGGAGCTTCCTTTCGATAAGGCTCTGGTTTCATGGTACAATAACGTTTACTGTCCCATAATCAGGATCATTGACGAAGACATGCTTTGCCTTAACTTTCCGGGGAGAAGCCCAAGCGATCTTTATGTATGGATCGTAAAGCACTGGGATCATTTAAAAAAAAGCAACGGTCTTTATTATTCGGTGGCCGAGGCGTCAAGGGATTTTTCGGTTAAGTACGGAGACAGCAGGGGAAAGCTTTTTCGCTTTATCCCGGCTTTGCTTGCAAAGCTTTTTAAAAATCACCGCAAGAAGCGGCAATAAGGGCAATCATGCTGTCGCCAAAGTTGACGCAAATCCCCTGGCAGCGGTTTATGGATTTTATTTCTCCCGCCGCCGACCGGTTGACAATACTGAAAGAGACCCTGAAAGAAGCCGGACTGGAATACAAAGTTACAGAGATTGCCGGATGCCGTCATTTTGTTATAGCTCCGCCGTCGGATCAGTCAAAAGCCATGGGGCGGCATCCGCCTGTTATACTAATAGCCCATTACGATCGCGCTAAAGGCAGTCCCGGGGCAAACGACAACAGCGCGGGAGTTTTTATCATTATCGAAACCGCAACCAGACTTATAAATAAAAACAAAACAAACTGGCTTATAATATTAACCGACAGGGAAGAACTGAAAACCGGCGATAAAATTAAGGCCCAGGGGGCCTACGCTCTGGCAGAGGGCCTTAAAAATGTAAAAATGGAAAAAGCAAGGGTTTTTATTTTTGATGTCTGCGGAAGGGGAGACACCCTTGTCGTTTCCACCACACTTGAATCCCTAATAAAAAAAGAAGCGGCTGGAGAAAAGTTAAAGGACTCCCTGGCGTTGCGCAAATTTGCCCTGGACACCGCCAGAAATCTTAACATGGCGAAGGTACTTCTTATACCGACGCCCTTTTCGGATGACGTTGGGTTTTTCCGCGCCGGATTAATAGCCCAAACTATTACCATGCTCCCGTCCAAAGAATGTATTAAGCTCGTAGCGGATCTTCGCAAAAACCCGGAATTGGCCGAGGCGCTAATCAACGCCAAAATGAGGCAGGACAGCCATTTGCAATCCATCCCGGAGACCTGGCGCAGCCTTAACACTCCCACCGACAGCCATCTACGCCTGACACCGGAAAATTTCCGCACTGTGGTAAGGTTTGCCGAAGCGCTATGCAGCGGGTAAGAGAAACTGTAATGTATAATTATTAAGGAGGAAATATGATTTCAGTGGCAATTATCGGAACGGGAAATATTTCCCAGCAGCACATAAAGGGGTATCTTGCTTTTCCCCAGCGATGCAAGATCACCCATCTTGTGGACATCTTTCCGGAAAAAGCGGAGAAGAAAAACGCCGACTACAATTTGGGAGCGAAGGTTAGCGCGTCGCATAAGGAAATTCTGAATTGCGCAGACATTGATCTAGTAAGCATCAGCTCTCCCCCCTTTTGCCATGCGGAAATTGCCATTGATTTTCTTAATGCGGGAAAAAACGTGCTTGTGGAAAAGCCTATGGCGGCGTCTCTTGAAGAGTGCGACGCGATGATTGCCGCAGTACAAAAGAGCGGCAAAATGCTTTCGGTAATTGCGCAAAACCGTTTTACCGATCCCATTTCCGGTTTAAAAAAAGTTTTGGATTCCGAACTCATCGGAAAGGTCGTTCACGCGCAAATTGAATCTCTTTGGTGGCGCGGCCATTCCTATTATGATTTGTGGTGGAGAGGCACCTGGGAAAAAGAAGGCGGCGGATGTACATTGAATCATGCCGTGCATCATATTGATATGCTGTGCTGGATGCTTGGACTGCCCAAAAAAGTCAGCGCCGTTATCAGCAACGCATCCCATGACAACGCCGAAGTGGAAGACATTTCAGTAGCAGTTCTTCAGTACGACGGCGGACTCTGCTCGAAAGGAGCGCTTGCGCAGGTAACAAGCTCTGTTATCCACCACGGCGAAGAGCAGCAGCTTGTTTTTCAGGGAGAGAAAGCCCGCGTTTCGGCACCGTGGAGAGTTTCAGCCAATATCGCTCAGCCCAACGGTTTTCCTGTCTTCAAACAACAGAATGAAGAATTAGTATCAAAACTAAATAATTTTTACGAGTCGCTGCAAAAACTTACTCATACTTTACACACGGGGCAAATTGACGACGTATTGACCGCGCTTGAAACCGGAGGCAAGCCGTTGATTGACGGCGAAGACGGCAGGCGCACACTAGAGCTTATCTCCGCTATTTACAAGGCAGGTACGGAACAACGCGCAGTGGAACTGCCAATGCAAAAGGACGATCCTTTTTATACAGTTAAAGGCATTATGGAACGAGTGCCGCATTTCTACGAAAAAACTGTCTCTTTAAATGATCAGGGCGGACAAATTACATTTTAAACTGGAGGAAAAAATGGGTGACAAATCTGACGGAATGAATTATGCCCCTAAAGGAAAACCAAATCCTGTCGTTAAAAAGGGAGAGTTTAACTTTGCGGCAATCGCTCTTGATCACGGGCATATTTACGGACAATGCAACGGTTTGATAGAAGCGGGCGGGACGCTAAAAAGCGTATACGATCCAGACCCAAAAAAGGTTGACAGATTCTGCGAAGCATTCCCCGGCGTAAAGCGCGCCGCAAGCGAGGATGAGGTTCTTGGCGACAGGGAAGTCCTGCTTGTAGCGGGAGCGGCAATTACGTCTGAACGCTGCGCGCTGGGCTTGCGCGTAATGTCCGCCGGAAAGGATTATTTTACGGACAAAGCCCCGCTTACAACCCTGGAACAGCTTCAGGCGGTAAAGGCAAAGGCAAAAGAAACGGGCAAAAAATACATGGTTTATTACAGCGAGCGCATCCATGTTGAAAGCGCCGTTTTTGCGGGCCAGCTCATTGAACAGGGCGCTATCGGCAGGGTAATTCAGGTACTCGGCCTTGGCCCCCATCGTATTAACGCGCCGTCACGGCCTGACTGGTTTTTTATAAAAGAAAAATACGGCGGCATTCTTTGCGACATCGGCAGTCATCAAATAGAACAGTTTCTATTTTATGCAGGCGCAAAAGACGCGACAATAGTCCATAGCCAGATTGCAAATTACAACCACCCGCAGTATCCTGGATTAGACGACTTCGGGGACGCGGTACTTGTCGGCGATAACGGCGCAACCCACTATTTCCGCGTAGACTGGTTCACCCCTGACGGCCTGCAAATGTGGGGCGACGGCCGATCAATCATTCTTGGAACCGAAGGCTTTATCGAACAGCGAAAATACATGCAATTAGGCGAAAAAGGCAGCCATGGCGGCAATGTTTATCTTGCAAACAACAAGGAAGAAACTTATTACAATGTTGACGGGCAGGTAGGTTATCCCTACTTTGGACAGTTGATCCTTGACTGCCTTAACCGCACTGAAAACGCCATGACGCAGGAACACGCTTTCAAGGCCGCCGAGCTATGTGTAAAAGCGCAGATGAAGGCGGTGAAGATCGCGTAGCTTTTCTGGACAACCTATACCGTCTGCATCCTGGATGTTCCCGGTTTCTAAAACCTGTAGCCCACCGCCACCTTGATACGGGGACCCATGCCGAAATTGATTTTTACATCGGGCTGCCCCATAACATCCATTGTAGACCAGAAGGGAAAACGGAAATGAAACAGTCCCTCGCTGCGGAGATAAAGAGAGCCTGTTAGGTTAACGTCTAAGCCAACGCCGCCCAGGACCCCCAATTGACCCAAGTCAGAAAAGGCCATAGGCAGACCATTAGTACCGGAAATCCCAAAAAGAACATGGTTATAACTTAACCCAAGCAGGGGGAAGAAGAAAAATTGGCCGTCGGACAGGTCTATTGGGATTTTTCCAAGAACATGGACATCAAGCTGGAACAGGCTGATATCTTTGGTAAATCCTACTATTTTCCAACTCGCAATTCCGAAAGAAGGGCCGATACTCAGCTCAACATATTTCGCGTCCAGAAACGCATAAACGCCAAAGCTCCTCAAATCAAATCCATATACAGGAATATAAGAAATATCCACAGAGTTATTGATGCTCCAGTCTAAGAACGCGCCGCCGCCTACGCTTAAAAGCCTATCTGGCTTGTTTTTCGGCGTATCTACCCTGACGGCAGGTAACGGTTCTTCAGCCTCAGCGGTTTTCGTCTGGGGCGGGTCTGTTCCGGCCATGGCGTTATTGGGTGAATCGGCAAGGGCCAGCAAAAGCGTTTTTACCGCGTCAATGTAGCGCTCCGGTACGGCGTCCAATAATGCATGTAATTCTCCGTAACTATAAAAAGGCGATCCCGCAAGAACCGACATAAGCGGCTTTAGCGCGTAAAGATTTTCTTCCGGTATGGCATCTATATATGTATGTAATTCTTTTCTCAAATCCTCGGGTGCCGTGTTTATCTGTGCAAAAACACCCGTCACCGCCACTAGTATTAAAAACAAGATGAGAACAACTTTCTTCATGAAAAGGCACCCCTTGCCGCTTATAGTAAAGTTCCATACGAAACTTTCCTTTTAGCTTATTATCGGAGAGTTTCTATAATAATGGGAATATTAAACCCCCAACAGCTCCCCATAAGCGTCCAGCACCTTGTCGCCGGAACCAGCTTCTGTTTTGGTGAGTATCTTTTTTGCCAGAACCTTGCCAAGCTGTACGCCTTCCTGATCAAAGCTGTTCACGTTCCAGACAAAACCCTGGAACATTACCTTGTTCTCGTAATGGGCAAGCAGGGCTCCGAGGGTTCTTGGGGTGAGCCTTTCACCGTGAATTAAGCTGGAAGGCCTTCCACCGGGGAAATTCTTGTTTCCGTCGCTGTCGCTTTTTCCGTCGGCAAAGGCGGTAATTTGAGCGGCCAGGTTTGCCTTGAGCTTGGCCTGGCTCGTGGAACCTTCAATCACGCCGTCGTCTTTGCGCTGGCTTTCCCTGAAACCGATAAACTGAAGGGGAACAACGTCCGTACCCTGATGCAGGAGCTGGTAAAAAGAGTGCTGGCCGTTTGTGCCAGGCTCCCCAAAAACCACGGGCCCCGTGGAATAGGCAATCGATTTCCCGTCGCGGTTCACCCGCTTTCCGTTGGATTCCATGTCCAACTGCTGAAGATGCGCGGGAAAGCGGGATAGCGCCTGACTGTAGGGGAGTATAGCGGTATACGGATACCCAAGGAAGTTCCGCTCCCACACGCCGATAAGAGCGTCAAGAAGCGCCGCGTTTTTGCGGATGTCGTTGGTCAAGGCGGCCTTGTCCGCGGCGGCAGCCCCGGCAAGGAAGTCGCCGAACACGTCGCTTCCGTAAGCAAGCGAGAGTATCACGCCGCCCACTGCGGAAGAAGACGAATACCTTCCGCCGATAAAATCATCAAAGTAAAATGAATCCATGTAAGTCGGATTTCCGGCCAGAGGGCTTGTTTCGCTTGTAACTGCCACCATGTGCTTTGCCGGATCAAGGCCAGCTTTCTTAAGCTTGTTTTTTACAAAAAGCTCGTTTGTAAGGGTCTCCAGAGTAATGCCGCTTTTTGAAACCAGCACAAAAAGGGTTTCATCCAGCGGGAGAGAAGCGGCTATTTTGGAAGCGTCGTCGGGATCCACGTTTGAAATGAATTCCGTGCGAAGGGCTTTTCTTCCTTCTCCGGCCGCCCAGTTTTCAAGGGCAATGTACAGCGCCCGAGGCCCCAAGTCTGAGCCGCCTATGCCTATCTGCGCGAAGGCAGAAAAGCGCTTGCCGGGAGCGGGGCCGATTTCCCCTGAACGGACTTTTTCCGCAAAAGCGGAAAAGCGCTTAAACTCGTTATGGTAAAATTCCCCCAAATCCCTGCCAGCATGGTTTACGGTTTTCCCCGTGGCAGCTTTTCCGTCAGGGCTCCGCAAAAGCTGGTGCAGAACCTTGCGGCCCTCACCGGTGTTCATGGTTTCACCTTCCAAAAGGGCGCGGTATTTGGCGATTAGCTCTTGCTCGTCAGCGAGGGCCTGAAGCGCGTCCAGGGTTTTTTCATCCACCGCTTTAGCGGCCCAGTTAAAAACAAGCCCCTCGGCAAGGGGGACTTCGCATTGTTTTACCCTTTCGGCTGTAAGCATCCCCTTAAAATCAAATTCTTTTCCCGCCGCCGCTTTTTCCATGAGCCTTTTGTAGGCGACAGTTTTGTCCAAATTGCTATAATTCATCTTATCCCCCTTTTTCCGGATTTTTTACAATTCCGGTATTGTTTCTTTAATTCGCTTCATAAAGTCTTCGCCGCTGTATCCTTCCCTTAAAAACACAGCAACGGTATTGTCGTTGCCGGCAATAGTACCCAGTATTTCATTAAAGCCAAAACTGTCCAGAGCCAGGGCAACAGGGTCTGAATGGCCCGAATGGGTTTTAACAATCACAATATTGCCTGACCATTCAATTGAAATACAGCCCCGGAAAAAATCATGGGCGTAATTATCCTCCCCAATGGCATAAATATAAGACCCCATGCCGTCGGAAACCCTGCTTACCTTGAGCTCCCTAAGATACCTGGAAAGTGTAGCCTGAGTTATCGCAAATCCTTCCTTTTGCAGACGCTCCAAAAGGGTGTCCTGGGACTTTATCTTTTCCTTCATTATCAGTTTGCGAACGGCATTGAGCCGGGCTAACTTTTCCTTCACGCCTTGTTCCTGTGTTAATTTATTATAATTATTTGTAATTTTCAATACTGCAGAGAAGTGCGCGAAAACCCCGTAAAAAGGTCGATATATTATATATGTATAACGATGGAAGGATCGAACTCACTTTTCTGGACAACAATCTCGAAGTTCGGGGAGATTTTTACCCTCCATCCGCCAACGGAACGCCAATTTCCGGCGAATATATAAAATCGCTTCTTGAAATGTCAGGTATAGTATACGGCATTCAGAACGATGAGATAAATAACGCATTCAACGCCTGTGTGAACAATCAAGAAATTGTAAGGGACGTACTGATAGCAAAAGGCGATCCTCCTGTAGACGAAGTACCGGAGTATTTGCAGCTCAATCCCTATCTCGGCGTTAAAAACGAAACGCAGGAAGAGGGTGGAAGCATTGATTACAAGGAAAGGTCGGCATTTATTATCGTAAAAAAGGGCCAGGCGCTGGCAAAACAAAAGCACCCTACGCAGGGGAAAGACGGCATAAACGTACGCGGAGAAGCAATAGGCCATAAAACAGTCAAAAAAGAAATTTTAACAGGCGGCGAAAATACCGCAATGGAAGGCAGATTTCTTGTTTCCTGCATAAACGGCCAGTTTGTAAAAGCAGGAGGGGTGCTAAACGTCAGGGATTATTTGGTTATCAAGGGGCCTGTCGGCTATGCCACCGGAAACATTGTCTTTCCGGGCGATGTGAAAATTGAAGGGCCTGTTTCAGACGGCTTTAAGATTTACTCCGGAGGGTCTGTAACCATCAAGCAGACCTTTGACGTAACAGATTCGGTAACAAAAAAAGACCTCAATGTAGCCGGGGGAATAATCGGCAGAGGCAGGGCCGTTGTCAAAGTCGGCGGCAGCCTGAAAACCAAATTTATCGACAACTGCCATGTAGCCGCGAGAAAAAATATAATCGTAGATTCGGAGATTATAAGTTCCAGGGTCTTTACCCTTGAAACCCTGGAAATGGGAGAAAAGGGGAAAATTATCGGCGGGGAAATTCACGCGTTAAAAGGCGTCCGCGTCGGCACAATAGGAAAAGAGGCCGGCAGAGCCGCCAGGATTCACTGCGGCATCGACTTTATCCTTGAACAGGAAAAAGAGAAGTACAACAGCGCTTTAAAAGCCATGGCAATCAAAACACACCGGCTGCAAGAACTGATGGAGGATCCTTCAACAGACGAAGCGAAAAAAGCGAAAATTAAAACCTTTCTGGACAAACTCACCGAAGAGCAGCTGAAAGCCCAAAATAAAATATCGGAACTTTTAGGGAACACCAACACCTACGAGGACGCCACAGTGGAAGTAAAAGACGAGATAGAGCCCGACGTCCTTATCGAAATATGCCATGCCGCCTTGTTTGTAACAGAACCTCTCAAAAAAGTTAAGATACGGTTGGACAAGGAAACCAGAAAGCTGATTATTGAAAAAACAAGCTAGGAAATTATATGGGAATTTGTTATAATAAATTTGTATGTACAGTGTAGGTATCGCCTATCTTTTATGGCTGCTTTCGGGCTTCGGAGCGCTTGGGTTTCACCGTTTCTATCTGGGTAAGATTCCGACCGGGCTTCTCTGGATGATGACTGGCGGCCTTGGCATGGTCGGCTCAATTTATGACTTTCTCACCCTCCCCGGCCAGGTTCGCGAGGCAAATATCAGAAACGCCCTCTATGACCGCCGTACCCAGCAGCCGGCAGGGCAGGAGGAAAACTGGCGCTATGCAAACGACGCCCAATACAAGGTTGTAAACGGAAAACGTGAGAAGGAAAGCCCCGAACACGTAATCCTTAAACTGGCAAAAGAAAACAGCGGCATCCTGACGGTGAGCGAAGTGGCTTTGGGCGCAAACATCACAATTGACGAAGCAAAAAAAATGCTTGACACCCTTGTAACAAAAGGCTTTGCCGAACTTCGAGTTCGCAAAAGCGGCTCTCTGGTTTATGTCATTCCCGACATGGCCGACAAGGATGAGCCCCTGGAAGATTTCTAATTTATCGTTCCATTACCGCAAACGGCACTAACCATAACACCCAGGCATATGGCTAAACTTGACCCACAGATTTGTAAAATCCAGGCAAAGGGAGGGAGCGGGGCAGCAAAAAAGCTGGAGGAGCCTGTCGCAGACCTTCGGTCTGACACAGCCCCGTCCGGCCTTTATATTTACAACCAAGCATTTTCTGATTTCATAGATAAGCGCCATACTAAAGTTTTTCATGCCGGACGCCATTACTGCACTTTAGGTTTATGCTTTTTTCCCTGGTCTGTTACGACAGAGAACTCCAGAAATTTTTTGCGCCCCGCTCCCTCCCTTTGCTATCTCGAAAAATTATTGGTCAAGTTTAGCCCACAACTTAGTGATATACTTGGCAGCAGTTGTTTGCGGTAAAGAAAGCAAAAATACAAACAAACTCTGCATCTCACCGAGCCATGTACTCTTGCCTGCTTTAGCAGGGTGCGATGGAGACTTTTTTTCCTTGTAGAAACCTTAATTAGCCATGTTTTCACCGCATAAATAGACGGAATAAACCTGCTTATGGGTGGGCGTGGGCAGTGCCGGGCATGACCTTTTGCGACAGGCGAGGAAATGGGGGTTGGACAAACCCCCGCCTTCGTGTCCAGCAAGCCGCAGGCTTGCGCACGAAGGCGTCCAATAAATAATTGGAGCAAAGAGAATGCCCGGCACTGCCCACGCCCACCCGTATCCAGTTTTTGTCAGGTTATTTGCTACAGTGAACTCTGCGCAAAATTGAAATTTTTTGGTTATTTCAGTATTACTTCTGTTCTACCAAATCCCCCTGCTTCGGGACGGGAAAAAAAGAAATCCGCTACCCTGGGATCGTTTTTAAGAAAGTCGTGAACCCCTTTTTGGAGTATCCCTTCGCCCTTTCCGTGAATCACGGCGAATTGGCGCAGGCCGCTCAGAACGGCCAAGTCAAGCTGTTTGCCCAGCGCTTCCATCGCGTCGCTGAACCTCATGCCGCGAAGGCGCAACTCGGCTTGCACCGGGGAGGTGGGCGCGAGATCGACCGCCCAGGTAGCGCTTTTACGCAAGGTTGCGCCCTGGGCTGAGGCGGAAACGGGGACAAGGTCTTTTTCCGAAAAGCTCATTTTAAGGGAGCCAATTTCAACGATCCACGAGGAGGGATCGGAGCCTGAGCCTTTTTTGTCCAGGCGGACAATCCTGCCTCGGCGGCGACTTTCGCCTGCCAGAACTTCCATTCCGGGGGAAAAGCCCTGCTCGTCCACAACGCCGGGCGCACCGTCCTCCAGGCGGCGGCGTTCGGAAGCCAGCGCAAAGGTTTCCTTTTCCAGATTGGCGGACTCGGCCTTAAAACTTTCCTCAAGGCCGGAAAGGAATTCTTTTACTTTGCGGGTCTTATCTTTATCAAGCTCAAGCTCCCCTTCCCTAAGCTCGCGGACAAGGTTTTCAAGGGTCTTGCGGCTTTCGCCTAACAGGTTTCCGAGGCTCCCCACGCCCTCCGAACGGAGCTGCAGCTCTTTTTGCTTAAGGCGCAGCTCTTTTAAGTCTGACTTGCGGCGCTCTTCAATAAGCCGCGTCTCTTCCCTTTTGCCTGCTTCCGCCGCCGCTTCCAGCTCCCTGTGCTTTTCCTTGAGCCCGGCGATCAACGCCGAAACGTCCGAGCGTTCCTCATCCAGATAGCTCCTTGCCTGCTTTACCAAAGCCGGAGGGAAGCCGTTTTTGGCGGCGATGTCAACCGCCCTGCTTTCGCCGGGAATACCCATAACAATTTTATAAGTCGGCGACAAAGTCCGGCTGTCAAATTCCATCGAGGCGTTCTCCACGCCCTCTCGCGTATACCCGTAATTTTTAAGAATACCGTGGTGGGTGGTAATAATCAGGCTGGCTTTCTTTTCAATAAAGTGATCGAGAATCGCCATCGCAATCGCGCTTCCCTCCTCCGGGTCGGTTCCCGACCCCAGCTCGTCAAGAAGCACAAGCGAATGTTCGGTAGAGGAAGAGATAATTTCCGCAATGTTGGTCATGTGCGCGGAAAAAGTAGAAAGGGACTGGCTAATGGACTGCTCATCTCCAATGTCCGCGTAAACGCAGTCAAAGACAGGAAGGAGCGTCCCTTCCTCCGCCGGAACGGCCAGGCCGAACTGGTTCATCAAAGCCAACAGGCCCAGGGTCTTGAGGGCCACGGTTTTGCCGCCGGTATTAGGCCCCGTGATGATCACCGTGTGTATGCCGTTCTCCATAAAGAGATCCAAGGGCACTGCGCGGCTGCCCAAAAGCGGATGCTTTGCCTGCTTTAAAACCAGCCTTCCGCCGCTTGTCGGGCTTTCTGCGAAATTCCACCTATGCTCAAAGCCGTAGCGCGCCCTTGCGCGAATGGTCTCCAAAAAGATAATGCCCCGGTAAAAATCCCTCAGGCCCTCCCTCTGCGAAGCGATGCGGGTCGTCAGTTCCCTAAAGACCCTGCGGATCTCCGCTTCTAGCCTCCTGTTTTCGATGAGAAGCTCGTTGTTCATCTCCACCACTTCTTCCGGTTCAATAAAAACCGTCTGGCCGGATGAAGACACCTCGTGAACGATTCCCTTGATGCGCCCCCGGAAATTTGCCTTCACCGCCAGAACCATGCGGCCGTCCCGCTGGGAAGGAATTTCCGACTGAAGCATCCGCCGCTTTTCGTCACTGCCCGCGTAACGGGAAGCCGTCGTCTCAATATTTTTTTGCAAAGCCCTGATCCGCCTGCGAAGTTCCTTAAACTCAGGAAGGTCCCTGAGATTTCCCTCAAGGTCAAGAATCTTAAAAATCTCTTTGGCGACATCGCCGCAGGGAGGAAGATTCCTTGCTGTCTCAGTAAGAGGATCCTCACGCAGAGTTTCCCCATTATTCGCAGTGCGGAAAGGCTTTAAAAGCCATTGGCGAAAGGTCTCGGCGCGGTTGATAAAGATGCCGATGGCGTAAGCTTCGTCCATTTCCAGTGCCGCCCCGTCCACTTCAAGCTTTGAAACGATCTCTTTAAGCTCAGGCAGGCTCTCGCGGCTTTCCCCACCTGCACAGGTCATTCTTTTCATAACTGCACCAACAAGGGATTTTAGCTTCTGCACTTCTTCTTTGTCGGAGAGAGGCTCTTCGCCGCAGATGATCCTGCCCGACTCCTCGCTCAAAGCCAGCTCTGCGACTTTGGATCGGATCGCGTCAAATTCCAGAAGTTTTATGGCTTTATCGTTCATTATTTGTTAATCCGCATGTTAATCCGTATCAGCAAAACTATTCTTGCCCGCGATCTCATCCTGAATTCTTATGAAACTTTCGTAGCGGTCTTCGTGAATCACTCCGGCGCAAACCGCTTCCATGATCTTGCAGCCGACTTCGGTTTGATGGGAACATGAAAAGCCGAAACTGCACTTCCCGGCAAGGGGCGCGAACTCCCGCATATAAAAAATCAGCTCTGAAGCCTTTACGTTCGCAATCGCAAAGCGGCGAATTCCGGGGGTGTCAACGACGCGAATCGAATTCGCTTCTCCACCGCCATCCATGCTCTCCAGCAAAACGCCCTGGGTTGTGGTATGCTTCCCGCGGCTGTATTTTTCATTTATTTCACCCGTTTTTATTTGCAGATCAGGAATCAAGGCGTTTATCAGGCTTGACTTTCCCGTTCCCGACTGCCCGACCAGAACGGAAAACTTTCCGGATACAAACTGCCTGAACTCGTCCATGCCCGTCCCGGTTTTGGCCGACAGGCGAAAAACAGGGTAGCCGATGCTCTCGAAATCCGAAAGCCGTTCTTCAATATCAGGGTCAGCAAAATCAGAATCGGCCAGATCGTACTTGTTGCAGACAATGGCCGCCGGGACGCCCGCTATTTCAGCCTGCGCCAGTGCGCGATCGATAAACCGGGGCCTGAAAGGCGGAGAAGCAATGCTGGCAACGCAGACTACAAAGTCGACGTTAGACGCAAGAAGCTGGGGCGCTTGCCCCTTCTGATTAAACCTGGCGAAGCAGTTCCGCCTTTCTTCAAGGCCGGTAATCAGGCCGTTCTCAATTTCTACGACATCTCCCGGCGCGAGGGCGTTGTAATAGCCTTCAACCCCTTTTAGTACCTTCCCCTTAATGCGGCACTCAATTTCTTCCCCGCCCGCCCGTACCGTAAAGAGGTTCCGCGAACCCCTGACAACCAGACCCTTAATCATGATCACTAAAAGATACTCATTTAAATAAATCGTCAAACGCGGATTTGGCAGCCGATTTTTCGGCAACCGCCGCATTCAAGGATTTTTTTTGGCCCTCTGTTGCGCTTTTAAAAAGGGGATTAAGGGAAAACCAGTCGCAGAAATTCGCCCTATCGCTTTCCGGCGGTTTTTCAACCTGGCTTTCCGCGCAACCGGACGGGCGGTAATGCCGGCAGTTCCGGCATGAACGGAGATCCTTTCCGCAATCAGGACAGGTCAAAGACCTGCCCAGCGGCTCCGGATCTGTAACGGGCGAACCACAGTACCAACACATGCTTTATTTTAAAGGGTAATAATACCGCAAGACAAGCCCCAAGAATTAACCACAGAGTACTGCTGTTCGTCTTCGCCGAACAGCTTAGAGTTTCACGGAGTAAAATGCCAATGTCTTAAAACTCCGTGTTTCTCCGTGGTTATTAATTTCTTCATTTTACTAGCGGTTCCTTTTATTTTTTTTAGATTGAATAAATCATTGCTTCCCAAGTATAATAAAATCATGTTTACGTTGAGTCCCTGTGCGGCAGGCTGCGGCCGTCCGGCTATAACAGGTTCCACCCTTTGCGCGATTCATTCCGCAGATTCAAGCGCCGACGCGCAAAGGCTCGCCAGGTACATCGCAGGGGAGAGAATCATAACCGATATTTCCGCCTGCGGATTGCATTTTGAGGGGGTGGATTTTTCACACCGCCAATACTACGGGTGCAATTTTTCAGGGGCAAGCTTTTCCATGTGTCTTTTTACCGGGGCAATTCTGCGAATGACATTTTTTAATTTCGCGGAACTTTCTTCCTGCGATTTTTCTTCCGGAGATTTGCAATTTCTGTCAATGGCTGGGGCTACTATCCGGGATTGTACCTTTGAGGGATCGGAGCTTGTCAACATCAACTTTGGGGGGGGGGTAATAACCGATTCAACTTTCAACAAAACCAATCTGTACAACAGCCGCTTTATTGGCGCGAATATCGCGCGAACAAATTTCATCGACTGTAACCTGAAACACACTTCTTTTATGAAAACACGCCGCGAAGGCATTTCTTTTAAGTCGTCAAATACGGCAGAAGCCATTTTTGAAATGGAGACCCTAAATTGAAGCTGGATTTTCAGTATCGCTCTTCCGGTTTTAGCAACACATATCTGCTAGGCATCGGTAGCGAAGCGTCCTCCGGCGAGGCAATTATTGTTGACCCAAGCCTAATGGACGCAAGCCTGCTCAACATGATTGAAGAAAACAACTATTCCCTCAGGGGAATTCTGATTACCCATGATCATCCCCACCATGTTCAGGGGCTAAGGGCAATTCTGCGAATCTATGACACCGAGGTTTTCGCAATAAACCCGGTCGTCGGAGAATACCATACAACCCTGGTAAGGGACGGGGAGATAATAAACATAGGGCCGTTTAAAACCGAGGTTTTTTCCATTCCCGGACATTCGGCCGATTCCGCCATATTCAGGATAGAGCGTTTTCTTTTTACAGGCGATGCCATAAGCGCCTGCCGTTTGGGAAGAACCGCGAGCTCGTATTCTGCGGCAACCCAGACAAGCGCCATCATAAGAAAAATTCTTTCGCTGCCCGGAGATTACACCCTTCTTCCGGGACACGGCCCCCCTTCATCGCTTGAAGCCGAACGTCGTTTCAACATAGAACTAAATTCCTTTGAACAAAAGAACCGCCGCCCCGCTTTCAGGTTTGAGTCGTAATTTTTAACGCCACACCCTTCCCGCCGCAAGACCCCATCTCTGGTTCACATAACGGGAAAAAGCTTCCCCCTCGGCGGTAAACGCCGCCGCAATATCCGGCCAGTAAGTCCTTCCATCTGCCGTGACTACAGCCTTCTCAGGAAGCGATGCCCTGCGCCAGGGCGAAGTGGCGATCATTCTGTTGGGCTGGTATTCGCCGAAGTACCAGGCCGCCTGGGCAACGGACTGTTGCAGAATATGCGCCATAAACTCGTTAATCACCAGATTCGTATCTTTTGTGTCGTAAGCCTGAAATTCAAAAAAAGAAAGAAGAAACTTCTTTGCTATAGGGGGAAACGCTTCCCATCTTTGGCGGGAAAAATTCCTGAAATCTTCATCAATAAAATAAATGCCGTGATAACATTCATGAACCATGAAGCGCGGCCTTAAAGCCCTATCAGTCCTGTCCGATTCCCTGGATATGGAAACAATCGCGCCTTTGCCGGGAACAATTTGCATGGAGGGGTTTCTTTTCAGAACGCCGGTACATAAAAGAATTGATTCCAGCTCTCTTTCCTCGACAAGCAGGGGAAAATTGCTTTTACGCGCGATCTCAAAAAAAGAAGCAAGGTCTTCGGCGCGGTAATCGTGGGCGTTCCAGCCATGAAGGTTTGCTATTTCCGCGTCGCCGGCAAGCCGCCCGCGAAAGCCCGCCTTTTCCACAAAAAAAGCAAGGCGCTTGAAAAGCTTATCCTGGACAGCGTAACTGGCGGTATCAAAAATAAGTATTTCGGGAAAAGCGTCCCAGCTAAAGACTTCGTAACGGCTATTGCGCCATAATGCGACAGGGTAGCTAAGAACGAAATTGGGATCAGCGGGAATCGGATCATTGCCATAAGCATTATCCGCGAAAGCGGCAACGTCCGAAAAGAACAGAGAAACAAGGAAAGTCAAAAATAAAAAACGGAGGCCTTTTTTTTTCACAGGGCAATGATCCCCCGGGCCATTAGCTGGGCCAGTGAAAATTTTCGCTCTTTGGTTATTTCCGGATCGATCCGTAAAAAGTTTTCAAAACGGACCCCGAAAGATTCCGGAAGCTCTTTTAGGCCTAAAACCTGTTTGTAATAAGCGCGGTGGGATGGTTCAAAACGCCGGTTGATGCAAAACAATGTAAGGCAGGCGTGCTTAATAAACCCCACGGATGAGATAAGGTAGAAAAAATCATCTTCCTGCATAAGGGCCGCCCCAAGGTCGCTTAAATAGTGTTCCATTTTTGATTCATAGGCATTCCGCATATTCTGCCAAAATTCATCGCCCAGGGCTGCAAGCCTTTGGCGTATATCCTTAATCCAATCGCTTCGGGAGAAGACAATCTCGCCCTGGGTAAGCCGGTAAAAACCGTAGGTACCCTTCTCCCTGATTAACCACAAAGAATCAAGCCTGGTATCGGCTATGCCGGTCAGTTCTTCCATCCTCCTGATTAGCTTATACTCCAAACGTATGGGAATATCCCCTATAAGAAAACGATCCTTGTTTCCGCTTCCCGAAGTTTCAAAAACCTGAAGGTCTTCGCCAAAAAGCCGCTGGCGTTCGTCCGGGCCAGGAATTGAATCGCGGTAGTAAACATCCAGAATCAGGGCAAAATAAGGATCCAGGGTATCGGGCAAGGCCGCCTCATTTAGAGATACGCACTCCACTCCAGGCCATTGGGAAACAATAGAAGAAAAACGATCCACAAGCAGTTTGGTTTTATATTTCATAGCGATTCCTTAATATACTAATAATAACACGGTAAACAAAAATTGGATACAGCACTCCTTTATAGTTTCGGCTTGGCGTGTTGTTTTTTTTATTTTATACTCAATAAATGATAAGGGATTATCGCTTTATCATTCTTTTTCCGGATATGAACACGTTAATGCTTTTTCACAATTACAGTGACGCCCTTTTTGCTAAAGGTTTTAACGGCGCCCACTCTTTCCCGCCCGGTGCGCCGCTTGCGGAACTTTCACAGCCCTTAAACAGGGATGAACTTAAAGAACTGGCCGAAAATCTCAGGAAGCTTACCATGACGCATGACGGAAAAATTTCCAGCGTAAAATACTGTGCAAATGCCGAATTCGGAGCACTGTCTTTTTTTGGCCCGATGCTTGATCTCCAAGCCGATCCTCCCGCCATTGAAGAATTGTTCCCGAAGACGGCAAGAGGCAAAATAGTCCGCTTCCTTTTTCCGCCGCTTCTCTGCGCGGCGCTTGTGAATCCGGAAGAAAATCCGCTGCCCGAAGAAGGGCCGGCCCTGTCTTTCCGTACGGCGGATATCAGTAACGTTACGATCCGTCCTCTGCCCGACGCTAAAGGAGAAGCTCAGGCTTATTCTTTTGAATGGAAGGCGAACCCTCCGGTCTGGCTTCCGGCATATAGAAAAAGCCTGCGAAGGAAAATAGCTATGGAAAACTGCATTCGAACCTCCGGGGATTTTTTATTTCTCGATATTAAAGCGGTTCCGGGGGCGTCCAAATCCTCTTTTGATGTAGTCAGAGAGGGGCGGCTTAAAGTGCGAATAGCCGCCGCGCCCGAAGACGGCAAAGCCAACGAAGAGCTGCGCTCCTTCCTTGCCAGAACACTGGGACTTCCAAAAAAAGAACTCGTACTGGAAGCGGGGGAAAAATCCAGGCTAAAAACTCTGCGCCTTCCCGTTTCGGCAAAGGAAAAACTTGAAAACTTACTTCTTAACCGCGCTCATGATAATTAAGGCAACTTCGTTTTTTGTGTCGGCCCCTAAAAACTCAACGTCGTTAAAACCAAGGTGTTCCTTCGACCAATGCGCCCAGGGATACCAAATAGCTTTCGGGTCAGGAATATTGTAGCAGGACGTAATTTCCACGATTCCCGTTTTTTCCCAGAGGTTCCGCCACCATGCGGCGCTGTGGAAAGAAAACAATTCCCCTTCCCAAAAAGATTCCAGGGTTTCAGGATAGCCGCTTTTGTATTCCTGAATAAGTCCCGGAACAGCGATACCAAATTGCCCGCCCTGTTTTACCAGACCGGAGAAGGTGCAGGGAAAGTACAATTCGTCGGCTCCGAAGTAATGGTAGCTGTCAATCGCGATCGCCGCGTCAAAAAAGCCTTTGGCGTAAGGAAGGGCATGAGCATCAGCGTGAAGCGGAAACACCATGCCGGATACGCCTGCTTCTTCAAACCTGCGTAAATTTTCAGCCGCATCAATCCATAAATCGTTTGCGAACACGGTTACGCCGAATTCTTTCGCAAGAAAAATTGAAGTCAAGCCCTTTCCGCAACCCATGTCCAAAACCTTCATCCCAGGCGACAGTTTCAAGGTTCCGCACAATTCTTCCAAAAGCTGAAGCGGGTTTGGCCCCATCCAGTTTTCTTCAATCCATTTTTTATCGTATTTTTCTGTCCTTGGATACTTATTCATAAATTTCTCCTGTATAAATTAAAATTTTCTTCGTCAAAGCAGACAAAGATAACCCGCTCTATGCCGGGCGTTTCCTCCAGAGTTTTGCGTACTGTTTCCAGTGCGACAAGAGCCGCCTTGTCTTTCGGGTAGCCGTAAATTCCGGTACTGATGTTTGGAAAGGCAATGCTTTTTAAGGCCGCCTCTTCCGCAAGAAGCAGGCTCTTTCTGTAGCACGAGGCAAGAAGCTCCGCCTCTCCGCTTGCGCCGCCGCGCCAGATCGGGCCCACGGTGTGAATCACCTTTTTGCAGGGAAGCCTTCCCGCACCGGTGATTACGGCGTCTCCGGCGGGACAGGGGCCGCCGGGAATATTTCGCCTTTCTTTTGCGATGCGCATACATTCTTCAAGGAGCTCCGGCCCGGCGGCGCGGTGTATGGCCCCGTCAACCCCGCCGCCTCCGGCAAGGCTTGAATTGGCGGCGTTTACGATTGCGTCAACTTCCATGCGGGTAATGTCCCCGCGAACCAGTTCCAGCTTTTCATTTTTCATAAAGAGGATTATAACATATGAAAGGTTCTTTATGAAAAGAGCAATAGCGAAGGCGATAATAATACTTCTTTTTCTCGCGTTGGCCGGATGCGGCTCGGAGACTTCAACATCGAATACGCAGAAAACCGGTTCATTGGTTTGTTTGGGAGACAGTCTTACAGCGGGTTACGGCGCTTCCAGGCCTTCTGAAGTTGACAAATCAAATTCCTATCCGGCATTTCTTCAAAAGAAAGTAACAATTAATGTCATAAATGCCGGTATTTCAGGCGATACCGCAGCCGGCGGATTGGCCAGGGTGGATAAGGACGTTTTGTCTAATGATCCGCAAGTGATAATCATTTTGCTGGGGGCAAACGACTTTTTTAAATTGAGGCCGGCAAGCGACACAAAGATAGACTTGCAAGCCATTATAAACAAGATTAAAAATAAAGAGCGAAAGATTTATCTGGCAAGTTTTATAGGGGATGCCGCCTGGGAAGCTTCATATTTACAATATTTTCCGATTATGCCTCCAGGCTTAATTGCGCTTCTTGACGACTATAAAAAAATATACGACGAATTGCGCTCAGAAAATAAAGATATTGGATATATTTCAAATATCTGGAAAGGTATAGAAAAAAGCCAAATGTCTGATCCAATTCATCCCAACGCGAAAGGGTACAGCATAATGGCGGATAATATCTTCGCAACAATAAAACCTTATTTGGCAGAAAATAACCTGTTAAAGTGAAAATAACCAATAAACCTGCGTAAGCGAATTGTTTGCGGCTCCTGACAAACGCATTATATTGCTAATATCCTTTCATAAGGAAATACACTTTTAGGAGCAAATCAATGAACAAAGGCATTGGGTTTCTGTTGTTGAATTTCTCCGTGGCAATCTACCTTTTTGCCACAGGGATTTTAGGTCTTACCGGGCGAAAGTTATTTCCCGACGGTGAAATCCGCCGGGCGGTAAATTCGCTTTTAAGCGGTGATTTCGCCGAGATAATTATACTTATCCTGGCCGTCCTGGCCATTGCGGCAGGTGTTTTTATCCTAATCAAATTCTTCGGTGTTTCTATCAGAATTACCGAGCTGTTGTTGATCGTCCTCGCAATTACATGGGTTGTTTTTATTTTGATGATAGACATTGTGTATCCCCTCAACCACAGTGGAACCAACTTCGTAGACTGGCTCAGAAGCTTCGGTTCACATGTAATGGCGCTGGCCGGAATTATTTTGGCAACAGAGCGTTTCGGAGGATAACATTGCTTTCACATTCTAAGTTTATTCAACAATAGATCTTTAAACTTGCGCCCCGCCTCGAAGGATTCAAGAACCAGGGCCGCTTCGCAATCACCGAGCGCTTGAGGATAATCGCCCAGGTGGTAATAAGCCTGGCCCCGGCGGAAAAGGCAGTAGGGCTGATAGGGGTTTATTTCGAGGGCGCGGTTAAAAGCTTCCACCGCCTGGGTAAAGCGCTGAAGCACCGAACACGCTATCCCCGCGTAATAAGCGGATTTATAGGATTTTGGATCGAGCCTGAGGGATTCAGAAAAGTCGGCGATAGCTTCTTCATAATGCGAGCTCGCGAAATGGGCCATTCCGCGGTGCTTATAAATCAGGGCGCCGACCGATTCGTCAGGCTCCATGTCCAAAATCCGCGTATAAACCGCAATGGCTTCAGGGAATTGGTTTTTATTATGCGCGGTCAGGGCTTCCACAAGCAGTCCGTCAATGGATACGGTGCCGGGAATTTCCACAGGGGCCCAGATGGACTCCGACTGAATTTTGGCTACTTCCCCGCTCTCTTCCATGGGGGACAGGCTCTCTAAAGTGGGATTGTCTTCCGAAAAGAGCATCGCGTCGGAAAATTCCTCAATCTTTTTGAAGAAGGAATTCCGCCGCTTGTCCAATTCCCCGCCAAGCAGGCGAAGGTAACTGCGCGTTTCCTGGAAGATAATATCCGCGAGGGAAAGAGACGCGTTGATGGCGGCCAGCTTTCGTTTTAGCGGATTATCAAAAGGGATGAATTCGGCTTTATAAACAAACTCATGCTCCACCTCCGCCCAGGCATCTTGCAGTATGGTACGGATCTGGACTTCTGCCGTCAGGTTCCCGGCGATTTCCGCTTTTTCTGTTATTTCTTCCGGAACTTCAATCAGAAGGTGGATTGATTCATAACCAAATTCCCTGTATGTATGATCTCCCCCCTTCCTCTGCACCTCGACAACCTTAAATTTCTTTTTAAGAAGCTCTTCCACTGCCGCTAAATCTTCAAGAAAAGGACAGATAACGCGTATGCCCAATACGTCGGCAATTTTCGGAATTTGAACGGAAGGATCGTCTTTTAGAAGCCTGATGTATTTTTTAAAGTAACTGTCAAAAGATTTAAGGCGGCCCTTTACCCTTGAACGCGAAGGCAGAGGAGCTATAGCCTGTTCAATACGATTCTCCAGCTCGCGGATAACCAAAGTCCGCCTTGAAAGAAGTTTTTCATATTCCGCGCGAAGGGTATTTCGTTCCGGAAAAACTATATTTTCAGCCATTGAATTTTTCCAATGATTTTTTCCAAAAAAAAGGCCGTCGCTGACTACTTAATAACGCAGCCAGCAACAGCCCAATTGTCCGGGTTAAACCCGATTAGTTAGTCGGCGTAGCGTCAAAACCGTAGCGGTCTTGGGGATTAAGTTCCAGAGGATTCCAGGATTCTTTAGCCCTCATCTGCTCATCGAGGTATCTGAGAATCTGGTTTTGTCCGAATTTCTCCATCTCAAAGATCTTCTTTTCAGTTTCACGATGGTTGATTATACCCCAGATTGCCTCATCGTCGATGTCGCGGTCTGTGTCGAGTCTGGCTTTATCGTAGATGATCTTTACGTCCTTAAAGTAAGTGATAAAATCGCCGCCTGCCCTATCCGCGTCCCTGTCAAGCCTGAACCCGCCGAATTTTATGAAGGGCATGGTTGTGGGATACAGCGGATACAGCCTGAGATCCCTGTTTCTTACTTCAAAAATATACTGGGGATTATTCCAGGTGAGCTCGGCCCATCCGTCAAAATTCAGATAGCCCATGAAGCAGATTTTTTCGTTCCCTTCGGAGTCGATGATAATCACGTTAAGACCGTGGGGGAAGTTAAGGCCGTAAACGTTCACCGCTATAGATCGGATTGTACCAACGTTCTTTAAAACCCCGTATTCATTTTCAAAGCGGCTGGGGCCGGTAATGCCGTCTGAATCGCTTTGCTGAATAACGCCGTCATCGTTCACTTCAGCCATGGGTTCATAAGCCGGAATCTCAAACGGGGGCTTAATTGTCGCCTTGGAATAGGCATAGTCGACCGGATAGTGAATCCTCACGCCCATTACCGTTCCCCATTGTTTTGAAGGCGCCTCTCTGGTGTAAGTGTTCTCGATATTCGCGATGGTCTGGGAGGAAGAGTTGAATTTTACATCCCAATTCGCGATGGCAAGAGAGGTTTTCATCAGCGATTTCTGCTGGTCGGTGAAGGTCCCGCCCGCAACCTGGCCATAATCCATTACGGTACGGCGGTTCTGATTGTTCGTGGTATCCTGATCGCTTGGATCAAGCTTGACGTGCATATCCGCGGTCAATTTTGAAAAATCAATCAGGGTGGCTTGCTCGGCAATCAGCATCCCAGCCGTTACCAAGGCGATAGCAAGAAGAATGATAATCCTTTTCATTCAAAACTCCTTTCATTTATGCTAAAAACATAAAACAACTACTAAAGAGTATATGGGAATACCCTTTATTTGTCAACGCCTTACGGCGGTGTTTTACTATTATCGGCAGGTTCCTTAAAAATCCCGTAAAATTCATTGAAAAAAGCTTCATTTCCGCCGATAAAGAGGCGCACGTCCCCCACAAACGGAAAATTCCTCCTTATCCCCTCGTTCAGGGTTAAAAGGCTGCGAAAAACGTCCCAACTGCCTTCCAGGGGCAAAGCCGCGGACTCGGAAAGATCCGCGTACACAACGGCTTCACGGTACATGAAGGAGTTTAGCTTTGTTCCCAGCGGGAAGAGGGGATCCAGCTCCGGAAAAGAGGGGCCCAAAAGAGCCTCGTCCAAGTAACGGCGTATATCCGTTTCCCTGTCCCCGGACCGGCGAAGCATCCGATCCTCCACGACCGTTTTCCCCTCCAAACTAGAATAAAATACAAAGGTCCTTCTGGCAAGCCCCAAATGCAAAAATTCCCCAAGGGCAATCAGGCATATTACTACAAGGTACATCAAACGGCGGTTTTTAGTCTTGCTCAGGAATCTGCCTATAGCCAACAGGGGTTTTTTCAGTATTTCATTCATTGAATAGCAGCTAAGCCTCCGGCGCGTTCAAAAAAAACAACAAAATCGTTGATTCCTTTATATAACGCATCCGAAAGGTTCTTCAAGTAAGCATCGTCGTTCATTAAAAGGGCATCGGTTTCGTTGGACACAAATCCCAGTTCTACCAGCACTGCTGGCATTCGGGTGTTTTTGACGACGAACCAATCTTCCGCTTTAAGCCCCCTGGAAGGGATCTGCTTTCCCACCGCTTCTCCCATGCGCTTTAGTATGTAATTGGCCAGCAGTATGCTTTCTGTGGTAAGCTCTTCTTCCAACATGCTGTTTAAAATGGGCAATACTTCCCTGGAATCCTGGTATTTTGACTGGTCAATAACTTCTCTGCGGGTGGTTGGGGGGAGATACCATACTTCGTAGCCCCTTGCGCTCTGGTTAAACGACCAATTGGCATGGATGGAGATGTAGATTGCGGCCTCGTTTTCGCCAAGCGGCACGGAATTTGCAATGTCCACCCGCGCATCCAGGGTCAGATTTGTGTCCCCCTCGCGGGTCATGAGTATCCGCTTGTCAGGATACGCAGAAGTCAGCATGGAATACAACAGACGGGAAACCTTTAAGGTAATGTCTTTTTCCACGGATTTAAGGGTTTTACCCTGAATTTTGTGGTCGCTCGAAGCTCCCGGATCCTTGCCTCCGTGGCCGGGGTCTATTATTATCGCCGCTACCCTGAACCTGTCGCGGTCCTCTTCCACGTAGCGGTTGAAAGTACTTTTTACCTGATTAAGAAAAGTTTCGGGAAATTTGAGGACGCCCTGATCCAAAAACGGCAGGGACAAAGTTAAAATGTCCTTGTGGTCAAGTAGAACCATGCCGGTTTCCCCTTCCCTGCCGGAAATAAACGCCGCCTCATGCGTTCCGGATATCAGTGCCCCGGAAGAAAAAAAAGGATCCCAGCGTAGCTCAGCCGCCGTGCCCAGGGCGCTTAGAGCTTCGTCCAGGGTGAGGCTTTTTGTCGATTGAGGGCCAGGATTGTCCGCATAAGCCGGAAAAGCCAGAAATAAAAAAATAAAAACCACGGAGATCACGGCTAAGAACCGAAGGTAGTAACATGGAGTTTTATTATAATATTGGCTTTTTACTCTGTGTAACTCTGTGTAACTCCGTGGTAAAATTTTTGAGGTTGACTTAATCATTGGCGCCCTTGGTTATCGAATCAATGTAATAAACTGCGCCCTGGTAACCACCACGAATGAGAGCCTGCCAAAAAGAACGCCCCAAAAGGGGAGCAACGCCCCCCCCTGACAGGGACTCTTTTGAAGCCAAAGGCAGGCTAAGGCCGGTCAGAAACCTGACCGCGTCAAGGGATTCTTTTACAGTCCTGCCCATATAATCCAAAAGCCCCGATTCGACAAATTCGGGGAAAGGCAAAAGCACAGGCTCCTTATTAGCGGGAAAATTCGCCGTCTCTGGTATGGCGGCAAGAAGGGACAGAAGCTCTTTGTTAGTGGCAAAGGCGTCTGGAGGAAATGACGGCTTTTCTGATGGCCGGACAGCCAGAAAGGCCGCAGTTTCCTCATTGGGCGCTTGAAGGCGTATGACAATAGCGCGGGCGGCGTTTTCCGCGGCTTTGACAGCGGTTTCCCTGTCGGGGGCGGCGCTGATTATGTTCCCGCATTTTGTAACGTTGTTCTCCGGGAAAGTTACCGCCATTCCGCTTTTAACCCGCGAAAAAACATCCCTTACATAGGGCATGACCTTCGCCGTTTCGATTCCTTCAATAGAGAGCACCCTGCCGGGAATTGAGATAAAAGCCCGTTCAGCGCTTGTCCAGTTCCATTTATTTTCAAGATCGCCGGGTTTTTTCCCAATGGCGATTTCAATTGCGCCCTTAGTCGGCAAAACCCCCGACGAGTAGGGAAAGGTCCAGCCAGACATAAAACCCCCGGAAAGCCGGGCGGCAATCTCCCCAATCATGGGGCCACGGGGAGTGAGCTTAACGTCGCCTTTTGCCGCGCCGTTGGCAATGCCCAGGGCTTTCACCCCTTTATTAAAGGTTTCTATTAATAGGCGCGTTACAGCCGGGTCAATAGAAGAGGGCATTGTATGCCCCATTTCTATAAAATACGGAGGGAAGAAAATATGCCTGTCCGCAAAGCCGCAGATGGTTATTTCCCCCCGGTAAACCAGCGCGTCAACTGAAAATTCCGGGCCTTCCATGTACTCTTCCACTATCACGCGGCCTGAGCGGGAAAAGGCCATAGCCTCGGCAACAGCGACCTTAAGCTCCGCCGGGCTGTCCACCCTGCGGCAACCCCTTGCGCCCATGTTGTCAACTGGCTTTACGACCGCAGGCCAGGAAAAGGGAAGATCGAGCGCCTTGCCGCTTGAATTGCTAATTACGATAAACTCGGGGGATGGAACGCCGACCTCTTTAAAACGCTTCCTCATCCTTTCCTTATCCGAAGCGTCCAGGGCGGCCTCAAAACTTATCCCAGGCAGGCCGAGCTTTTCGGCAACCCAGGCAACGCTGGCGGAAAAGTCCGTTCCAGCGGTCATTAGCCCCGCCAGGCCGCCGTTTTCCATGAGGGAGCGGGCTAGCTTCTCAACGCCTTCCCTGTCTTTAAGGTCTATTTTTTCAAAGCGGTCAGCCAGAGGCACGCAGAGGGCCGTCGGATCGGCGTCTATCGCGATAGTTTCAAGCCCCATTTCACAGGCGATTCTGAGGGCAGGCCCCTGCATCACGCCCGCACCTAATATGAGTATCCGCTTTTTTTCCGGCAAATTCAGAGTCCTCCATTTTCATTATCGGCAAGACGAGGGCAGGACTTTTTACTCGTAAAGTAGGGTGTATTTTGCGATGAATATTTCACCGCTTCAGGTACCCCGTTCCGTTATGCAAATTATTATCTTTTTTAGTAGATAACTGACAAAAACAATCAAGTTTTAGGAGGATGTTATGAAAATCAAGTTTAAACTGAGCATTGTAGTGATCGCAATCATGGCTGTCGTGGTAGCAGGAATTGCCACACTGTTGCTGTTGCAGGCTTCCAAGAGTACCCTGCAGTTGAGTCTGCGGAGCCAGGAGCATTTGGCCAATAGCCGCGCCGAATTCTGGAAAGGCAGGGAAGACGGCTACATTAGGGCGTTAACTACGCTGGCAAATGTAATGGGAGACTTTGAAAGTGTCAAACCAGAAGAACGGCGGGACAGGTACGACGCTATGCTGAAATCGGCTCTGGACGAGGAACCTCAGATGGTTGTCCTGTATACGGTCTGGAAACCAAACGCCCTTGACGGCATGGATGAACAGTATATCGGACGGACGGGTTCAAGTCCGACTGGACAGTACGCAATTGCCTGGGGCAAAGAAACAGGCGAGACGATAAAGCGGCTTACCACCGATATCGGCAATGTAATGGAGCATATCACCGGCCCCAACGCGTTCAAAGACCGCATTAACGATCCTGTACTGCGAAAAATAAACGGAGTCGACAAGTACGCAATAAGGATGATTGTTCCCATTACCAACAACAACAAAAACAACGAAGAAGTGGTAGGCGCCCTTGGATGCTTATTGACTATTGATGTGATGCAGAAAGTAGTGGAGAACACCATAAAAACAAACAATGAAATTGACATGATCGTGTTGTATACAAACGAGGGGACTATTCTCGCGCATTACAAACCCGAGCGGATTGGCAAGAATATGCTCGATGTCGATGTGGAATTTGGCGAATCCAGGCGGCCGATGCTTGAAGCGATGAAAAACGGGGATACCTACAGGGGCCAGGTATACGATCCCTCGCATGACGACAATTTCAGGTTTGTGCTGAAGACTGTTAAAATAGGCAATTCGGATTTTAGCATATCGGTGTTGATAGGCGTATCTGAATCCCATGTACTAAAAGAAATCCACGCCATAACCAGATTTACCGTTATTCTGGCCGTAATAGCCATTCTTGTTACGGCGACGATTATCTTTGTCGTTCTTGGATACGTTACCAAGCCAATCGAAAAAGTAACTGATACGCTAAAGGATATTTCCGAAGGCGAAGGGGACTTAACGCGGACCATCCCCGAAAAAGGAAACGATGAGATCACCGACATGTCGCGGTACTTTAACCTGACGCTGGAGAAGATTAAGAAACTGATTGTTTCAATAAAAGAGCACAGCGGGGTCTTGTCCGATACCGGCAACGAGCTGGCAAGTAATATGACCGAAACCGCCGCGGCAATGAACGAGATTACCGCCAACATCCAAAGTATCAAGGGCCGGATGCTAAACCAGAGCGCGTCCGTAACCCAAACCGGCGCTACTATGGAACAAATCACAAACAACATTAACAAGCTCAACGGATTTGTGGAACAGCAAACTGCCAGTGTTAGCAAATCGTCCTCCGCTGTTGAGGAAATGCTTGCCAATATAAAATCGGTAACCCAGACGCTTGTTAAAAACGGCGAAAGCGTAAGCGAATTGACTACTTCGTCCGGTCTTGGCCGCGTAAGCCTGCAGGGCGCGGCTTCCGACATTCAGGAAATCGCGCGTAATTCTGAGGGTCTGCTCCAGATCAACAAAGTGATGGAAGACATCGCCAGCCAAACCAGCCTGCTTTCAATGAACGCAGCGATTGAAGCGGCACACGCCGGAGAAGCGGGCAAGGGTTTTGCGGTAGTCGCCGAGGAAATCCGCAAACTCGCCGACAGTTCCAGCCAACAGTCCAAAACGATAAGCGCGGTTCTCAAGAATATAAAAGCCTCGATTGACAAGGTCAGCGCATCTACGGGTACCACACTCACCAATTTTGAAGCAATTGACTCGGGCGTAAAAACTGTATCACAGCAGGAGGAGAATATCCGCAGTACCATGGAAGAACAAAACGAGGGCAGCAAGTATATCCTGGAAGCCGTCGGCAAATTAAATGAAATTACCCGGCAGGTTAAGGAAGAATCCTCGGAAATGCTTGATGGCAGCCGCGAGGTGATACAGGAAAGCAGGAATCTGGATCAGGTTACCCAGGAGATCACCGGAGGAATTAACGAGATGGCCTCCGGAGCTGAACAGATCAACAAGGCGGTAAACAAGATCAACGAGATAAGCGCGAAAAACAGGGAAAACATCAACCTGTTAGTCAAGGAAGTATCGCTGTTCAAGGTTGATTAGATAAAACACGCGGCAACCTGGGCTGACCGAGAAGTTGCGGCAATTTTATTGCCTCGCCAACTTTGTTGGCGCAATTACTTCCCGGCCAGCCCTTGCTGTTAATTTGTCTGATGTTATAAGTGTTTCTTCCCCCAATAAGATTTTTCAACATTCTCTACGGCCTTTCTTATTTCCTCACTATATCTTGCAATAGCGTCTACGATTTTATCCGGTGAAACATCTTTGGGCTTTAATAGCTTATACACTTCGGTTTCAAAAACAATTGCCAACTGAACCAATGTTTTCGCGTGGGCAAATTTATCACCTTTTTCAATATCGCTGATTGTATTTTTGGAAACTCCTGTTTTTTCCGCCAATTCCTCCTGAGTCCAGCCCCTGCTATTACGCCGGATACTTACATTCCACCCAAGAGTACACCTGAGTTCCTGTTCTGTTTTCATATTTGAAAGTATGAAGATATTTTGGCTTGACTAATCATTCAACAAATTTTAAGATTATTAGGTAATCTTTTAGTTGTATTTGCTTTTTGGAGTGTTTTGTGCCCTCAAAACAGCAAACAAAAGAGCGATATGGAGGAGAAAAAGACGGCTGGCATGACGGAATCAAGAAAAAATCCATTTAATAAAATTTATGCACAACTGAACGACAATGATGGGGATTTTCGTTTTCCTGTTTGTATAGACATGGAACTGACAAATAACTGTAATCTTCATCGTTTGTTTTGCCCTACCGGAACAGGTGTTTCCGTGAGGAACAAAGGCTTTATGACCGATGAAGTTTTTAACAAAATAATTAATGACATAAAAGAGGAGAAAATCGGCTTGCGATTTAGCCGTTGGGGGGAACCGACTTTACATCCAAAGATAATTAATTTTTTAAAAATGGCGAAAAAAGACGGGCATTTGCTGCATTTAAATACTAACGGACAATTACTCAATGAACCTTTTATCGAAGATCTGATAAATAGCGGTTTGGACAGTATAAAGTTCTCTTTTCAGGGAGCTGATGAGAAATCATATCAGGAAATGCGGCAGGATTCGTGTTTTAAGAAACTGATAGAAAATATAAAAAGGATGCATGAGACTCGTGGAGAACAGATGTTGCCGTATATTCACATTTCAACGACTACTACCTACGAGACCGATGATGAAATAAAAAGATTCAAAGATGAAATATTTCCGTATTCTGATCTGATAACCGTTGGAAAAACTAAGCTGGAACATATTGAAATAGAGAAAACAAAGTTAAATAAAAGTCAAAAGGAACTCTTGACTGAACTAAAAAACAAGGAGAGTAGGGCTAAGGAACGGTTAAAAAAGTGTCCTGAGGTTTTTGGGAAAGTTTCAATAGACTGGGACGGTCAGATAACGGCGTGCTGTTCCGACTATAATCGTGAAATGATAATAGGGGATATAAAAGAAGACAGTATTTATAATATATTCCACAATGATATTGTAAATAAATATCGCGAAATATTACGGAAAAAAGAATTTGAAAAAATACCGCATTGTAGCCGATGTTTCGATCTCATGAGTATACAAGGGAAAAATAAAATTGTAGGCACAGTAGCCTAACCGGAAGGCTGTTATGGCGTTTGTTGAAAATAAATTAAAAGTAATCATTTTTGGCGCGGGCGGCGGTGGAAGAAATTTAACAAAAGAGATTCAGGAAAAACAATATCCATTTGAAATTATCGCTTATACGGACAATGATCCCAATTTGCAGGGAACGCACCTTTTTGGGAAACCGGTAATACGCCCAAAAGAAATAACAGACTATGATTATGAAGAAATAATCATAGCGGCAATGGATACTTATAACATTACCAATCAGCTTACTAAAGAATATGGCATAAAATTTGAAAGTATTAGCGGAACACTATTTTCAAAGTTAGGAAATAATACCTCCCGAATAAAGGCATTGAAAAATACGGCTCAGTTAATATATGACCGTCATATTGGTGGGGCAGTGGCTGAATTGGGTGTTTTTCAGGGAGATTTCGCAAAGCATATAAATACATTGTTTCCTGACAGGACATTGTATCTGTTTGATACTTTTGAAGGTTTTTCTAAAATGGATATAGAAAAAGAAAAGGTAATAGGAACAAAACGTATATTTGAATGTTCATACAATTATTCCGGAACGAGTATTGAACTTGTAATGAATAAAATGAAAAATCCCGAAAAATGTATTATTCGGAAAGGGTTTTTTCCTGAAACAGCAAAAGGGATTGAAAGCGACTTTGCGCTCGTGAGTCTTGATGCCGATTTATACCAGCCTATGCTGGAAGGGCTAAAATATTTTTATCCAAGACTTGTAAAAGGCGGTTATATATTTGTGCATGACTTTTTTACAGATACGTTTACCGGAACAAAAGAGGCTATTATGGAATATTCTCGAATAAAAAAAATAAATTTTGTGCCAATAGGGGACGATTGTAGTATAGTAATAATAAAGACATAGTGTGGTAAAGCGCAGGGCGAGCCTGTCCGATAACATGTTTAACGAAATTCTATCGGACATAAATTTTGCGCCTCCGCGTGCTAAGAACCCGAAGGGTAGGTCTTTTGTAAATATTTAGATCTTACAAGCTACCATGAGTTTATCGGCCTTTGCTTTTCAGCACTTTACCGCATAAACCTCAAAGGTATCCCCAAGGCGGAAAAAGCGGCTTATAAAAAGCAGGAAACGGTATAGCGCCCCTTTTTTAGCCGTGTCAACAAAACGGCCAATCAGGGGAAAGCGTTCAGGGTGGTGGCCTGTAACCACGATTTTGCGGAGCAGGAAACCGTAGCGCCTTAAAATCCACACGCAGATCTTTGGGCTCCAGATCGTATAGTGATCCGGCGGGCTGTTCTTCAAAAATGAAGCGAGGGATTTTCTGCCGGAAATCCCGGAAAAAGAAGGGGTGGAAAAAGCCAGCACCCCGCCCTCTTTCAAGAGTGCGTGAACTTCCAATAGAACTTTCCCAACTTCCTCAAAGTGTTCAATAACGTACCACATAGTAACCGCGTCAAAACCGCCCTCACCATCATTGGCAAGGCGGCGAATTTCTTCGGGATTGGCTGCTGGGAAGAACCCCTTATAACAGGGGAAACCCAGCTCTTCTTTCACATAACGCGCCGCATCGGAAGCCGGTTCTACGCCAGCCGGAGAAAAACCGCTTTGCGCCGCCGCCGCCAAAAAGGGGCCGTAAGCGCAGCCAATATCCAAAATATAAATTTTTCCCCCCTGTGTTTCTCCGTGTTCTCCGTGTACTCTGTGGTTTTTATTATAAAATTGTAAAATGTCTTTTATATTTTCCAGCCGCCGCTTGCCTGCTTCCACAAGGCCGGGAAAATCCTCAAGGTAAGTTTTGCCGTACTGCTTTTTGTAACCGCTGAAAAAATAATCCTTTTCATATTCAATCGGCGGCTCCCCAAGGCGGGCAAGGTAGATAATTCCGCAGTGAGGGCATTGGCGGTAGCTCTCTTCCGGGAAGCGGGCCAAAACGGGGACGGCGCGTGGCTTTTTGCAGATCGGGCAGTCAAGCGGCGAGCGCGGGGAGACGCGGCACAAAAAAGTAGCGATGGTTTCTTTTTGATCTTCCCATAAGCCGTAGCGATCGGCGATTTCCCTGCTTTTCCGTTCAAGGGTTTTAAGTATGTCCGGCCTGCCTGTATAGCCAAAATCGCGGGCCAATTTTCCAAGACGACTTGCGGCTCTTGCTCCGATCCCAAGTGAAAAGAAACCTGCTTTTCTGCTGAGCCTTTCGTGATACATGCCGGGGGAAACAAGAATAACAGGAAGCCCGGCATATACGGCCTCGAAAGCGCCAATGCCGAAATGTGTAACAAGCAGATCGTATTCCGCCAGTCGTTCGCTGAGACGGGGAATTCTCCCCAAGACCGTGATTCCAAAGAGTGCTTCGGTTTCACCCTGCGAATTGTGGGGAGGAATCGGGGAGACAAGCGTAACCTCAAGCTTGTTTTCCGTTGGCGTTTTTGCCAAAAAACCGCTAAGGCTCCTGGCCGCCGCAATACCCAGACCGGCGGAGTCTTCCGCGCCAAAACTTATGAGTATGCGGAACGGAAAACCGGGCGCGGTCTCACCGCCAACGCTTGACCGCCTGTTCCGCGGCAATGAAAGAAGGGCGGGAGAAAAAAGATTGGTAGCCGCTTCTTTCAAAGACGGCAAAAGATCGATTAGAAAATCAAAACGATCCCTGAAAGGGCCTCCCTCGTCAATTCCTATAACGGGCGCAAAACCCGAGAAAAATTCAAATTCTTTTCTTAATGTTCTAAACCTATCAAAGACAATAAAATCCCAGGTACGGCTTTTAATTTCTTCTTCGCGGGAAAGCAGACGGGGGCTGTCAAGTGTATTAAAAAAATCACGAAAGCGTTGCAGAAAATCGTCTTTAAGGTAATCGCTTACCCAAAGAAACGCGTCGCGGCCATTGGCCTGCAACGCCTGAAGGATCAAAAGTGAGCGAATCAAATGGCCGCCGCCGCGTCCCCTTTCACTTGCGGGAACAATAAGAATCGAAGCGTTTTTCATTCGCCCTTCCATAAAGATGTATACACTGAAAGAACGTTTTCACCAAGGTTACGCTTTTCCAGGGGCAGGGATGAAAGGCGCTCATACAGTGACATGGCTCTGCCGTAGTCTTCGCTTGTGTCCACGGTAATCCTGCAATCCGGGCCCTGCCAGCGTCTTGGAGCAAGCGGTCTGTGAAGACGGAAAAGTTCGGGATGCCTGTAAAGGTAAGGGCAAACGTGTTCCCGTTCATCGGGGACCTCGGCTTCCCTTTCGGCGCGCAAGAGCGCCTCCGACGCGACAGACTCCACCCCCGCGCCGTAGGGCAGGCCGGAATATCCGGCGTAGTCCGCGCCCAGCTCCGTCGCTTCGCTTTCAATGGCTCCGGCGGCGTCAACAAAAACAAAGGGGTTATCGGCGGTCGCGCGGATCACCCTGTCAGCGCCAGACTTGCGAATCGCGAGGCAGTAACGCGCAAGCACGTCTTCTTTCGGGCCGGGAACCAGAATAAAGCCTGCTTCTTCCGCGAGGGGAGCAAAAGCGGAAACGCTGTCTTCCGGACAGGCCAGTATCTTTTTTTCGCAGGGTAAAAAAGCAAGCGCTTCCATCACCCTGAAGACAATAGGCCTGTCCCCAAGGAGCAGCAATGCCTTTCTGCCAAGGCGGCTTGAATCAAGTCGCGCCTGCAAAACCAAAGCGGTCACTTCTCCTCCATTGCTAATTCATCTTGCTCGTCTTCGCTCTCAGCCTCAGTTTCAATCGAAGCGAAAAGCTCCGTCATAATTCCAGCGTCAGAGCTAAAACGAAAGCGGTTGGTTTTTACCCAGGCCCGTGCGGAAGAAAATTCTTCCCACGCGACAAAAAGATTGCCCCTTCTTTTTAGGTATCCCGGAAAACGCCGCAATGGAATGTGGGCGTAATCGCCCTTGAAAACAGGGGCCAGATTTTTCAGAAAGAATCTTATAAAGTCTTCGTCGGCTGTACTGTCCTCTTCGGGAACAAGCCCCTCGTACGAAAGCTTAATCAGAGCCGTAGAGGCGATTTCTTCGCCCCAAAGGCTGGAACGAAAACCAAAATCCATGAGCTGCCAGTAAAAATTTTTAACGTAAGGATCGAAGCCGCCCAGGCGGATAAACCGCTCCCTGTCGTAGATTCCTATACCGTCAAAGGGGTATAAGGTTAATTGCCCTTCGTTCCTCGGAACGAACGGAATTGTTCTTATTACTTTTCCGATTTTTTTTTCGGGAACAAGCGCGGGAACAATAAGGGTAGGCATGGTCTCAGAACGCGCATCCTGGATCATAGGCGTCGTGCAAAGCCTTTTGTAAATATTTTTTTCCCCCTGGGCTCCGGCAAGGAGGCGCTCCGCCATTCGCTCCGCCCCGCCGCTTCTGAGAAACTTTAGATCGTTCCAGAGGACAAAAAAGAGCGGACAGGATAATTCGGACGCGGCCAGGTTGATCTCTTCCCCCCGATTCAAACATTTTTGAGGAAGAATAAAACGGACAAAAGGAAAACTTGCTGAAAGGGATTCCAAATCGTAACGGACAGCGGGGCTTTCAATCGATACGATATTGTCAAATCCAAGCTTTTCCAGCTCTTCAAAAAAGCTGTAACGGGGATACCGCCCTCCCCTGTTTAGTATCACCGCCGAAAGGCCCGTGGAGGCTCTTCTTTCATTGCCCCCCACCGCGGTATAGGTGGGAAAATTTTCGTTAAAAGTTGTAGGTATAGTATTCATCGCAGAGCGCGCAAATTCCCGGATATTCGGCCTTACTATGCCTGTCGTACAAGGCCGCTCCCTTTTCCCAAATAATGGAAAGCTCGTCAGAGAAAACGTTTCCCCAAACCTCGGCGTTTTCCTTTAGAACAGCCAGGTCTTCCCTGCAACTGGGGACTCTGCCGTCCAGGAAAATGTTCATATCCCGCTGAATATGCCAGCAGGGGCGGCGCTTTACCGGGGAAAGATCTGCGGCCTGCATTTTGGTAAAAGCTCCGGCAAAATCATCGTACTTTTGGATAATAACCTGCTTTGAGTCCTCCCCCCTCCAAAAGCGGTAAAATTTTTCGATGTCGTCCTCGGCGCCTTTAAGGCGCACCGCCTGAACGTAGGCGTCATTCGGAAAAAGCGAGAGCAGCGTTTTAGCGCATTCCTGGGCCTCGGAAAAACCGGGGCCGCGCAGTTCCTTGTAACGCTCAGGATCAAACGCGTCCAGCGACACGATCCACGAAAGAGGGGCCATGTGGTTTTTCCTCGGAGCCGCCTGCAAAGCGGCAAGGGCTTTTAGCTCGTCCGCTTTCCAGCCAATGCCGGAAGTCTCTATCACCAGCGACAGGGCTGGGCGGGCAAGAACCATCTCGATAAGCTCGTAATGTTCCGGGTGTAAAGACAGCTCTCCCCAAAGCGAAAGATCGATCACCGCATCCCCGGCGAATTCCGCAATCTTATCGAGAAGCTCTGCGAAGGCGGCTTTGGGCATAAAGTCTTTCCGCTCGGTGACGGGGACAGAACCCCCAAAGGAAGGCCAGGGGCAGATTGAACAGGCCTGGGGGCACGCGCCCAGTACCTGGATATTGAAAAAAGCAGGCAGTGTACGGAGCATGGCCGGTTTTTCGGAAATCAATTTTTCAACATCAGCGGCAGAGATTCGCCCGTTTGAAGAAGACTGCCAGAGTTCTTTCATAAAGCGGGAAAGCAGGAGGAGGTTCCTTTTGGAATCGGCTGTCAGGCTAAGCCTGTAAGGTCGTAAATCAACAGGGGAAATTTCCGTCTCGATATCAAAGGCGTTTATGTCCTTTTGAATGACTTGAAAGAGAGCGTCCCTTTCCACAGGCCCGTCAGAATTTTCCGATAGCTTTGCGAGGATCCCCGCAGTTCCCGGGCCAAGAATTTCAGGAGCGAGGCCGTAGGGCCAGCCGTCCGCATAAGAGTATTCGGCCTTATAGCGCAGATGCCGCTCCGCCATTGCGCCGGCAAGGGCAGGGTCCAAAAGCGGGCAGTCCGCCCAGGCAAAATATGTAAAATCCCAGCCAACTGAAAGCCGGGAAATCTCCTCTAAAAGGCTGGTTCTCGTCCAGGAAGGCCTAAGCGCAGTTTCAACACCAGAAGGAAGATCGGGGTAGCCCTTGTCCTGTACGCCCAAAAGCACGGTTTTTTCCACGCCGGGAAAAGCGCGGGCGGCGGCAACAGCCAATGAAAAGGCGCTTTCATTTCCGGCCTGGCCCGGTAAAATTCTTTCAAAGGCTTCCGTTTCAAGGCGGCCTCCGTACAACACGCAAAGGGCTTTCATGTTATTGATTATATCGGTATTTTATAATCATGCAAAGAATCGGCGAGCTGGCCGCGTTTGGAACAGCGGTTGCATGGACGATAGGAGCTCTCTTTTTTGAACAGGGAGTAAAACGCATTGGCGTGCTTTCCGTTAATTTTTTCAAAGTGGTATTTGCTTTTGTTCTATTAACTATAACGGCGGCTTTCTTGCGGGGAATGCCCCTGCCTTTTGACGCGCCTCCCAGGGCAGTGATCTTTCTGACATTATCAGGAATAATCGGGTTTGTTGTTACCGATATGTTTCTTTTTACGGCCTACGGTACTATCGGCCCCAGAATCACCATGTTGATTATGGCGCTTTCACCTCCGGTAACAGCCGGTATCGCTTACGTCTTTTTAGACGAGAGCCTTGGCTCGATGGGCGCTCTCGGCATGAGCCTGGTCATAATCGGAATTTGCATGACCGTATTCGGCAATCAAAACAGCGTTTCCATTTCAAAAATAAACAAGGTCGATATGCGCGGATACGTCTTTGCTTTTATAGCTTCCATAGGCCAATCAATTGGAATGGTTTTAACAAAAGCCGGCCTTGGCGATTACGATCCGGTTTCGGGGACGCAGATTCGTGAGATCGCGGCCATCGTTGGATTCGCCCTTGTGGCCCTGGTTTACGACAGGGGAAAGGGGCTGATAAAAGCGGCGAAAAGTTTTGACGGCTTAAAGTTTACCGCAGGGGGTGCTGTTTTCGGCCCTTTTATCGGCGTTGCGCTTTCGCTCTTTGCCATTCAGCGTATCAGCGCGGGCATTGCAAGCACCCTTATCGGCCTTACCCCCGTTGTCATTATTCTGCCTGAAATTCTGTTCTTCAAAAAAAAGATAAAATTTTTGGAGATCGCGGGCGCTGTGGTCGCCGTTGTCGGGACGGCAATTTTCTTTATGTAGAGGTTAAACCGTCTATATTAGACACCACTAATGAGCCAATTGGTGCAAAAAAATGAGCCATGTGGTATCAAAAAAAGAGCCACATGGTATCAAAAATAGAGCCGTCTGGCATCTCCCTTTTTTTTGTAAGCATTGATAAAATAACCCTACGATGAGCGACAAAACCCATCTAGCAAAAGCACAGTACCCCACAGCAAAAACGCCGGGTCTGTCCTTATGAGCGCATACCGGCTTTTTTTTATTTTTAACGCGATAAAATCGCAAAGGAGTTTTTCATCATGAAAAACATAATAAAATTAATCGGCATTATCGCCCTTGTGGCGGCAATCGGGTTTTCAATGGCAGCCTGCGATGACGACAGCGGCCCCGGCGATGGTGGTGGAGGCGGAGGCGGAGGCGGAGGCAGCGGATTCACCCTGACGGGCATTCCATCGAAGTACAATGGAAAGTATGCGGCAGCGTATCCATTGTTTGATGGCAACATCATCGTTTTCGGCTGCAAAACTATTAGGAGTGGTGGAGAAATCACACTTGTTCGTATTTCAAACGGAAGCGTAACTATACCTTTATGGTTCACGGATTTTACCGCTATGGATTTTGTAAAATATTCCGGCAATGACACTGCCCGGCAGGTTGAGGTTGTTATCTGTGATTCCGAAAATGTCGATGATATTGATGATACTGACTATCGTGCCGTAGTTTTATTTCAGCAAGTTAAATTCTCAAACGGCAACGCCTCTAGAGCATGGAATAACGGTCAGGTGTATGAAATACCCCAGTAACGCAGCGGAGAAGCTAACGCAAAGGTGTACCTTAGGTTCTGAGCCGACCTAAGGCCGGCGGTAGTCACCGTTTTAGCGAAGCTGCCCCGCAAGGGGTAGCTTCGTTGCCAGGCTTTTGTGAGCGCGTCCCCATGCCTTGCTAAAATCTTAGAGATTACGGGCGCTGTGGTCGCCGTTATCGGGACGGCGATTTTCTTTATGTAGGAATAGGGACTGGGGAACAGGGAATGGGGAATAAGAATTATCTACATATGCTTGATAGTTTCACTCAACGCTCCAGAACAAAAACCCTAGTCCCTAGTCCCCGATCCCTATTCCCTTTTTAATTCGTGGTAAAATTCTTTAATAAAGACCTCATGGTTTTTTAGAGCCAAAAGTGCTACCATATTAACCGGATTAATGCCGATGGACACAACCAGAAAGCTAACAGTTTCCGCCCTCACAGAGCTTATCCGCGAAACCCTTGAGGGGAGCTTTCCAGCAGTGGTTGTGGAAGGGGAACTCTCCAACTTCCGGCCTTCCAGTACGGGGCACCTTTATTTCACCTTAAAAGATTCAGGCGCTTCCATAAGCGCGATCATGTTCAGAAACCGGATTCGTTCCCTTTCTTTCGAGCCCAGGGACGGAATGTTGCTTAGGGTGCGGGGAAGTCTTTCGGTTTACGCCCAGCGTGGAACTTATTCCATCGTCGTTGAAGAGATGGAGCGCGCCGGCGAGGGGGACATACTCGCCATGCTGGAAGAGCGCAAGAGGAAACTCGCGGCGGAAGGGCTTTTCAGCGAGGAACGCAAGCGCCCCATTCCCCGTTTTCCCGAAACAGTTGGAGTGGTCAGCTCTCCGACCGGAGCTGCGGTGCGCGACATTCTCAACATCCTGAAGCGCCGGGCGCGCGGCATTCGCGTGGTGATTCTTCCCGCACCGGTACAGGGGGCCGAGGCGGGGGAAATAATTGCGAGGCGCATCAGGCAGGCGAACTTCTGGAAGCTGGCGGACGTGCTTATCGTAGGCCGGGGCGGCGGCTCACTGGAAGACCTGCTCCCCTTCTCCGACGAGGTTGTGGTTCGCTCGATTGCCAATTCAAAGATACCGGTGGTAAGCGCGGTGGGCCATGAAATTGACTGGACGCTGGCGGATTACGCGGCGGATCTAAGGGCCCCTACCCCGTCGGCGGCGGCGGAACTTGTAAGCGTCAACAGGGAGGAGACCCTGCATATTGTCAGGACTCTTGGCAACGAGCTCTGCACTTATATAAAAAGCAGGATTGAGCGCATCAGGCTTTTGGCAAAACCTTTCTCCCTTGCGGATCTTGAATACCGTTTCAGAAGCATACTCCAGCCAAGGCTCATGCGCTTTGACGAGGCCAGGGACGCCCTCTTGGAAAACATGCAGGCGAAGACAGCCGAACTCAGGCGCAGGCTGGATCTGGCCAGGACGGGCCTTGAAGCCGTCAGCCCCCTTTCCGTTTTACAGCGCGGTTACTCGGTGGTAATGCTGCTTCGGAACGGGAAGCTGCAGTCGCCCATACGCAAGGCGGAAGATGTAAAGCCAGGCGAGACTTTGGTAATCCGGCCCCTTGAGGGGCTGATCACAGCCATCGCAGAAAAGGTGAATTAAGGAGATATCATGGCGACAAAAAAAACCGGCGGGGCAAAAAAAACTTTTGAAGAAAGGCTTGAGCGCCTGGAGGCTCTGGGAGACGAGATCAGAAAAAGCGACATCCCCCTGGACGACGCAATAAAGGCTTTTGAGGAAGGGATCGTGCTTGCCAAAAATCTGGAAAAGGACCTTGAAAAAATCGAAAGCCGTATTGAAATTCTAATGAACAGCGACGGGGCCGGTTCTGATGAAGTCCCCGATCTTGGTTTATTTGATGAAGAATAATAAAAACCACAGAGCACACGGAGTACCACGGAGTCTTAAAATGATGATTTTGATATTTTTCTCTATGAAACTCTGTGTCCTCCGTGGTTAATTTTTTGGAAAATAAGGTTCAATGAATGTCTACCGAAGAAAGTAGAATCCAAGTACTACCGCCAGCCGAGGCGCGCAGAATAGCCGCCGGGGAAGTTATCGATCGGCCTGCTGCGCTGGTAAGGGAGTTTCTGGACAACGCCATTGACGCCGGGGCACGGCTCATCGAAGTCCTCATCGAGGAGGGAGGCATAAGCCGGATAGAGGTGGTTGACGACGGCGGCGGCATGGGGAAGGAAGACCTTGGGCTTTGCCATCTTGCCCACGCCACAAGCAAGATACGCTGCCTTGACGATCTTAAAACCGCCGTGACTTTAGGCTTCAGGGGGGAGGCCCTTGCGGCGGCGGCGGCGGTTTCACGGCTGGAAATTCTTTCAAGCCGCGACGGAAGAGAGGCGTGGAAACTTTGCGTAGGGCCTGGAGAAAAAAACCAGCCGTATCTGGAACAGAGCCGCAGGGCAAAGGGAACCAGCGTTCGCGCCCTTGGCCTTTACGACACCATCCCCGCAAGGAAGCGCTTTTTAAAGCGGGCTGGAAGTGAAGTGGCAGCCTGCCGCCAGATTTTCAACGAGAAGGCCCTCGCGTTTCCGGGCATAGCATTTCGTTTCAGCCAGGACGGAATTCTGAAAAGCTTTCTTCCTCCGGCGTCATCCCTGAAAGACAGGTTCAGCCAGATTTTTCTTGAGGAAAGGGAATCTGTTTTTCTGCATGAAATAAGCGCGATAGGCAAAGGCTTTTCCGTTTCCGTGGTGGCCGGAGGGCCGGAGCTTTCGCGGAACGACAGGCGGCTTCAATTTGTCTATGCCAACAACAGGCGCATTCAGGATTACTCGCTGCTACAGGCCCTGGAATACGGCCTTCAGGGCCGGTTCCCAAACGGAACTCACCCCATCGGCGCTGTATTCATAACGATTGATCCTGCCCTTGCGGACTGCAACATACACCCGGCAAAACGTGAAGTGCGCTTCGCCGATCCCGGCGCAATACATCACGCCCTTAGCTCCGCGCTCAGGGACTTCTGCCGCCACGCAACCTTGGCTGAAAAAACGTCCGAGGTGATAGCGGAAATGGAGTTCGCGCCAACTGAGTCGGCGTCCGAGCAAAGCCAAGGGCTAAGCCAGCGGTCGGCGTTAGACGCCATTTTCGCGGCTGAGGAGGCAGTGCCCTACTCCGCATCGGAGCCGGAACCGCGTTTCGTGCCGGATAAAAGCAAGGCCCGCTATCTGGGACGGCTTTTTGATCTCTTTATTCTGGTAGAAAAAAACGACGCCCTTTATGTCATCGATCAGCACGCCGCCCATGAACGAATCCTTTACGATAAATTTCTAAACGGGAGCATACCAAGGCAGGAGCTTCTTGTGGCCATACCCTTCATTACTGAAAGCCAAAGAGACGATAGCTTTCTGGAAGAAAAAAAAGAAGAACTTGCCAAACTGGGAATAGCGATAAAACGAAACGAAGACGAATGGCTGATTGAAGCCCTGCCGTCAGGCTGGAAGCTTTCGGATAAGGAAACTGTGGAAGAAATTCTGAATCTCAAAAACGCAAATGAAAACCCCGCAGAACACTGGGCGGCAACCTACTCCTGTCGAAGCGCCGTTAAAGACGGGGACTTCCTTGACGAAAAAACCGCCCTTGCCCTGGCGGAAGAAGCCCTTGCCCTGCCGATCAGTCGCTGTCCACACGGAAGGCCCATCTGGCTCAAAGTAAGCCGCGACGATCTTTTTAAAGCTGTAAAACGGACTTGAACCTATAATATAGATAAAGTGTAGCAAACCATGAAAAATATTTTGTTCATTGCCACAGGCGGAACCATAGCCTCCCTCCAAACTGAACAAGGACTTGCCCCGGGGATTTCGCCTGACAGGATCATCGAAGCTGTGCCTGCTGTGCAAAAGTTTTGCCATGTTGACGCGACAACCATTTTGAATCTGGACAGTACAAATATGCAGCCGGAGCATTGGCTTAAAATGGCAGACTGTATAAAAAGCAACTACACACAATACGACGGCTTTGTCATTGCCCACGGTACGGATACAATGGCCTATACCGCAGCGGCGCTCTCATACCTTATACAAAAACCGGACAAGCCTGTCGTACTAACCGGCTCCCAAAAGCCGGTTGGGACAGATATCACGGACGCTCCCAAAAACCTTATCGACAGTTTTTATTATTGCGCAAACTGCGGACACGGCGGCGTGTTTATCGTATTCGACGGCAAGGTCATAGTCGGAACGCGGGCGCGAAAAGTAAAGACCCACAGCTACGACGCTTTTGACAGCATAAATTTTCCTGTCTTCGCGCTGACAGGCGATCACAGAATTGTTGAGTATATCACCATTCAGTCCTATAATAAAAATGGACAGCCTGGGTTTTATTCAGCGCTCAACCCAAAGGTCTTTCTTTTAAAACTTATCCCAGGGATGGAGCCCGATATACTCGACTACGCCGGGCGTTTTTACGACGCGATTATAATAGAAAGCTACGGCTCTGGCGGCATCCCTTTCAACGAAGAGCGCAATTTCACCAAGGTCGTGCATGAGCTTTCCGGGCGTGGCAAAATTGTAGTACTGGCAACACAGGCCATGCTTGAAGGCAGTGACATAGAGCTTTACGAAGTCGGCAAACGCATTCAGGCAAACACGCAGATTTTGGAGACATGCGACATGACTGTCGAAGCCGCGGTAGCCAAGCTCATGTGGATCCTGCCAATCACGCAAAAATTTGACGAAGTTAAAAAATTATTTTACACCCAGGTGAATTATGACATCTGCTGGGGAGCGTAAACATCGACGCTTTTTATTTAACTTTTACTTCGTTTCGGAGTATTTTCCTGATAAATTTCCCCGATGGAGAAAGCTGGTTATCCGTCCAGCCGCCTTTGCCCTCCCGGTCGGCGTTCATTACCAGAATTCCCGAATCCTCCCCCTTATTGGTCAAAGACCAGTTTACCCATGAAATCTGGTATTTTTTTAGGAAGGAAAGCCACTCCAAAAACTTTTCCTCGAAGACTCCGCCGCCGCCTGTGGCCTGGGAAGTGCCGCACTCGGTAACAAAAAGCGGCAGGCCCTTGTCGATGGCGATTTTCGCCTTATTCCGAAGTTCCTCGCCGTGAGTTCCGGCATAAAAATGTAGGGTATACATTATATTGGCGGAGCTTCGAATCGGGTCTTCCGCCGCTATATCAACGTCCTGGCTCCAGGTGGGCGTTCCCACAATGATTATGTTGTCCGGATCGTACTTCCGGATCTCGGCGATAACTGCCTCAGCGTAGGGCTTGATCGCCACGCCCCAGGTTACATCCTGCCCGTTAGGTTCGTTGCAAATTTCGTATATTACGTTGGGATAAGAACCGTAACGCTGGGCCATTTCACCGAAAAACTCGATTGCGTATTTCTGGTACATCCGGGGGTCGCGATCCAGGTGAACATGCCAGTCGATAATGACGTACAACCCCAGTTTGATCGCCGCTTCCACCGAATCCACTACTTTGGACTTAAGCGACAGCTGGGATATGTAGCCCCCCTCGCTAAGGTACAGCGCGGCCCGCCAAACCTGCATATTCCAGTCGTCCCGAAGCCAGCGGAGCACTTCCTCATTGGCGTACTTCCCCGCGTATTGCAGCCCATGGGAACTTATCCCCCGCAACTGGACGGGTTTGCCGTCGGCGGCCACCAGCTTTGTCCCTTCCACCCTGAGCTGGCCAAAGCGTTCCACTACTGTCCGCCCCCGCTTGTCCACAGAAACGAGCCTGTCGTTTCCACATGAGAGCAGTGAGAAACCCACTAAAACCAGCAAAGCAACAAACCGCGCCTGCAAAATCCGTCCTCGCATACGTTCCTCCGTATTAAAATTCCTAATAATTTTTAACACATAACTTAAGAAAAATATAACCACGGAGTACTACTGTTCGTCTTCGCCGAACAGCTTGGAGTTACACGGAGGGTTATCAAAATCATCTCAAAACTCCAAGCTATCCCCGAAGGGGATAGCATTACTCCGTGACCTCCTATGTTTTTTGTCAAGGGAAGTTCCGAATTTTTTTCAAAATTCTTTCTCCCCTTGGCCGCTCCCGGCCCTGCTATGCGCTCACCGCTTCCAGGGCCAGCTTTTTCCCCTCTTCGCTTCCCAGTTTAAATTTCCTCACTTCGTAGCTCGTCCCATCCCTCATAAGGGCATACAGCAATTC
>Ga0268262_10000547_pt1 | contig 49363 bp, 41 predicted proteins | sample TergutNc150P3_FD_190354 | JGI IMG/M metagenome (GOLD analysis project Ga0268262, IMG submission 190354) | Nasutitermes corniger P3 segment gut microbial community from laboratory colony in Florida, USA - Nc150 P3 (SPAdes) (version 2) | ecosystem: Host-associated > Arthropoda: Insects >... | reverse complement strand
AAACGGTACTTCTTGCCCGTCATGGCGTTAAGCCTCTTTATAAACTCCTGGACATCGTCCCAGCTGACCTGCTCGACCGGCAAATTCTCCCCATCCTTAAACGCCGGATTCACCCCCATCACCGACCGCCACTGCTTCTGCGTCACCGGATATTTCCCTATTTGGTAATCCTTGAGCTGCACCTCGTGCCGCGGCCTCTCGTCGTTCACGCAATTCTCCTGCTCGTTCTGACAACCCATCCTAAACTTGCCGCCTTTCACATGCACCATCTCTATCTCCGGCACGGCTATGGGATAAGCCTTCGGTCTGGCGGGCTTAGCGGCGGCAGGCTTAGAGCCGGCCGGTTTGGGGACAACGGCGCTGTCAACGGCGACGGCTTTCGGCGCGGCGCTATCAACCGCCGCCGAATCAACACCCCCGGCTTTAGCATCCGCCGACAACTCAACCGCAAGCAAAACGCAGAAAACGCCGGCCAATAAAATTTTGCTCTTTCCGTTCACAAACAACCCCCGGTTCATTATCCATGAAATATATGGGATTTATACACATTAAGATAATATTTGGGGACGGACAAAGTCAAATAAAAATTATGGGCGGATTTGGGCAACCTTTTGGGGGTCCGGATTGAACGCGGTGGGGTCGATTTCTAAAACTTCGGCATCATCGCTTCAATAATCGCATGTTTTTCACGTTTCAGCATCTCGTATAATTCGTGCGGCGTTTTTTCGTATAGTTTCGCGGACTCATCACATAATTTCGCGTATGTGTCACTCGTGAAATATAGGTCTTCCGCTTTCAGTTCCGTCAGGTTGTAGTCGTTCATCAGACCGATTATTATGAATTGCCCGATATCTTCAATATCACATAGCGCAAGCAAATCTATTCTCTCAATTTCTCCTAAAGACTTGCTTGTACCAAAACAGATTTGATGCGATTCCGGATATTTTGCCAACTCCTCAAAAAACTCTTCTTTCGATATCTTGCCCCTAATATATTTGCTTATTCTGGAAGCGATATAGTCGTCGGCAATGGGCCCCTCCACAATATCGTAATCGTGGATAGCCGCCACGGATTCGTTGTTTCTATTGGCTACAACAAAATCAAACCATTCGTCGGTATATCCTGAGAATCTCAAAGTCTTGTAATTATTATCGAAAAAAGCATTTTCATTAAACCGAAAGCCCGAAACAATCCCTTTGCCACCATATTTTTCACCCTTGCGCGCCGCCCATTTTTCGGCTTGCTCGCGGACTTTCGTAACGTAAAAACCTTTACCGAAGTCTTTGTTCGGCGTTGTTTTAGAGAGATCAATCTCCAATATTTCTGTGTAGCTCCCGTGATAAACGATCATAGGTATCCGCCGTTTTTCTTACATATATCAAAGATGTCCCTAAGCGCGTGGCGCGGGTTGTCCGTATGCAACGCCCACCAATGCCTATAGATGTAGTCTATCCCGCCGTATTCCTTTAGGTATAGGTAAGCCCTGCGCTTCTCCATCTTGTAGGCTTCGCCGAATTCCGGGATTATGAAGGACATGAACGCTATCCTTTCCAGCGCCTCCTTGTCCGGCGCCTTTCCGGCAACAGTTGTATCCTCCAAGGAAAACCGGGCATCCGTATGCGTCACGCGTTCAAGTACCGAGGTTTCCATAATCCATCCTTTTTAAAATAGGGTCATATCGGCGTTTGCCGTTAAAACCTAACGCCACCAACCCATATTAAGATAATATTTGGGGACGGACAAAGTCAAATAAAAATTAGTGGGCGGAGTGAAGGCGATAGATCATGAGTTTTGGATTCTTTCTCCGATATACTTCCCCGTCTGAAGGAGACGAAACTTAGCTAGATTTTTAGAGGTACGGTCAAGCGGCATACAACTCTATCCCCTCTTTTATGACGTTCATATAATACGGCAGCGTCTCGGAATATTCGTGAAAAACCGCGCTGCCCGTAACGTGCGTGCTGATAATTAAATCCTGCTCCAATTCGTATTTCCATATAAACCTACGGATATCCGAACCCGCATCGCAACACTCCTCCTGCGGAATGTCGGCAAGCACGAAAATGTCTACGTCCGAATATTCATCGTAGTCCCCGCGAGCGTAGGAGCCGTAAAGGATTACTTTCTTCAGTTTATCGCCCAAAACCTCCTTCGCGGCGGCGCAGACCCTCGACGTTACATCGTCCAATAAGGCTTTGTCGCACAACACCATAACGGCCTCCTGTGATTAGGGGGTACTGTCGGTTGCTTACGATAGCTTAATTATTAAGATAATATTTGGGGACGGACAAAGTCAAATAAAAATTTGGGGCGGGAGCAAAGACGGGACGGAGGGACGGGGACGCGGGAACGGGACACGCGGCGAAAGAGCGTTGTACGGGAGTTTTCGATGATGGTGCGTTGTCACGGGAGGCAACTGTTGCAAATTTTGCAACAGTTCAAAAAGTGGGCGGCAGAGAGGTTACAAGGCAAATAAGTATGTTGCGTGACTATATTAAAACGCGTCTACTTTTTTAGTTTTTTCTTACCGCTGTGCGGCGGTAGAAAGTTCTCACCCGTAACAACCGATTTGCCCGTTTTAGATTCTAAATCTTTGCGCGCATTTTTAGCAACCTTTCCGCCTTTTTTGCTCGCTACAGCGTTTTCTGTGTAACCCGTAGCCCTTTCGCTTTCGGCAATTTGCCTAGTAGAAAGTTCGGCAAGGGCGGTGAAAATAAGTTCCGCTTCGGACATATGGTCGCGCAGATTTTGTGTTTTAAGATTTTTTAATGACTTATGCTGTTTTACGGTCAAACCCGTCCACTCCTGATGGATGATGTTTGTCAGAGCGGCAAAGTCGTTATGCTCTTTTACACCGGATTTTTTCCAGTAATCGGTCAGTTTATTGCGCGTCTCCTGACCGCTCATGCGCTGCTGCACCCACTTTTCGCTCCGTCCGAGTTTTAGCCAGTTCTCTCTTGCCCTATCCACACCCTGTTCCGGATCTATCGTTTCTTGAATACGCTCGCTACCCACCTTGGCAAGCCACATCTTGAACGGTTCGGCCTTTTTACTCGGTATTGACTGGATGAGACGTAAAATCTGCTTGGTATCGGCGACATCGGTTTTATAAAATTTACCGTCAGCAGCCTGCATTTTCAGTTGACTACAAATTGTAGTCAACTCACAACCCTCTTTTTTTAAACGTGTTTTTAATACGCTCCAATACTTTCGCCCGTCGGCGCTGTCTGTCAATACGGCGCACACATCGGCAATGGAAAACCACCACTTTTCAGCCGCCTCATCCCACTCCATACGGATAGGCTGCCTCTCGAAAAGTAACAATTTATGCTTGGGCTCGTCCATAATTACATTTCCTTTCCATGTTTCTATATATCAATAAACACCGCTATCCTATATATTGACGCTCAACGCTTAATGTACGCTAACTTATATTAAGATAATATTTGGGGACGACCAAAGTCAAATAAAAATTATGGGGCGGGAGGACGCGGGCAGGGACGAAGACGGGACGGAGGAACGGGGACGGGACAGGTGGCGAAAGAGCGTTGTATGGATGAAATTCGGCGTGGGGTGGCACCCCGTTAGGGGTGCATCGCTCGGTAGAACAGATCCCTCCACATAACCTACTTCAAATGCGCAGGTATCTCCACTGCCTCACCAAAGAGACCGGGCAGTTTACCGTTTTGTACAGTCCAGCCGTTTTTTGGCATGAAGCGTCCACCGAGCGTGCCGTCGGTTTTAATCCGGTCTATGGTTATATCTTCTCCGTTTATTCCTGACGCGCTACGGTTATCCCACATGGTGTTGCATGACTTGTTCAATATGCCATTGAAAGCGGCGTTGTTGGAGAGTAGATGAATGGCATCGTTACCACCTACTATGCGGGCGCCGCGGCTGAAAGAGGAGTCTCTGGATCTACTACTATTTAAATCCTTACCTCCAAAACTCTCTCCAAAAGAACTTCTACATATTAGAGGAGCACTCTCCTTTGAACCCACAGCATTTACGCATGAATTAAGCGCTACATTGTCTGATATAACAGTAATACACGTGTCGAATAACCTTATGCCTTTCGATTTTTTATTAAAAATATTTGACAATTCTTTCTCGTCATACTTACCAATCCCAATCATTTTCCAAACCTCATCTTCGATTCTATCGTATTCCTTAGTTCTGACAAGGCCACGCACAAATCCTACAATGCCACCGATGCTCGTCATACCGCTGATTGCAGCCGTGGAATAACAGTTCGTTACCCCTCCGTCTAACATTTCCCCAATAATACCACCAACGGCATATTCCCCGCTTATCTTTCCCACAGAATAGCAATTTGATACAACACCGTTCCACATCGTTCCTACAATACCTCCCGTTCCTCTTATTCCGGTTATTTCTAGAGCGGCGTCTACTCCACTTTGTTCCCTTATTTCGCCAGTAAAATAGCAGTTTGTTACTCTACCGCTAAACATCTCGCCCACTATGCCACTTCCTGCGTAATCAATAATTCCAGTGAAATAGCAGTTTGATACTTTGCCGCTTCTGAGCCTCCACACAATACCTACATCGGCGTGTCCAACCTCCGCGCCGACAACGCCTAAATTCTTCACTGTACCTTCAACTACACCGAATAAATTAGCACTTTTACATTCCCGAACATTAGTTTTTCCTTTCGCATACTTGTAACTTATCGTTTTACCGTTACCGTCAAAAGTGCCTCTAAATGGTAATGCATTATCTACATCTTGGGATTCTTCTCCTCCTATTTGAGGCCATCTTTTGCAACCCGATCCGCTGCCATACCCAGACAAATCAATGTCTTTGGTAAGTATAATTGTTTTGTCATCAAAATCTTCCGTCTGTTTTAATCCTGCCGAACCTTCAACCAATCTCGCCAAGCCCAACAACTCATCGGCTGTGGATATTTGATAATTCTGCGCATTTGGATTCTTTGTATACCACCTGATATCCGGTGTCTGCGCAAACACCACTGCCGTTGGAATAATTATCGCCGCAATAACAAGTATAAGTGCACTCTGAGTAATTGATGGTTTAGTAGCTGTATGTTCCTCGTGCGCTCCATCCGAAAACCCACGTAATTGCGTTTGCCATCTTTCTACATTTTGTTTCAGTATGATATTAAGTTCGCGCAAGTAACCCGCCCGTTCTTCAGTCGCACCAACTTCAGTTTCTAACGCGTTTTCAATTTCGCCACTATTTCTAACAGCGGTTTCCAATATGCGCGTTTTTTCATGAACTGATACTTTAGACGTATCAATATTGAATACATCTTCACCAATCAAATGTGAAATCCCATGAATTGCCACATAAATCACGCCAACAAACACCACTGCCATAAAAACAAATACAATTAGAATAGGACTTTTTTCTAATCCTACCCATTTTGCGATAAACATGGTGGCAATAATGCAAATCACTGTAAATCCCGCTGAACAAGCTATACCTAAAAAAAAATACATAATTCCACCAATGATTCTTCCCATTAATGGGTCATTTGTTTTTTCTGTAAACGTTTTTTTATTTAAGGTATCGCACATTTCTTTTATAACATAAATAACGGCATTTATATCGGTATCCATGCCGATATTGTGGTTTTCAGCACATTCTTCTGTCGTTCCAGCCTGATTTTCTAACGTTTTTTCAATCGTTAGATTCTTTTTTACGTTAGTTCCCGACAGGTTCGATTTTTTCATTTCCGAGGTTTTAGATTTATTAACTTCGGCAAAAACGATAAAGCATACCCCGGCGCAGGTTAAGATTACAAAACAGAGTCCGGCGCATACCGCAATTGTACTCGTCAATACTCCTAATCTCGTTTCCATTACTTCCGAATTCAATATATCTTCGTACTTTTGTACTTCAAACAGCGATATATCATCATGTTCTTGCAATTGCGATATATACTTGTACGTCAAAAAAGACATTCCGGCAATAAATACGGAAACAAACCCAACAAGCAAGCCATAAAATACCGTTTCCATATTATGCTTAACGCTAAATGTTCCTCCTACCTCATTTAAGGTATTTATAACACGGACAACATCCTCAGAAAATTTCAATGCCTCGTTTTTCTTCTTAGCCATCTTGACATCTCCTTATCTAAGATTTATATTTTATGTATGAAAGTTGTGTTTCTATTGAAAAAAACAAGTCGCCCAAAATAAAAAGAAACGCGGTTAAAATATGGGAGTATACCGCTTTTATAACATAGATGAATAGTTTTATACTGGCATTTTAGGACGGTAATTGATACCAATGAAAAGGCGAAACCATCAATGACTATATATATATGAGAGAGAGAGAGAGAGAGAGAGAGAGAGCAAATATCGTGCCAAACCCCGGCATTTTGCAAAGATTTTACAAAGATTTTGCATTGCGCCGTCACAAGCCAACTTACCCGCGCCGCAGGCGCCCCAAAGCGCGGTTTCCGCTCGGTTCAGGCCATTGCCGTTGTATGCCGCCACAGTATCCATACATATATAATAAATTATGGGCAAGCGCGGGCGCAAGATTTTTTTATTTTTTTGGGCGCTTTAGGTATGGCGGCGGCTGTTATCCGCGCCGAAAAATAAAATTACAGAAATATTGACTCCACGCGCAGGAAGTAGTATATTGAATACATAGAGGATAGACCTTTGGACTATATCAGGCTTGATAATACAAAACCTAATGATAATGTAAGAAACGCAGTAAAAAATAGGAGATAATGATTATGACGCTACAAGACGCATACCATAAAGCGAAAGACGAGGAGAAGAAAAGTGGGCGTACCCTTTTTAAGGGATGTAGGGATTACGGCGACTTTTGGGGGTTCCGCTTTTTTCCGGAAGGCTTCCGTTTTGATGAACCCAGCGGAGGCGGCGCGGACATTACTGTAAACAAGAAAACGGGGGTTATAGGCTATTTCATCCCGCCAATGGATTTTGATTTGGCGGAGAAGGCCATCCCCATACCCATTGAGCAATTTGCCGAATACAACGTAGCAATCTAAACCCAGTATTAACACTCCGGCCTAATTCCACACGAACTGTTAAAGTCAAAGTCTTTAAAATCTTTAAATCATTTTTAGACGAAAGGCGCTACGCGCCTTTCATAGATAAATCGGGGGGCTAAACCCCCCGATTTTCAGTCAAAATCAACGTCAAAACAAAGGCAACTCTGGCGTCAGCTCCCTTCGACTTCGCTCAGGGAGCTTTAAGGTGACTTCGCTCAGTCAACTAATTGACATCCGAAAGGTCACTGAGCGAAGTCGAAGTGACCTGACGCATGATCTTGCACCGGCTCGGTTGGCTTCGCCGAGATAAACACGTTTGACTTCGCTCAGCGACCCTTCGGGTTGCATGGTTGTTTTGACTTTGATTGAAAATGCGGGGCATAGCCCCGCATTTATCTATGGAAGGCGAAGCCTTCCGTCTTAAAATGATTTTTATGATTTTAAAAGATTTTAAAAGATTTTTATTTTAAAAGATTTTGACTTTTTAGTACAGACCATTTATATTACCTCAAAATTGTGCCGATATAATATAGTATGCGTATTTTTGAATTTTAAAGGTTGAACAAGACAATGATGAACGCCGTCAACAATATCGCCGCCGCTCTCGCGGCTTCCGGGTCTGGTAAGTCCGACGGGGGGCTTATCAAGGCCACCGTTGTGCGCGGGCCTAGCGGCGAGGGGGTGTTCACGTTGCGCCTCTCCGGGGGGCGGGAGGTCGGGGTTCAGGTGCAGGCGGAGGGCGGCGGGGCGGCGCTTGAGCCAGGGCAGAAGGTGCTTGTCAGCCCGTCGGACGGGAAGATATTCATCCCAGCGCCGGACGCCGCCGAAGAGCGGCCTGCGCAGCCGCAGCAGTGGGTACAGGAGCAGCAGCCTACGCAGATGCGGCAGACGGCGCAGATGCTGTTACGGCAGATACAGGGCGGCGACGACATATTTATCTCCGGCAAGCAACAGGCGGAAGCGGCGGCCGAAGAGGGGGGCGGCGGGGGCGAAGCGGCAAAGGCCGCGCCGGCGGCTGGGCAGGAGGGGCTTGCGAAGATCGTCGGTTTTAAGGTCGTGTCGGAGGGTGAGGGCCACGCCGACGGGATCTATCGGGCCGACGCGGCGGGGCACATCCTTGAGGGGCCGCAAGACGGCGAGGCGCCCATAAAGGACTTCGCGGCGGTGCGGCTCGCCACCGTAAACGGGCAGCAGGTCGTCACCGTGCTCGCGGGCGACGGGCTGCCGGCGGCGCTTGAGGAGCTTCGCGGCAGCTTCGAGAGCCAGCTTTTGCGGGCGCTGCCGACTGATTTGCTGAAAGATATTTTCAACGAACGCGGCTTCTTAGACACGGATACGCTGAAGGCGCTGGACGCCGCCTTGGCAAACCGCAACTTGTCTATCGACGCCTCGTCGCAACTTCAAATGGAGCGGATCGGGCAGTGGCTGCGCATAGCGCTTGACAATCCCGAAATGGTTCAAGAACTTGTCGACCGCATACCGGCGCTCGGGGCGAAGGACACGGCGGGGCTGCTTGAACTGATCGGCCGCCTAAGCTCCGGCGTTGCGCCTGAGAGCTTCTTCGCAACGGAGAATTTGCTCCCGCAAACGGGGTCAAGCGTCGGCGCGGATTTATTGCAAACTCTCCTGAAAGCCACGTTCTCAATGGCGCCGAACGCCCTTTTAAACTTAGTCAAGCAGATAGACGCCTCAAGCGTTATACTCGGGGCGCAGCTGCCGCCGACCGAGGCGGCGCGCATTGCCCGCGAGATAACGTCCGCCCTGCCCGCGCAGACCGCCGCTAAGCCCGGATCGCTGCACGACGCGGGGCAGTTGTCGCCGCGCGTTTTGGAGACGAACGCCGCCCCCGCCGCTAAAACGCAGACCCCGGCGTCGGCGGCGCCGCAAATACGCGCCGGATACTCGGAACTCACCGAGGCGACGGTGCGGGCGCTCTTGGGCGGCGGCGGAAAGGCGGACGCGGCGGCTGTCGCGGAGAAAATAAACGCGCTTAGAGAGGCCGTGGCGCGTATGCCGGCCGCCGCGCCAAGCGGTCAAAACCGAGAATCGGCGGCGAGAGACGGCGGGATAAGCAACAATAGAACGGAGAGCAACGCGGCGGAAACAAACACGCGTTCCGCCGCCAGCCGCTTATCGGTATCAACGAACGAAACTTTTGTCAACACCGCCAAGGCCGCAAACGCTTCCCAGAATGTCAACGCGCAACTCGCGGTTCACAGGGCGTCCACGCCGTTAGGCGATATAAACGTAAACGCGGGCGGCGGCAACGCAAAAACTACCGGCGCTTTTCCCGCCGTCAACAATAGGGTGTTTGTGTCACAACAACCTCCGGCGCAGACGGGCGGGGGCGGAGCAAGCGGGATTAACGCTAACAGCGCCAACAATATCAATACTAACAATGCCGCTTTTTCAGATAATCAAAATATACGTAGCGATACCGGTGTTAATAGGCCTGGGGTTGTTGATAATGCGCGTAGCGTCAACAATCCGGGGAGCGTTGGAATTAATAATAATAGCAATATCAGACCGGTTAATAATCTCGGCGGTATGGATGTCAAGACAAACGGGATTAACGCGAGCGGTGCCGATTTCGCGAATAATCAAAATATACGCGGCGATACAGGTGTCAATAGATTAGGCGTTGTTGATAATTCGCGCGGTGTCAATATTTCAAGCGGTATCGGTATCAATACTAATAGTAATGTTAAACCTATTGATAATGTCGGCGGATTTGGTATCGGCGCAAGCGGGATTAATAATAACGGTATCAATAATAATAGCGTTAATGCTAACAGCGTCAATTTCGCGGATAATCAGAGTACGCGCGGAGATGCCGGTATTAATAGACCTGCGGCGGGTGATAATGTGCGCAATGTCAACAATTCCGGCGGTGTTGGGGTTAATAATAATAACAATATCAGACCGACCGATAATGTCGGCGGCATGGATGTCAAAACAAGCGGGATGAACGCGAACGGCGTCAATTTTACGGATAATCAAAATATGCGCGGTGATGTCGGTATTAACAGATCGGGAGTAGTTGACAATTCTCGCAGTGTCAATAATGTCGGCGGTATTGGGATTAATGCTAACAACAATATCAAGAGTGTTGATAATATCGGCGGCGCGGGTATCAACGCGAGTAATATTAATACGAGCGGTATCAATTCAGCGAATAATCAAAATGTACGCGGCGATTTCGGCGTTAATAATCTTAATAATAGGCAAGGAACGGTTGATAATTCGCGCGGCGTCAATACTAGCGGTACTAATTTTACCGGCAATCAAAATATACGCGCTAACACAACAGCCACGGCGCCGGTTGACGTTCCGGCAATCAAGGAGAGGTGTCTGTCCATAGTAGACAACTTGAAATCCTCCGCCGCACCGATTCTGCGCGAGTTTTCGCAACGCGGCGCGATTAACGCCGGCGGCGCCGCCTCTCTCATAGGGCTTGTGAGGGATACCGTGGCCTCGCTTGACGAGACGCTGCGCCCGCTGGTTCGCTCCGAGCGGCCTGTCCCGCCGGAGTTTTACGAGCGCGTGACCACCGGGGCAACATACCGAATCAGCGCGGAGGCGAAGAACGCGCTCTTCCTGCAAATCGGCTCGGCGCAGGCGCTGATTCGCGGGGCGGTGGAGGCGGCGGAGAACGCCGGAGGCGGCAACGCGAGAATTAATCCCATTGTGAACCAAAACGCGAATTCCGGCAACAATACAAATGTCGGCACCGACTTTCGTCCAAACATTAGCGCTTCCGCCAATGTTAATTCCGCTATCAATCAAAACTTCAGCCCAAGTATCAATACAAGCGTTAATCACAGTGTTAATTCCAATACTAACACCATTGTCAACCCCAATCCCAATGTTAATACCGCTATAAACCAGAGTATTAATACAAATATTAACACCGACGCAAAGACTAATCCCAATGTTAATGCCAACGTTAACGCCAATATCGCCCCGTCTGCCAATTCCAATGTCAATGCTAATGTCAATACAGATAATACAAACGCGAATGTCAATCCCAACGCGAACAATAACAGCCGTCCCGATGATTTTTTGCAGATAGCCCGCCGTATATGGGCGAACACCGAGAAACTCCGCGCCGGATTCAAAGAAGCCTTCTCAACGCTAGATTTGCAGAACCGCGCCTCGCCGCTTGACAAACCAGCCGACGGCTCCACAGCCGGCACAGTCAGGCTGAGCGCCGACACCCTGCGCACGGAGATGCTCTTAGACGTCTCTCGCGCACTTCGCGACGTTTTCTCCTCCGTCGACGAACTGAGCGAGATAATTTCGCAGTTGTCAAGCGGTAAAGCGGCGTTGCCCGACACGGAGGCGGCGCTCCTTCGCGCGATGCGCGCGCTTGAACACCAATCGCGTCAGAGCGGCGCGGAGGTCATGGAACGTCTTAAAGACATCCTCAAAGAGCTGAACCGCCTGCAAGCCGACGCCGCGCGGGCGCAGGAGCAGGGCGCGGCCGCCGCGACGCGCTCATCACCCGCCGAGGCCATCCGCTCCGCCGCCCTTACCGCCGCGCGCAGCTTGGAAAACCTGCAACTGCTCTCAACACAAACCCGCACGGCGGAGACCGAACAGCACCTGCTGGCGCTGCCCGCCAAGATCGGCGGGGAGTGGACGGAAGTGCAAATCAAGTTCGTAAAAGAGCGCAAAGGGGAAAAGGGAGAGAATAAGGACGGGCACGTATCAATATACCTAAACGTGGCCCCCTCCGCACTGGGTCAAGTCAGCGCACACTTAGACTACCACCCGCCAAACTTGAAATTGGCGTTCCAATTTGAGAAACCCGCGGTAACCCGTTGGTTCAGACAGCAGTCGGCCGAATTGAAAGAAGCGCTGTCGCAAGCTGGGTTGCCGGGCGCCTCGCTGGAATTTTACACCAAGCGCCCAGTCAACAGCGATCCCGCCACCGCGACGCCGGTACGTTCATCGCCTAATATTGACGACGGCGGGGCTGATCAGGCCGACGATTTTGAGGTTAAGAACGGGCGGGTGGACTTTAAGATATGACGGGAAAAAATGTCTGAATTAGGATTCGTAGGATTGATTAAAAACATTGTCTGAACTAGGATTCGTAGGATTATAAGGATTATAGGATTAAAAAGACGGTGTGGGGATAAACTGATTATGCCGACAGAAAAGAATCTTCGTGATGTAGCGGTCGCACTGAAATATGACGACTCCGAAACTCGCGCACCCGTCGTATCCGCCAAAGGCTTCGGCTTGATGGCGGAACGGATACGGGAACTCGCGAAGCTGAGCGGCGTTCCCATTCGGCAGGACAGCGATCTGGTGGAGCTGTTGGCGGAGATAGACGTTGACCGAGAGATCCCCGCGCATCTGTACGCGGCCGTGGCGGAGGTGCTGGCTATGGTCTACAAGGCGAACAACGCGATGAGCGGAGAGGCTAATAATTGAGCTATACGGATTTTCAACTCGCCGCAACCAAATGTTCCCACTCTTGGCGCGACGGCAAGCCCCGCCCCGACGGGCAAACCGTTCTCGCGGTATTCCAGTCGTACAGTTTGCCGTACTTGGCGATGTACACGGCGGCCCTGGGCATTTCAGACTGCGACTGCGCGAACGCTATCCCGCAAAAAACGCTCAACGCGACTAAAACAGTCGATTTAAATAATTTTGTCATCCTCATTGCGTCTCCTTATTTAGGTTTAAATTTGCCGTCAAATCAAGATTTTATCCAACCGTTTTTTCCTTCGTCTGAATGATAATCGGCACCCCCTCGCTCTCTAAGCGCGAAGCCAGTATGTGAAAACCAGGACATTCGGCGGTGATAGTAAAGAGTACTTTCTTATCATGATAGGCGATCATACTATCCAAATCTTCCCCGTTAATATTGAGAAAAAAACGGTTTACTTTCGTAATGTGGTCGAAAGTATATGATTTCTCCTTCCCAAAGTAAGATCCGGACGTTATTTGATTGCCTTTTATTATAATTCTCCACCTAAACCACATAAATATCACGAAAGAACAGAGGAATAATATCGGTAAGAGAGCGTAAACCGCGTAAATACCCTCGCTATTATTCTTATTAAACGCCGCGGGGACGCAAAAGATGATAAATATTAATAGAAAGAGCGTTGTGACAATTATATAAAATATAAGATTTATCCTTGGGCGGCGAATGATAAGATCATTCGGGTCCATCTTCCTCTCAATTTTCTTGGCTCTTCCACGCGCTATTATAAGAATAATACAGGCGATAACGCTTGGAATGATTATCGTTAGTGCTGTTTCCATTCGGTTGCGTCCTTTATCTTTTCTTTATGTAGCGATTTAGTTGTTTTTGACGCAACGTACGGAAAAACCAAAGTTCTTGTCGGTGTCGTGCTTGTACAAATCGTCGCTTGTACTCCAAACGGAGGCACTCGATTTATATTTGGGGGATTCCATAGACGACCACCAACCGCCGCTGTTGCCGATATTGCCGAAACCAACATCGGCGAGCAACCACTCGCCACCGGGCAAAGCCGAAAAACCATAATCATCAGTACCATTACCTTTATTGTCCCAACTCTTGTTCCAACCGCTTTTCGTTTTCAACTTTGTTCCGGCGCCGTTCCAATTAATATCAAGTTCATCCTTTTTTCTCACACCTCCCACCGCTTGCCCTAAATCATTCCACTCATCGTCAGACGGCAAACGCCATCCAGTCGGACAGACCGACTGCGCCGTATTCCAATCGTACAACCTACCGTATTTATCGCAGTTGACGTTATTATTTCTATAACACCAAGACTTACCTGATTGCGGCAGATAGTTGAGATTCGCAGCCATCCAAGTATAATTACCGATGTTCACCGTCTTGTACTTCTTCCCGTCCCTGCTATCGATAAGCATCCCCGCCAAGCCAGTGCTACCGCCGCCGCCACTTAATTTCTCCCGGAGCTTTGCGAGCATTTTTTCCTCCGTGTCTTTAAGTCCTTTACCGAATTTATCGATCCCAAGTCGTTGGCTTGTCTCTAAATCCGCAAGGGCTTTTGTATATTCTCCTTTTTCGACATACGTAAATCCCCTTAGATGATACCCCATAGCGCTTGAACTGTCACGAGAGATTATATTTGTTGCGTCGTCAATAGACTTGTCCCAATCCTTGACTTGTCTGTACATCATACTCCTCATCGAATAGCACGTAAAACAACCCGGGGAAAGCCTTATTGCCTCACTAAATTCTCTGATTGCTTCGCCATAATTGTTAGCTTTATATGCCGCCGTACCTCTATCGAACGCCACCCGCGCGGCACCTGTCGCGTCCGCCCACGAGCCGCCCTCGCCCAACGGTTGAGGCGGCGACGTATTGCTGCCGCTTCCCGCGCTAACGGCGACGCAACGCACTGATTTCCCGTTGCTCTTTGGGGCATAACCGCCAAACACAATGTTGTAGGAAACACTCCCCGACATAAAATCCATGACATAACTCATATCGATCTTACCTGCGGCGCCCTTTAAATCCCAAGCCGTCCACCAGCTGCCGCGTTCACCGACAGCGCTGAATTTACCTTCGATGTTGCGACCGCCGCCTGGCAAGGCGGAAAATCCAACATCATCCGTACCGTTACCATTGCCGGTCCAACCGCTTTTCGCTCTCAGCTTCTTTCCGGCGCCGTCCCAATTAATAAAACCTTCTTCATCCTCAAATTCCTTACCTCCTACCGCATCATTCACATCACCCCAATCCTGAAGAGACGCCAAGCGCCATCCCGCCGGACAAGCCGTTATAGCCGTATTCCAATCGTACAGTCTGCCGTATTTGGCGCAATTTGCGCTATTATTGTCGTAACACCAAGACCCGCTCGCCGTCTGATAATTCAGGTTCTCCGCCATCCATTTCGTTCCGGCAACCGTCACCGTCTTGTACTTCTTCCCGTCTCTGCTATCGGTAACCGTCCCGGTCTGCGCCGCCGCAATCCCAACGACCACCGCGACTGCCGCCATTGTCTTTACAGCTCTCATTATATTCATAATATGTTCTTTTTCTAAAATGTACCGAGAATCAATCAATATACCCTCTTCCCCTACAGACGCTGCATTTGCCTGGGTTATGAGAGTACCCGCCAGGATTGTAGCAAACTGCGCAATAGCTTTTCCCGGAGCCTCTGCATACCGTGCAAGTTTCATACGAGGCGTTTGAGCCGTAACCGTCCATATAGGCCAATAGCGCCGCCGCATACCAGCGATAAAAATAACGCGGCAAAAACAATCTTTTTTCTCATAATACCATCCTTCTTAACATTTAACATATTATCTCGTTATAATAATACCGTTTAAACCCAAGGGCGCACCTCTACGGGGCGCTATAACATAATACATTATTCCACGCGTATCTCTATTAAGCCACGCGCCGTTCTGTCTTATTCGTAGCGCCCAAATACTTGAGCGTGTGCTCGGTTTGCTCGAAACGGAGCTTGCCGTTTTCGAGGAAAATGGCCAAAGTAACGTTGGCCGGAGTTTCATCAAGTAGCCCCAACTTTCCTTTTTCATGATCAACATGTTGTAAAAATACACGCACGTTATTGTAAGAACGCGCCGAATGAAAAACTTTTTCGGCAGACAAGCCGTTCTTTTCGCAGTATTCTTCTATCTCGTCCTTATACTCCTCAAAGATTTTATTCACCGGCTTGCTCCTTTCTCAAAATATTTTTAAATGTTTGATATTCACCCTTAACATTATATAACACACTTTCTTTTTGGCTAAACTTACTTAAAACATCGTAATCCCCATTGGATGCGCTTAACTCCCATCCGTTATATAACCCTACATGTGTGTGTCCGCTCCACTTATACCCTTCCGCGTTTAATTTTTCCGCATCGTCCATTGTTATATTTACGCGCTTCGCGTCCCCGCGTACTATTAATCGCTCATGGCCCTTTGTAAACATCGCGTATTCAACACCGGTCTTTGCTGTCAGCGCCGATAAATCAGTCATCGAAACATCTCTTTTATTTACAATAGCGCGGCTATCGTAATCCGGTAATCTGTCCAAAAGAATTTGCTGCCTTGTAGACAACTCTGCGCCTTCAAGGTGTAAAATCGCGTTGGGGCGCCCACGCTCCCCCTGCTCTATCGGCGAATTTATAGCATCTTTATCCACATCCATTAATATACTACTTCCCGCGCCGGATTGCAAATTTTTTATCACTTTTTTTTGTTTCCAGTTTTCGGCTGTCATTCATCTGGTCATAAACTGTCGAAAATCATGCCTGAGGTTAGTGCGTTGCGCAAAATTCTGCGCAACGCCACGGGAATGATTTATACTATTTGTCGGCGATGCAGCGCACCGAGAAGTCGTAGTTCTTGACGTCATTCTCCTCAATCACGTTGTCGCCGCCGTAGCCCATACTCCGGCTGTAAGCGCGCCCGTTAGGACCCTCCGTAGCCGTCCACCAGTAGCCGAAGTCACCGACATTGCGGGAATAATAGTAGCCGCTAGGCAAGGCCGAAAACCCAAAATCATCCGTACCGTTGCTATTATTATTCCAACCGCTTCTCGCTTTCAATTTCTTACCAGCCGCATTATTACCGCCCGCAGTTTCCACCAAATCATTCCACTCCTGACGCGACGGCAAATGAAACCCTGTCGGACAGACCATCTTCGCCGTATTCCAATCATACAACATGCCGTATTTGCCGCAGTTGGAACTATTATTGTTATAGCACCTCGACTCACCATCTCCATGATTAAGATTCTCCGCCATCCACCTCTTCCCCCCAACCACCACCGTCTTGTATCTCTTCCCATCCCTGCCATCCGTAAGTATACCCGAACCGTCCACGAAAGTCTGCTGTTTCGACGGCGCCACCGGTTCAGGAGTTGGCGGCTGATAAGTCTGCTGTTCCGCCACCGCCGCCTCATCCCCCGTCCGTTGAACGCACCGCACCGACAACCCATATCCCCTATTATCGCAGAACTCAAGCACGGACGGCGACGCGTCGCCCACAAGCAGTCCGCAGGCGCTGTCCGCGCCGACCGGCGCCGCCATCCACCAGCCGCCGAGTCCGGCTTCTTGGTAGCTGCCGTCGCCGTAGTTGCGCCAGCCTCCGGGCAGGGCTGAGAATCCGTATTCGTCGGTTCCGTTGCCGTTATTCCAGCCTGCGTTCGCCTTTAGCTTTCTGCCGGCCATAGAGCCGCCGCCTATCGCCGCAACCAAATGTTCCCACTCTTGGCGCGACGGCAAGCCCCACCCCGACGGGCAAACCGTTCTCGCGGTATTCCAGTCGTACAGTTTGCCGTACTTGGCGCAGTTGGCGTTATCATTGCCGCGGCACCAATAGTTGCCGGATTGCGGCTGATAATTCAGGTTTTCCGCCGTCCACGTTTTTCCGCCTATCTCCGCCGTCTTGTAGGTCTTGCCGTCTCTGGGGTCGCGGAACGAGCCGTGGTTGACGGGTTTTTGTTCTACGCAGCGAACGGATAAACCTTCGGTCTTGGAATGGTGGTTGTACTCAATCATGAAGTCGTATTGGTAGCTTATACTCCGTACGTAAACCTTGTTTACATCGGACTCGGCGTTTGTCCACCACGTGGCGGTATATTCGGCGTCTCCGAAACGGCCGGTTAATTGGCGTTTGCCGGCAGGCAGGGCCGAGAATCCGTAGTCATTCGTCCCGTTGCCGTTCTTGCCTTTATAGTCGCCCCAACCGCTTCCGGTTTTCAGCGTCGTGCCGGCATCGTTCCAAGTAACTCTGCCGTCTTTATTCACTTGTTTTCTGCCTTTTACCGCCCTTCCCAAGTTATCCCAATCCTCGCGCGACGGCAGTTTCCATCCGGCGGGGCAGACAGTATTCGCCGTGTTCCAATCGTACAGCCTGCCGTACTTGGCGCAGTTTGATTTCTCCTCGTCGTAGCACCAGGTGTCAACCGATTTCGGTTCATAGTTCAAGTTCTCCGCCATCCACTTGTCGTCGCCGATGGTCACCGTCTTGTAGGCCTTCCCGTCTCTGGGGTCGCGCAGCGAGCCGTATGTGATAGACTTCGATTGCGGCGTCGATTGCGCGGTGTTTTTCCGCGTCCCCAGTTCCATACCAAGCATTGCCCCTATCTGCCCTTGGATAATTTCTATAATATCCCCGCCCTTAGGTATTTTCACCATATCCGCGAATTCCGCCACTTTGCTCTCCACGCTCACCATGCGGGTGGAGACGTAGGAGACGCCTTCAAGCTCCGTGCGTTCCACGACGCATACGTATTCCGCGCCCGCGTCGTTGCCCAACTTGGCGATTTGCGCGTCGTTCACCGACCCGCTCATCTGCCTCTTTTGCTCTTTGACCACCACGTCTATGGCGTCGACGGCCACCATCTGGTACTTGCCGCTCTTCGTCAAAAAGGTATTGACCGCCATCCTCAGGGCGTCGCGCCCTTGCGGGTTGCCCTTGATGTACACGGCGGCCTTGGGCATTTCAGACTGCGACTGCGCGAACGCTATCCCGCAAAAAACGCTCACCGCGACTAAAACCGTCGATTTAAATAATTTTGTCATCCTCATTGCGTCTCCTTACTACTTGTTGTAAAAGGTAATAAAGCTACTCATATCGGTGACGTCGCTGGCCCGTACCTTGCTTGCCGGATGATAGTAGATTTTATAAGTCCCATCGCTAAGGCCATAATAGTCGGCGTGATCAGCCGCTCCTTCGCCGGGATATGGCTGCATTGTTTTCTCTTTACCGTCTATTCTCACCTTAACTTCATACTTGCTGCAGTTTGAAATAATAAGCCCTGCTCCGAAATGATATTTGTCGATCTCAACAGTGATTTTATCCTCGTCCTCGCCGAGATCCCAGTCATACCAGTCGCAAGCGGACATTGAGGAGAGGATTACCGACAGTACGGCAATACCGGTTAATTTGATCGTGTTTTTCATACAAATTCCTTATGTTACAATGTGAAAAATGAAATAAAGTAAGGTCTGGACGTTATTTGATTGCCTTTATTTTGAGGTCATCAATCAATATACCCTCTTCCCCTACAGACGCTGCATTTACCTGGGTTATGAGAGTACCCGCCCGGATTGTAGCAAACAGCGCAATAGCTTTTCCCGGAGCCTCTGCATACCGTGCAAGTTTCATACGAGGCGTTTGAGCCGTAACCGTACTTAGTTCTCCCCTCGCCGTTGCAATATCTGCACATTGAGGCGTAGTTTCCGTTACAAGCCGAGCAACTCCCCGTGCCTCCGCAAGAACTGCATTGGATACGACCGCTTCCGCCGCCGCCTCCCCCGCTTGGCGTGTATTGATCATTTTGCGGAACAGGCTGATATGACGCAGGCGGTTGTACTATGCCGGTGCCATTGCAAGTGAAACAAGGAAACCTGCCGCTGCCGTTGCAGTAGGTACACGGAAATTTCATTGTAAAAAAACCGTTAAACACGGACAAAATCTTTGTCCCTTTACAAACCGAACAGACGTCGCCCCTGCCCGTGCCGTTGCAATCAGGACATTTTTTTGCGCCTGACTGCCCATATAGACCAATAGCGCCGCCGCATACCAGCGATAAAAATAATGCGGCAAAAACAATCTTTTTTCTCATAATACCCCCTATTAGTTAATGTTAATTTCCAAACGTTCCACGAACAACCGATTCTTTTTCCGATTCCCGCTGTACGCGCCTCCACTTAAGCGCGGCGCATAGCATATATATTATGCCTATTCGTATGAATATCCACACGACGAACGACCCGTTGTTGCTTGATCTTATTACTTGGGGGATCGCAGATAGGTAATCTATCATGTCTAATATCGATATTACAATACCCGTGATTATGGAGAATGTGGGCCAGCTTTTATATTTTATTGTTATCACTATGGTAAGCAACAGCGGGACAAAGTATACCGAATTCGCGATTAGCGCCACGATGTGGGACTCGAACGTCTTAACGAGAGTGTAGTAGCTCCAAAGGGACTTGACGCCTAAGAGAAACAGCAAGACGATAAGCGCGGAGCGCCCGCTTTTAATATGGGTTTGCGGGTCGGCCACCGTATGCTGAACCGGACAGCCGTTTACCTCGATGCCTACGCCTTTGGGCTTACCTAAGTATGTGGCGAATGTGGCTCTGTCGTCTATCCACGCCGTGACGGTCAGCGGGGTTGTTTCGGAATTTACCGTGTACTCGTGTTTTTTATCGGAAGCGTCTATTTCCCCAAGGGAGACTTCGTTGTGCGTTATCTCCAATGAGTGGTTTTTTCCGGGTAAATAAGACGCTTCAAAGGCGTCGTTATTTACCCGGAAAGAGTAGATTACTCTTTTACTTCCGCTTTCTTTGCTGACAGATGAGGCTATAACGCTCATTTTTTCTCCTTTAGATATATTTTGACGAACATGCCATATTTTATTCATCCTCTTCTATAAGAGTCCAATGCGCGTATATTGTCATACTCCTCGAGAATACGTAACCTTCCTCTTCCGCATATACCCTCGTGCCACCCGTAGATGCGTCATACCACCCGGCAAATTCATAACCCTCCCTTGTGGGTTCAATCGGCGGATCCGATAATATGAAGTTATCGTCTGTATATGCCGAGTACTCTGTTTTTCCTTCAAATTTCCCGCCGTTGGCGTTAAACGTTATGTTATATCGAGGAGCATTAGTCCACTGAGCGATTATGGTGATATTCTCTGTAAATACCGTGTTTGACGTTACCGCGGTGCCGTCCGCTTTAGTCCAGCCGCTGAATGAGGAACCGCTCTTTACTGGTGTGGGAAGATTTGCGCTTGTGAGTTTGCCCTCCGAGTTCACTTGGGCGCTTGCCGGTGTGACTGTCCCGCCGTTGGCGTTGAACGTTATGATAATCGGCGACCAATTCGCCGTATAGCTCTTGGCGCCCGTGCTGCCCGCGGGGATTGTCACGTTCTTCTGCTTGGCCGTGCCGTTGGATCCCGTCCAACCGTCAAAGGTGTAGCCGCCGCGCGTCGGGTTATTAAGCGTAATGGGCAACGTCTCCGCGTTGTAGGTTGCCGGATTGTTGGTCGCGGCTCCGCCGTCAAGGGTGTATGTTATGGAATATGGTATAACCGTCCATTGAGCGTATATGGTGACGCTTGATGTGAACGTATAATCCGTCGTTATCTTCGTGCCGCCGCCAGTGGAGGTGTACCAGCCGTTGAATGTATAACCGTTCCTTGCCGGATCAGTCGGCATACTCGATAGTTTCCCGTTTGTACCGGTAGTAACGCTCGTGCCGCCGGAGAGCGTTCCGCCGTTGGGGGCTAGCGTTATGGTGTAGACGTTAGAGATGTTAGACGTCCACTGCGCGTATACGGTGGTATTTGAGTAGAACGTATAATCCGTCGTTACCCTCGTATCGCCGGAAGTATACCATCCGGCGAAAGTATAATTGGCTCTTGTGGGATTGGACGGCAAACTCGATAGCTTCCCGTTTGTGCCGGTATTGAGGGCAGTGCTGGTCGCGCCGCCTGAGAACGTTCCGCCGTTGGCGTTGAACGTTATGGCGTAGGTAGTCGCGGTATTAGACGTCCACTGCGCGTATACGGTGGTATTTGAGTAGAACGTATAATCCGTCGTTACCCTCGTATCGCCGGAAGTATACCATCCGGCGAAAGTATAATTGGCTCTTGTGGGATTGGACGGCAAACTCGATAGTCTCCCGTTTGTGCCGGTATTGAGGGTAGTGCTGGTCGCGCCGCCTGAGAACGTTCCGCCGTTGGCGTTGAACGTTATTGTGTATGTTGTGGTGGACGGGGTGTTATACGTCCACTGCGCGTATATGGTGGTATTTGAGTAGAACGTATAATCTGTGGTTATTCTCGCACCTCCGGAATAGGAGGTGTACCATCCGTTGCATGTATAACCGCTTCTTGCGGGATAGGCCGGTATGCTTGACAATCGCCCGTTTGTGCCGGTAGTTACCGTCGAGCTACTGTAGAGCGTTCCGCCGTTGGCGTTGAGCGTTATGGTATAGGCGGTTGAGGGCGGCGTGTACGGCTGTGTGTCCCAAATCGCTGTAAAGAGAATATCGCCTCTGACCCTGCAACGTTCGCCGGGTTGATAATAGCCACTATGCCACCAAGCGCACACGTCGTATTCTTTGCAATTGTAGCCATAATGGTCGCAATCGTAGGAAGAGTAGTAGGAGTAGTAATCGACGCTCCCCGACCAACCGACGAAGTAATACCCTATCTTTGATAAGTTCCCTTGATCGGGAATCGTTATAATCTCGTCGATCTCCTTGAACATGGTATTCGGCGCGTCGCCCTCCGCGTCGTTTTTGTTGAACGTTACGACCTTCTTCGCGTTTATCTCATCAAAGGTCGCGCTATTATCGCTGTCGCTACACACGGCGAAGATCATGGCAAAAACGGCCGGCAGCAAAGACGCGAATTTGAAAAAACGGCGCGATCCCCGACGGGGCGCGTTTGCCGTAATTGTCGTAGACATGTTATACTCTTTTCTCATAAAATCCCCCTGCTATTTAAAAATTTAAGGTTAATGTTCAAATTAATATACCGCGAAGCAACTACGGCGAAACAGCCAATCTAAAGCCCACGTCGGCTCCCCTATTTCCCGGCGCGCTGCCGTTGCGGTATGAGACTCGGCAGTAGTGCGGATCGTACGGCCAGCTGCCGCCGCGAAGCACGCGGTTGGAGCCGCCGGCGGGACCCGCGGGGTCTCTCGCGTCGTAGGAGCCGTAATTCGCGCTCCAGTCGTTCACCCACTCCCACACGTTGCCGCTCATGTCGTATATGCCGAGTTCGTTGGAACCCATGCCGCCGACGGCGTGGCATTTGCCGCCGCTGTTGTTCTTGTATCGGGCTACGTCGTTCGGGTTATTGCTTCCGGAAAAGGCGAACCCGTTGCTCTTGACGCCGCCGCGGGCGGCGAATTCCCATTCCGCCTCCGTGGGCAGGCGGTATTTTTTGCCCGTCGCGGAGTTTAGGCGCTCTATAAACTGCTGAACGTCGAACCAGCTGACCTTGCCGACCGGCAAATCGTCGCCCTTGAAGTGAGAGGGGTTGCTTCCCATCACCTGCGTCCACTGTCTTTGGGTCACCTCGTATTTGCCTATGTAGAAATCGCCGACCGTCACCCTGTGCGCGGGTTTTTCGTCCTTTTCGCAATTTCCGGCGTTCCTGCCGGAGCAGCCCATCATAAACGTTCCGCCGCGCACCAGCACCATCTCTATTTCCACATTGCCGCGCTTAGCTTGCGGCTGCGATTGCGACGCGCCGCTTTTGCCGCCGCCCACGAGTTCGCGGGCCACGTACTGCGCCGCGATCATCATGTCTTGGTTGGTACGCAGGTCGCTGGAGGCCGTGGCGGAAGCCACCGCCTCGGCGGTCACCACGTCCACCAACTGCACCTCTATATAGAACGTGCCGCCCTTCACGTCGCTGATCTCCACAATGCAGAGGTACTGGACGCCAAGCTGCTGCCCCAATGACTTTATCTGTTCGTCGTTCACCGCGCCGCTGCGCTGATAGACGTGCTCCTTGTCCAACTGCTTAAGGATCGCGTCCGTGCGGTTTACGGCCGTATACTTCTCGCTGCGGCTCAGGGCTTTCACCAACTCCCCGCCCATCACCTTGTGCACGCCGAGGGCGCCGCGAGGCTCCTGTCCGGCCATATATACGGCCACTGTCGGCTTCGCGCTATTCTCTTGAGCGGCGGCTGCGGAACACAGCGCCAGCAAAACTATCAGAAATTTTCTCATTAAGCAATTCTCCCCGATAAATATCGTTCAATCCCGCTAAAATAACAAACTCCAACTAAAGTCCCATTGCGGTAACCAACCCGCGTTCCCGGCGAAATCCGAAATCGGCAGTATTATCCTTGTGCCCCACCACCACTTCGCTCCAAGCTTTAAAAAAGTACCTCCGCCCACGACAAACTGGAGTTCGCTGTTTCTGTCGCTGATATTCACCGGTTTGGAATCGGACTCATGAAAACTGATTTCCGACACTAAAGGATACTCGTACTGAAGCCCGCTCTCAAGATAAAGGCCGAGGCCCTGCCACGGCGTGGCGACCCTGATAGTGACCGGAATGTTCACGGTATATTCCGTAATTTCCGGCTCCAAGAAATAAGAATTCCAATGAGCGTCTATATTTCTGTAGGTACCCGCGAACTCCGCCGTAAGCATCACCCAGCTTGCGAACGGAACAGTCGTCGCAATCCCAAACCGAAATGCTTCGCCATGATAATGTTCATACTTGCCGCCGTGATTGTAGGAATAGGGGATATCTGTCAACTCATTATAGGAGCCCACGACCGTGAACCCGACGCGTATCCTATCCCTATATATACCGAAGAACGGCCGCCTGTATTTCGGTTTGTACTCCCCGCCTTCCGATCCATACCCATATCCATACCCCTGCCCTCCCCCCGACCCCGATTTATCCAACGAGATAAGCTCAAGATTTTCTCTCGCCTCCGTGTTATTCGGGTCTATGCGCAGCGCGGCCTCGTAGTCGGCGATGGCCATGTCGTAGTTTCCCATTTTGCGGTAGGCGTTACCGCGGCTGTTGAATACTCCGGCGTCGTTGGGTTCGAGTTCCAGCGTTTTCGAGTAGTCGTCGACGGCGCTTTGGTAGTCGCCCTTGGAGTAGTACGCGGCGCCTCGGGCAATGAGCGCGTAGATTAATTTGGGGTCGAGCTTCAGCGCCTCGGTATAGTTGGCTATAGCGCCGTCGTTGTCGTCTCCCATTGTGCTGGCGTAGCCCCGGTTGTAGTAGTAGTTGGCGTCGCCGGCGGGATGGGCGCCATCAATATCCTGAATACCCGGAATGGGCATTATCGGCGGCGGCGCTACCGGAAGCTCGGCGGCGGCCGACAGATCCGGATGCGGCTCCGCGATTATCGGATGTTCCGCGGGAATCTCCACGGGGGGCGACGGTTCCGGGACGTGCGCCGGTTGGGGCTTTGCGGCCGCGGCCACCTGACCGACCGTAAACGCGGCCGCCACCATTTTGTCGCTGACGGCCGTGAAGTCGTCATGGCGCTTTAAATTGCTGTTTGCGCTGCTGATAACATCCACCTCGTTCGTTTCGACGTTCACTATGCGAAGCGACACATAATAGGTGCCGAATATCGACGTGATGTCGGCCACGCAGACGTGCTCGACGCCGTGCTGTTTGGCGACCTCCATAATACGCGCGTCGCTCACGCGCGGTTTACCCGGCCCTTGGGCCAGCGCCGCGGCAAAATCGTTGGAACGCTCCGCGGCCGTATACTGCCCGCTCCTGACAAACGAACTCATAAGCTCGTTCGTCAACGTTTTTTTCTCGTTTTCAGCCTTGTCGCCTATCACGTAAACGACAAGATGCGGCTTCGCCTCCGCTAAGGCTATGGTAAAAACCGCCGCGCAGCAAAGCGCCGCGAAACAAGCAGCCAGTTCTTTTTTCATTTACATCCCCTTTTTCTTGCCGAACATAGATTCCATGATTTTGCTTGTAACTTCCGCAAAATCGCTTACACTCTTCAAATCGCTGTAGGCCTTGCCTACCACCTCGACCTCCGCCGTCTCAAGGTTTATTATGCGCGTTGAGAGCTGATAGGTGTTCATTACCTCCGTCATCTCCCCCACGCATAAAAACCTGATGCCGAACTGCTTGGCGAGCTCCCTGAGCCGCACGTCGCCTATCCTCTGCGCCGGCTTCTGCTCGCGGGCCACAGCGTCCAAGAAGTCGTTCGAGCGCTCCGCCGGAACGCACCGTCCGCTCTTGACGAGCGCGTACAATATCTCGTTGCCCAAAACCCGTCTCTCTTTATCGCTCGTAACGCCGGTTATATAAACGGTTATGAAGCGCTTATTATTATCGTTCGACGCGATTTGCGCGGCATGAGCGGCCGGCGCGGCCGGAGCGGCGGCCGGCTTAGGTTGCGCGGCGGTCGCCGCCGGCGGCGGCGGCGCGGCTTGTTTCGACGGCGCGGCGGACGCTTCGGCCGGCGTCGCGGCCGGCGCGGCCGTTGTCGCAGACGGCGCAACCGGCTTATGCGGCTCGGCGGACACCGCAGGCGCGGCCGTTGCGGCCGGTGCCGCGGTCGGCGCGGTTGACTTAGATTGCGCGGCCGCCGCCGCCGCCGCGGACAGCTTAGACGGTACGGCGGACGCCGCAGGCGCGGCAGGTTCATGCGGCTCGGCGGACGCCGAAGGCGCTGTCGCAGCCGGCGCGGCCTGCTTGGGCTGCGCGGTTGACGCGGCCGGCGTAGCAGCCGCCGGTGTAGCCGGCGTCGTCGGCGCGGCCTGCTTATGAACCGGCGCCTCCTCGGCGTCCTGAGCGAAAACCGCCGCGCAACAAACCGCCGCTAGAAAGAATGCGATTTTTTTTGCCATTTACATCCCCCTATCTGATTAAGAAGTAAGATTTCTGTTATTTATATGTTACCGTTATCGGAACAATTTTAACGAATTAAATTATAACCCGTACGCCTCTATATGTACTTCGCCCCCCTGCAACGGCCGCATACACCGGTACCGTGGCATACCCCGCACTTTACTTTGCGGGTGCCTTTGCAAGTTTTGCAAATTTCGCCCCTATAAGAGCCCTTGCCGTCGCAAGTCGTACAGTCTAACAATCCCTTTTTACAAGAATTCAATCCCCAGCCTTGATATGAGCACTCTCCGCTGCCTTTACATAACGGGCACGGCATTTTGACTTTCGTATTGCCGGACGCCGACGAACTCGCGGTTGAGGAATTATTTTGCCCCGGCGCCGCTTTATTCGTATTCGCGGACGGCGCTTGCCCCGCCGATCCCAAGCGGTCGCTTGACGGAATGTAAGCCGGCACGCTGGATTTATTCAGCGTCTTGTAAATATCCATAGACGCGTTCATAATGCTTGCCACGCTGCTTAAAAGCTGTATCGAGGTCTCAAGCGGCGTGCGATAATTCGCCACCAGCTTTTGGTTGTAGATGGCGAGCGGGAAACCTTGATCCGCGGAGACTTTCCACCAATAGGCCGCCATCTCCTGATTCGAGTTGCCGGGCCCCGCGGTAATTTGGTTCATGAAATACATGCCGCCCAAATTGGATTGGGCGATTGGGAACCCCTCCGCCGCGGCCTTTTCATACCACTTTTGCGCCTCCTTAAAGTCGGTTTTCGTGTTGTTCAGACCCATGTGATATATATAGCCCATGTGAAAATACGCCGGAATATAACCGGCCGCCACCGCTTTTTGCAGATAAGGCATGCCTTGTTCGTACTTTTTATCGTCACGGCAGTAAACCCACAGGTCGACTTGCGCCGGCGGGTTGCCCAAATCGGCGGCTTGCGTCAATATTGACATCCACGTCTCTTTCGGCTCGCCCATGCTTTTAGAGTTCAAATAGCTCAAAAACAAATCCATGCCCTCGTTTTCGTAATTTCCCTTCTCGTACTCCTTTATTTGGTAACTCAAAGCGTAGATATTGGCCCATAAGTCGCGCCCGGCCAGCGCCGCGCTTTTATACAGCTCCATGGCTTTAGACAGATTCTGCTCCACTCCCAACCCCAACCAATATAACTGCGCCTCGTCTCCGGCAAATTGCCCGGAGAGTTCGGACGACCTCTTCCAATTAAGGTAAGCCGAAAAATAATCCCCCAGCCGATATTGCACCGCGCCGAGTTCGTTATAACACAGCGGTATAAAATCGCCCTCTTTTTTCTCTTTCTCGTAGATGTCAAGGGCGTCGCGCAAGTACCTGAGCGCGTCTTTATAGCTTCTAAGAGAACTCGGGCCGGTGTAGAGTATGCGGCCGAGGTATTGGTTGGCCTCGCCGCTGTTCTTATCCCTGACCGCTATACATCCCCGATACTCCTCTATCGCCTGTTTGTAGAGTTTCAAGACCTCAGCGTCGTTTTCGCCGAGCTGCTGCATCTTTTTCGCGGCGGCGTTGTGATATTTTTTAGCCTTTTTGAAATTACCGCCCTGCACAACATAACCGCCGTTGCCGCCCCCGGCCGTAGAGGCGCAGGAAAGGGCGAAAACCACGGCAAGCGCGACGACCGCCGTAAGCGAAATATATCTTAATTTACTCATTTTTTCTTCTCCTTGGGTCATAGCCCGTTTTATTTTTTACCACAGCCGAATCACCGGAAACGCGGTAGCCGGCGACGTTAAAACATAACGCTCAACACCACTCCGTTTTGAGAGAGGCCGCCCTTCGTGCTCTCCGCGAAATCGCCAAACGACGGCGTCGTCCTGAACCCCAAATACCACGTCATATCGTTGAGCTGAAAAAAGCCCCCGACTCCGAAAACAAACTGAAACTCGGTGTTTCTGTCCGTAATAGCCATGTTCTTGCCGTCCACTCTGGATTCCGTCCCGTACTGAAATTCAAATTGAACTCCGCTCTCGACATAGCCGCCGTAACGCTCCCACTTAACCGTGTTGGCCTTAAACAAGAACGGGACGCTTACGCCGCCTTCGCTAACTTCAATATCGACTTGTCTGTGGGGACCGTCATAACTTAATGATCTGTAGGTATATCTAAACTCCGTCACAAACTCCGTCGCAACCAACTCCCCCAACTGCTTAAACGGAACCGCCGCCGCGCCCCCGAAAGAAAAACACGTGCCCGAAAATTTCGACCCGTTTAACTCCAACCCCTGACCCGACAGCGCCGCAACAGACCCGAACCGCGCCCCGCCGCTACGCAACACCTCGATCAGCTCCTTGTATTTGGTGTTGCCAAGATACTTTTCAAACATGGATTGCGGATGTTCCCCTTTCCCGCCCCCATCCGAGGCCCCCGATTTGTCCAAATTGATAAGCTCAAGGCTCTCTTTGGCCTCGGCGTTATCGGGATCTATGCGCAAAGCCGCCTCGAAGTCCGCGGCGGCCTTGTCGTAATCGCCCATTTTGCGGTAAGCGTTACCGCGGCTGTTGAACACGCCGGCGTCGTTGGGTTCCAGCTCTATGCTTCTCGAATAGTCTTCTACGGCGCTCCGGTAATCGCCCTTTGAGTAGTAGGCGGCGCCTCGGGCGATAAGGGCGTAAACCAATTTGGGGTCAAGCTTCAGCGCCTGGGTATAATCGGCGATGGCGCCGTCGTGGTCGCCGCTTTGGAGGCCGGCGTGCCCTTTATTATAGTAATAGTCGGCGTTAACCGCCGGCTCGTCTTTCCCCTGGGTGAACGCGGGCGGCGACACGGGCGGAGCCTCCGCCGGGGCCGTTTGGCGCGCGGGGGCGGAGGGCGCCGCGCGCTTGGGCTTTTCAACCGCCGGGCCCGACCCTACAATATATATGTCTTCCACAACGCCGCCGCTGACGCCCGTGAAATCCTCAAAGCGCCTTAAACCGCTGTAGGCGCTGCTGACGGCGTCCACCTCGCCCGTCTCGACGTTCACCACGCGGAGCGCCACATAAAAGGTATCGAAGACCGCGTAAATATCAACCACGCAGACACGCTCGATACCGAGCTTCTTGGCGCACTCCCGAACCTGCGCGTCGCTCGCGCGCGGCTGCTTGCCCTGCTCCTTGGCAAGCGCCGCCAAAAAATCGTTGGAAGCGCCGCTGCCTACGAACTGCCCGCCCCTCACAAGCGAGTTCAGAATTTCGCTGTTCAGCACCTTCTTCTCGTTCTCCGCCTTGTCGCCGGCCACATAAACGGCAAGGCGCGGCCTACTCTCCGAGTTCTGCGCGAAAGCCGCCGCGATGCAAGCTGCCAACAAAAAACATACTATCCTTTTACACATCTAATTCCCCCCCTTACATAAGTAATTATAGGCTTTATCGTTTCGGTTATATGCCGCGGCGCGATCAACACCCGGCAATACCATAGTTTTCTCATAATACCCATTTTGCGAAAAAAGTCTCACGTCATGCCGCCTATACTGTAGAAATGGGTGAAAAGCATAGCCGACAACCATGCCTAATCCTATTAAAGAGTCTATAGGCCGCTTGACACAAGTTTTGGAAAAAGTATAAATAGCTGTAAAAAGAATGTAAACAAGCGCGGTATAAATAGCGTGGGGAATAGCGTAGCGTATGACTATGATTTGCCGGAGCGTAATTTGTCGTAAGTCGTTGCGGGACAAGCGCTTTTTTAATGGGGGGGGGGGGGTTGCGCCCCTTGTGACGCCGCGTATAAAATAGGGCGCGCACCGGAACGGCCGACGTATCAGCCCCGTCCCCCTATCAAACCGCCGTGTTGTTTCGATAATCTTAAGCACCTTAACCCGTCTCCGGCTATTCCTCTATATATCCTCACAGCCCGCGCGCCGCCAGTCGCTCTATGCGCCGCGCGGACCGTCCATAACAATTAAATATGTATGAAAATAATATTTGTCCGCAAGCCGCGCAAGGATTTTTTTTAAAAAAAATAAAATTTTCAACTTGTACCCACCCGGCGCCGCGGCGCAATGTATATTTTTAGCCGTAACGGGGTTCGTCGGAATCGCCCATACGCGCCCCAAAATCACCGGTTGCCGGATTTTTCGCCCAAATTAACGGTCTAAAGAGAGATGATAAACGCCAAAATCAATCCCGCCGCGCCCGCAAAGCTCCGCGCCGCCGCGCTGTCGCTGTCAATGGTCATAGCCGCGGTCGCCGCCGTAGCTGTCGCCCCGGCCCCGGTTTCGGCCCGCGACCTCCTCTTTTTGGGCGTGACCGACGTCCGCGGCCGGCCGGTGCAGCCGGAGCTTGAGAGCGAGCTTCGCGCCGAATTCGCCGCCGACAGGCGCTTCAGGCTGCTCAGCGCCGTCGAAACGGAGCGCGTAACGCGGGAGATGGAGCGGCGGGGGCATACGCGGGCGGAGGCGGTTATCCCGCCTAACTCCGGCCTCTCCGACTCCACGGTGATCGTGAGAGGGGTGGTCAGGGAGCTGACCGTCGTCGCCAAGCGCAGCCCGTGGCTGATTTGGGGGAAGATCGACGCCCGGATGCGCCTGGAGATGAACTTCAGCGAGCTTTCCGGCGCTATCTCCCACCGCGGGGAGTCCGGCGCGGCGGCCTCCAAGCGCAAGGAGTTCATCTTCTTCCATGACCCCAAGAAGTACGTGCACATCTCGGCTATGGACCGCGAGGAGCTTTTGGGGCGTATGCGCTCCGACCTCCTGAAGGAGGCGGTAACCCTCACATCGGCCTTTTTCAACGCCGTCGCGGCCGGCGGAGCGCCGCCCAAGGCGTTTACGGAGAGCCCGGACACCGCCTCGGCGCCCGATACCGCCAAGGAGTTTTCCACCGTCGACGGCAAAGAAATGGCCCCCATAGACAGCGCGGGCGGCGGGAAGTAGGGCCGCCCGAAAATATTTTTTTTAATTTCTTTTGTACCGCAAGCCGGTTAATTATTATATTTATATATACAGACAGACTATCCCACTATCCCGTATACCGGCCGGATTCGGCCGCGCGGAGGAGTTTTTTTATTATGGAAGAACTCGGTGCATACAGAAACGTATTTGACGACCAAAATGAGTTTAACAAGCTGCACGACCTCATTTTAAGCGCCGTGCAGGAGTTTTCGGCGTACCGCAAGGGCAACCTGACCTACGGCGAGATCATGTTCGTCATGGAGTGCATACTCGACAATATGCGCGGCACATCGGAGAAAGAGGCTCAGAGCCACGCGATACACGGGCTCGAGTCGCCCTCGTTCACCACGCTGCTCTCCGTAACGGCGCGCCTCGTGGAGACGATGGTGAAGAAGGGCGTCATAGGGTCGGCCGAGGAGGCCTACGTGCTTCACGGGGAGCGCTGAGGTGGATTGCGGCATGGATTTGACCTTTCCGTATACCATCTCCGTGCGGCTGCCCAGCGACCTTGAGATCATTCCCTCGATACGCAAACTCGTGTCGGAGGTGTTGCAGGTGTCCGGGTTCAGCGCCAAGTTCGCCTTTCGCTCGGAGATCATTATAGACGCCATCTGCAACAACGCCATCACCCACGGGAGCGCGAGCGGCGCCGACTGCGATGTGGAAATGTCCTGCGTCGTGCACGGCGACCGCATAGAGGTGGTCGTGAGGGACAGCGGCGGATCTTCGGCCGATATAGAAAAGCTGAAAGAAGCGGTGCGCCGGACGAGGCTCGGGCTGCCCTTGCCGGACTACGAGGCGGGGGGCATGGGGCTGGAGATTGTAAAACTCCTGTCGGAGGCCATAGATATAAAGGTTGATGAAAATAACATAACCTCCATCCACGTGGTGCGCAAACGGGAGGACGCCTCTTAGGCGTTCAAAGCGGCGTGGGCGGGGCGGAAAGGGGCGGCGGTGGGGAACAGCGCGTTGACGATGGAGATTTCGTCCGACAGGGGCAGCGAGGAGATCGCGGTGCTCAAAGTGTCGGGTTTCCTTGATTTCTCCGGCATTGCCGCGCTCTCCAAGTTTTTCGAAAAGATAGCGACCGAAAACCGGAGCTACGTCATAGTGGACTTAGCCGGTTTGGAGGCGATATGCTCCGCGGCCTTAGGGGAGTTCATGGGATACCGCAAGAGGTTTGTGGAGCGCGGCGGCGGACTCGTGTTCGTAGGCCTTTCCGGCAACATCCGCTCCAAGCTGACGCTTTTGGGCGCCAACAAGATATTCTCTTTTTATCAAGACGTGCGCAGCGCGATAAACGCGTACGAGTGGGATTACAAGAAGCAGAGCAAGTCCGTGGCCATATCGTTTCCGGCGAACCTCGCGCTTGTTCCGCCGGTGCGGCAGTTCGCCTCGCGGCTCGTAAAGCAGAAGGGCTACAGCGTCAAGGACGCGTTCCGCATAGAGACCATAGTCGACGAGATTTGCAACAACGCGGTGGAGCACGGGCTTACGGGGCCGGAGAATACCGTGGACGTGCGCATAGCGATAGACAAAGAGAAGATTGACATAACCGTGACCAACAAGAGCGCCCCGGAGAAGGTCGCGGTGCTCCGCGAGCTCACAAAACCGCAGGCGCGCGGCGGCGGCGGCAGCAATCACGTGGGGACGGACGACAAGCGCGGGCGGGGCCTGGCGCTCATACGCATGCTGTCAAACGATATGGACGTGGATATAACAGAGCACGGCACAACCGTGCATGTAATAAAATTAAGAGAGGAATAGAGTACCGTATGGAGACACAAATCCAGATAACCTGCGAGGAGATCGCGGGAAAGGCCAACGCCAGAATCGTGAGGTTCGTGGGCGACCTTGACGCCACAAATGTGGACTACGTGACGGAGCAGATAACGAACTACTTCGGCGACGGCCTCGTCAAGATCGTGGCCGACTTCAAGCAGCTGCGCTACGTGAACAGCACGGGGCTCGGCGTACTGCTCCATTTCAACAAGTCCGCCAAGGAGAGGGGCGGCTGCTTCAAGATCGCGAACCTAAACGAGAACGTGTACGAGATCATAGAAATCATAGGCGCCGCGTCGTTGCTGGACATATATGACGAGTTAAACGAAGCGATCGCCGCGTTGGACTGACGACGGCGGTTTTTGCCCTGACATTAAAACAATTCAGTTTAAACGGAGCTATTTTATGGCAAAAGGTAAATTTTTCGCGGCGCTGCTCTGCGCGTCCGCGCTTTTGGTATGCCAATCGGCCAACGTCAAGGACCCTATCGTAAAGGTCGGCAAAACGACGCTGGGCGGCGAGTCTTTGGATTCATTCGGCAAGGCCGCCGGATTGTACCCCGCGCCTATGCCGCCCTACTTCCCGGTCCAGCGCTCCACGCATACTTTCATGGCCGAATGCGAGGCGATATACCGCGCCGCCGGCTCGAAGGCCTCGGATATCTCCAAACAGATGGCCTCAAGCCACGATTGGAAATGGAAACAACGCTACTACGCCTCACTGCTCTTCTTCGACCTGCTCCCGGAAAACTTAGGCTTCACCGATAAACAACTCCAAGAGTACTATAAAAAGTCTCCCGAAGAGTTCAGGATTACGGGAACGGCCGCCGACGGGCAAGACTCAATCTACATTCCGCCCCTCGACTCCATAAAGAGGCTTGTGGCCGACCGCTGTTTCTACAACGCCCACAAACCCGACTCGGCGTTCATAGCCGGGCTTAGCGACAAAGACAGCGCGGCGGTGATGAACCATTGGTTATACACCGTGCGCTCCAACCCGCCATATTTTTTCATGCGCCTGTTCTTCAAGGAGCGCACCGGTTCCGATTACAAAGATTCATTGGAACAGCTCTACGACAATAACAAAATCCTGACGAAGGCGGACATGGAGGTAGTCGCAAGCTGGTTGCCCGAGAGCCGCCAACACATGCCCGAAAAGGAGCAGGCGGAGTGGCTCTTCAAGTGGCTGTCTTTCTCGGAACGGGCCGAAAAACTCGGACTCACCGCGACGCCTGAATACAAAGATATGATCCACTGGGCGCAACGCATAGACTTCGCCTTTGAATACCTGCGCTCTACGGCGCTGCCCAAACCGGAATCCGCGGGAGCGCCCACGGCGTTAGACTCCGCCTTGGCGGAGCTTCTCGTCTACGACAACTTCGGGCAGACAGGCAGGATAAATCCCGACTGGATAGCGGCGGAATTAAACGATCTCGCCAAAACCAGGGCATCCATAGCGGTCGATTCGGCGATATACGTCATCCGCAAAAAAGTCAAGATCCAATACCTTAAAGACAACTTCAGCGACGAGAAAAGCGCCGATCCGGCGGCCCTCATGGCAAAAGCCGACTCTCTGCACGAGGCCGCGTCAAACCCCGATATGGACGTAGACATCGCGGACAAGATATTGGACGACGCCGAAAAACTCTACCAAACGCTCGCGACGGACTTCGCTTTCACCGACATCGGGCGAAAAGCGTTCGGCGAGAGGGCCAAAACCCTAATCGATAAATACAACCTCAATCCCAAACAAGGGGGGAGGTACCTAATAACAATGGCTATAAGCTCCTACCGCATGTCGCAAAAATTGGACGCGAACCTGGAAAACCTCTGCAACAGCTATTTCCTGACGGGCCTCGCCTACGACGAATACTTGAAGAACAACTCCTTAGCCGAAGCCAACTACAAGTGGGTTCTGCGCCGCACCCCCGCTTGCGCCTTAGCCTCCGACGCCGAGTTCATGATCCAGCACCTCGGCGAACCGATGACAAGCATAGAGGAGATACAGGGGCAATCCATGAGGCAGGGGCGCGACGTTGACTTTGACGACGCGGAGCCGACCGGCGACAAGCTGTAACGCGCTTACACGCACAACTCCTGAAACCGGCAGTTCTTGCACATATTGGGCGACGGCGATTTCTCGAACTCCGATATGTCAAGCGGGACGTTGCGCTCAACGTCGCCGCAAAGCGCGTACATAGCCTCCGTCTGCTCGCGGATCGTTTGGAAATAGCCCGTCAAATCGCTCTCGCTGAACTTAATCTCCAACTCGTCGTACTGCGGGTATAGGTAGACGATCTTGGGAAATATCATATTCCACGGTATGGAAAAATTGCTGTGCGCCGCCGCCGCGTACCCCATAAGCTGCGCGGCGTGCTTGGCCTGATCCCTCGCCCCCGTCTTCCAGTCGAGAATGTAGACCTCCTCCCCCACCGGAAACAAAAAATCCATCTTGCAATACGCCTTCATACCGTCAAGCCGCGTCTCGCCGAACCCCTCGGGCTCTATCATCCATCCGGTACGGTTGGTCATCGCCTTCATGTAGAGCCAGCTGTAGCACGGGCCGTCTATAAAATTAGACAGGCAGGCGCGCACCTTCTCGGCGGCGGCGTTAATATCCAACGCCTCTTCCTGCTTGTAGTATATCTCTATGAAACTCTTGGCGGAAAAATACTCCTTCAGCTTGCCGTCCGCGAATTGAAAAAACTTGTCCTCGTCCACGCGGCTGTCGGACTTTTGCAGACGTTTCAGCAACGCCTCCATGCAGTCGTGCACCGCGTTGCCGATCTCTAAAGGCACGGACGTCAACCCCTTGAGCTTGGAGACCTTGTACTGCGGCGCGTCCTTTACGTACTTTGAGTAATATTGGTAGAAGTACTGCCGCCTGCACTTGTCAAACACCTCGTAGCGGCTTATCGACCAGCCGAGAATGGGGGTGAACGGGTATACCGGATATTTCAGTTCGGCGATCACTTCTTGGTAATTCTCCCCGTCTTCCCGTCAACGTAAATACCCGTCTCCGGCAAGTCGATCTCCGTGAGCCTCTTCATCTCCTTAATGCAAGCGCCCGTGGGGTCTAAATACGGCCTGCGCTCGCCCCGCTCGCCCCGCTGTATCGCGGAGACTATCTCGCCGTCTATGAAGTCGCCCTTCCTGTCCGTCCGTATCTTCACGATGGGCGCGTAGCCGCTCTCCCCGGAGATGTTCACGCTGGTGTTCGTCGCGAAGTTGCCGAGGCTGTAGGCTATGAACTTCCCCTTGTATAGATCTACCGCCCGCGGCACGTGCGGCCCGTGGCCGATTACCAAATCGGCGCCGTTGTCTATGGCGAAGCGCGCGAAAGCGTAGGGGTTGCCGCGGTTCTCGCCCACAAATTGCTCCGAATTGCGCGTTATGCGCGAGTGCCTCGCCCCCTCCGCGCCTATGTGCATGCTCACTATCAGAATGTCGCACCTCTTTCTTACTTCGTCGAGTATCTCCTTGGCCCTCGGCAGTTCGTGGAACCTCACCGTGCCGACGTTCGGCGCGAACGCCACGAACCCGTAGCGGATCCCCTCCCGCTCAAGGACGTAACTCTCCGCCGTCCCCTCAAACCCCGCAAACCCCAGCCCAGCCGAGGTCAGCGCCCTAACCGTGCCCGCCCGCCCGACATCCCCAAAGTCGCCGGAGTGGTTGTTGGCCACGGACATGAGGTCAAACCCCGCGTTCACAAGGTGCTTCACATACCGCTCCGGCGACCTGAACGTGTAACATACGCTGGGATTGGCGCACTTCTTGCCGTACCCCCCGGAATCAAGCAGCACCCCCTCCAGGTTGCCGATGGTGATATCGGCGTTGCGCAGAACATCCGCCACGCTCTCAAAAGTGAGCGCCCCGTCCTGCGGCGGGAGGGACGGGGCGTTGTCCGGGTAGTTAAGCCCCATCATGATGTCGCCCACGGCGGCAAAGGTCAAAGTATCCTTGGGCGCGGCGGCTACGGGGATTGCGGTTACGACGGCAAGCGCGGCAAACGCGATTAGCGTCGACAAAAAGATTCCGGACAGGTTTTTCGGGTTCCGAGTTTTCATAGCCATAATATACTACGCGGCAGGGCGGAAGTCAAATTATTTAGACGTTTTTTTGAGATTAGCGCCGGAAAATGAACCGCCCGAAATTTGATTGCAGGGGTGGTCTTTACAAAAATTTTACAAGTTTCGGAATCTATTTCAGGCTCGGCGGCCTTATATTATGCATTATGGTTATCAACAAAATTAACAACGAAATCGTCGCCAACGAGATACTTCCGCTGGTATGGAAGTCAAAACCTATTATTAGGAAAAAGATAATCAGAGTCAACATCATAGGCGATTTAACGCCCGAACACTCCGTGTACGTTATAAAATCTTGGGAGTCCTATAAACCGGAGACGACAGCCGGCTATTTCGCCGTTTCCGCGGACAACATAGAAGAGGCGGTAAACAAGTTTATAAGATTCTGCAGAAACAGCTGCCGGTTCGATTGCTTTGTCGACGAAAACCGTTATCAGCTGTACTGTCATATTAAACCGTCCAACAAAGACAGGTTCACCCAATTCGACGAGGGCTATATCGAAACGGACTGCTTCGATATTAAAGAACTCAGTTTGCAGGATTTTGTTGTTGAGTATTTGAAGATAATGTGAGCGCCTTTAGGACGGGACGGGGCGGCGGGGCGCCGACCGCCCCGCCTTGCCTATCTAAATGGGATTTGCGGCTACAGCACTCATATCATCCCTCCCCAAACAGTATCTTTTTAATCTCGTCGAAAGAGTAACCTTGTTTGAGGAGTTCCATAGTCTTTTCCATACCTTCCACCTTCGCCACCCTAGCCTCCTCTTTCAATTTCCTAAGCTCCTCCTTCACTTTCCTCATCTCCTCCTCCGCCTCCCTCTTCGCCTCCCTCGCCTTGACCCGCTGATCCATCTCGTAGAGACGGTAACTCTCCAGACGGTGACGGGTGTGCATATCCTCCGACACCTCGGTCAGACGGGCGGCGGCCTTCTCCAATACGGGGTTCTTCTCGGCTATCATGGCCAACTCCTCCTTCGTTCTCACGGTTAAAAACCTCATCCACCACCACAACTCGCTGCCGTCGTCCGTACGCGACAACTTCGGCAGTTCAAGGATATGAACCTCCAACAAGTCCGTAAACTCCGAACGCGTCTCCGGGTCGTACAAGGTATACCGGTGATGATACGCGCCGTCCTCCGGTATCATTACGTGGTTCGTTATCGTCACGCCGATGACCCGCTTGATGCTGCCGTAGTCGTCGCCCGATACCACCTGCTCCCTGAGCATACCCGCACAGTAAAATAATACGCGCTCACGCAGACACGCAACTTTTTCACGCTGCATCTCAACGTCAATCACCGTCTTAGACTTCAAAACCACCTTGATGTCCAAAACACCCAGTTTTTCGTCAATATGCTCCGGATAGATATTCGGGTCTACAATCTCAATTTCACCGTACTCTTCGTCCGGCAGACTGATTACGGATTTCAGAAGCGGCTTTAGCAAATCGGGACGCTTCGCGAAAACCAACTTAAATACAATATCGTATATGGGCGGAAGGATCTCCGGTAAACCGTCGTTAAAGCGCGGCATAAAACGCCCCTTTCCGTTAATAGATTGAGGTTCATGGATAGTTGGATAATTTTGGCCTTGCGGTACGACGAGAGCGCGGTTAGGCTGGTGCCTTGGCTTCGGAGGCGAAGCCTGAGAGATGGGTGCCGCGGGTGAAACGAGATGGGCGTTATGACGCCGTGATATAAATTAAATATGGTTTATGGGACAAACGAAAGTCAAATTAATATTTGGGGACGGGGAAGAGGACAGCGTACCCGCCGGGACGGGGGTACGCTGGAAATCGGGTTTATTGCGCAAAGACAAACGGGTAAGTAACCTCCGTTATATCTCCGGGCTTGTCTATCTTTTCAAAATTCCAACTCCTCAAGCGGGCGACCACCGTTGACTCGAGATCGGGATCGGACATCGTAGACTCCACCATTTGGGCGGTGAGCACCCTGCCGAACTCGTCTATGGAAAACTTTACGGTGATCTTGCCGGACAAATCCGGCTTCTCACGCAAACGCTTGCTGTAGGCGTAACGTAGAGGCGCCATGTTTTGCATAACCACGCGCTGAATGCTAGCCTTGCTCCTAGCGCCGATAACCGCGTCGTTGCTTGGCTGCTGATTTGACGGAGCGGAAGCCGGTTGCACCGCGCCGGCGACGCAACGTGCAGAATACCCGTTGTTCTTGCCGTCGTCGTAGTTTCTCCAGTTGAAAATATTATGCGACAACTCGCCGTCATCGTAATTGTACATGCTCCGGTAGGAGGCAATGTTATCATCGTTATCGGTCGCAATCCACCAGTTGCCTTCATTGCCAATATCGTCGAATTTACTGTTATGGTTGTATCGAGCGCCGCCGGGCAAAGCCGAAAAACCTAAATCGTCCGTACCGTTGCCGCTTTTGCCCTTATAGTCATTCCACCCGCTCTTTGATTTCAGCTTCTTACCGCCCACCGCCTTCCCCAAACTCTCCCAGTCTTTGTCAGACGATAAGTGCCAGCCCGCAGGGCAGGCTGCTTTCGCCGTCTCCAAATCGTACAACCTGCCGTATTTATTGCAGTTATCTACGCTGTTTCCATAGCACCAAGACCCGCTTTTCGTCTGATAATTCAAATTCTCCGCCATCCACCTCTTCCCGCCTATCATCACCGTCTTGTAGGTCTTGTTGTCTCTTGGATCGGTAAACGATACCGCCGACGACGTTTGAGCGCCGGACGATGCCGACGGAGTGACGGGCTGTTGATTCTGCCCTGTGGGCAAACCGCCTCTAATATCTGCCCTTACGTACCAAGCGCTGCCTACAATTAAGTTGTTGCCGCTATAATTAACCAAGATCTTGTAATTGGTTTCTCTTTTTAACGCTTGTATAAACCCCGCGTCGCGTATTTCTAAAACACCTGGACGCTTTAAACCAAACCCTTTAAAGTTTTGCGTATTCCCATTTCCGTCACGCAACGATATGGTGAACGCACCACCAAAGTCAGATTCATAGCCGCTAATAGGAATCGTTATATCCATTGAATGCTTAACAACTATAGCAGCCTTGCTACCCCATACGCTAACGCCAAAATCCAATACACTCACATCGCTTAAGAGGCCGCCGCAGGCTTCAGGCCGCAATTTCTGCATATACGTCTCGCCTGTTACGTCTCCCCATTTGTCGCTAATCACATCTCTCTCCCAACGACCCGCCTGCGCGTACGCCTTGCCGACAAACATGCCGACGCAAACCGACAACATCACCGCTAACAACTGCGTCCGTCCCCATCCCCGCCGACTAAAGATTCCCATAAAAACCTCCGTCAAAGAGTGTTAAAATGCTTATAAACCACTGTCTGAACTAGGATTAGTAGGATTTAAAGGATTATAGGATTGAAAGTCAACATCAACACATACTGCCTTTGACGTTAATCCTTAAATCCTTATAATCCTATCAATCCTAGTTCAGACGTTTTTTTTATTCCCCGCTCCCCCCGTTCCCCATCCTTTCTACCGGCGATAACGGGTCAAAAACGCCGTTTGACCCTATTTTGACGGGTTAATAGTCGGTTAAAAACACCTTTTGACCATATTTTGACGGGCGGCGACGGGTCAAAATCATTTTGCGTAAACCCTTGATTTTGGCGGAGATAGGTCAAAACATCTGTCAGCATATAGAGTCCCCCTATTTATAAGAGTGTAGCACAAAAACCTACGTTTTTATTATACACTTTTTAAAATAGGAAAACGTCGAAATTAGGGGTAAAAACGGGGTTCGGCAGGAATTTTAGGTGTAACATTTAAACGTAGGTTTATTTGTTACACCCTACTAATATAATTCATGTGATTTCCAGGAATCAAGGGGGGGCGTAAAAAAGTTAAAACCAGGGTTTTGCCGGCAGTATAGAGCAGACCCTCACCCCGCCAGACTTATCCTGCTCCCCCGCACCGTCTTTCCACGCGCACCTGCCTCTCTATGCGCTCGTCTAAAATCCTGTTCGATACTAACATAATCTTAAACGTACCAAATTCCTCAAGGATTTAACCCATTCTCACTAAGATTTGACTTTTTTGTGTCCTAATATTATATTATCAATTGAAAGACTCGGGCAGATCATGATAGGAATGAGTGGATGATTATGCGAGGATATAACACGGTTGATGAACTTCTGAATGCCCCGGAAGGCGAGCATTTTGAGTTCAAGGAGGCTAAAACGCGCTTTGATTCCAACGAAGCCGCCCGTTATTGTTGCGCCCTTTCAAACTGCGGCGGCGGCAAACTCGTTCTTGGCATCAGCGATAAACGCCCGCGCCAAGTGGTCGGAAGCCGTGCCTTTGAACAGCCGGAGCGGACTCGCAAAGGGTTGATGGATAAACTTCGTGTTCGTGTGGACTTTGATATTTTGGAGCAGAACGGTAAGCGTATACTCGTCTTTGACGTAGCCGGTCGTCCGTTAGGTCTTCCCGTTCAGATGGACGGCACCGCTTGGTGGCGTGACGGCGACAGCCTTGTGCCGATGCCGGAGGACGTGCGCCGCAAGATTTACGCGGAAACGGGTTTTGACTTCTCCGGGAGCGTTTGCCAAGGCGCGACCGTTAAAGATTTAGACGAAAACGCGATTAACGCTTTTCGCGGCACATGGGCTGAAAAAAGCGGCAACAGACGCATTAAAAGCCTCTCAACGGAGCAACTGCTTATTGATTGTGAGGCGATTTCAGATGACGGTGTGACCTATGCGGCTCTGGTTCTTTTCGGAACGCGTGCCGCGCTCGGTAAGTTTCTGCCGCAATCGGAAATAGTATTTGAGTATCGCTCGTCTGACGCGTCGGGACCGGCACAGCAACGCGAGGAGTTTCGCGTGGGTTTCTTTGCCTGCTACAATCGTTTATGGGAACTCATCAATCTGCGGAATGACAAACAGCATTATCAAGACGGCTTTTTTGTTTTTGACATACCGACATTTAATGAACGGGTAGCCCGTGAAGCCATTCTAAACGCGGTCAGCCACCGTAATTACCAGTTAAACGGCAGCGTATTCATCAGACAGTACCGCGATAGACTTGTTGTTGAAAGTCCGGGCGGTTTGCCAACAGGAATAACACCTGACAACATCCTTGATCGGCAATCACCACGCAACAGACGCATTGCGGAGATACTCGCCCTTTGCGGTTTTGTTGAACGCGCAGGTCAAGGAATGAACCTGATTTACGAATTGAGCATCAAAGAAGCGAAGCCGCTACCTGATTTTAGAGGTACGGACGATAACTTTGTAAGCATTACGCTCAGCGGCTTGGTACTTGATAAGAGAATGCTGCTTCTGATTAACAAGATCGGGAACGAACGGCTTGAAACTATGGCGACCGACGATTTTCTTGTGGTTGACGCTCTGTTCCACGGACGGCCGCTTTCAGATGTGCAGAGATCACGTACAACGCGTTTGATCGAATTAGGCTTGGTTGAACACCTCAGCCGTAATAAGTTCGTGTTGGCTCGTAGTTTGTACGAAGTTGCGGATAAATCCGGCGTCCATACGCGGGTCGTCGGCTTAGACCGAGATACGAATAAGGAACTGCTTTTAAAACACATCCGCAAAAACGGCGAGAAGGGTACGCCGTTTAAGGAGTTGGAACAGGTTCTTCCGAGCCATTCCCGCAATCAAATTAGAGTTTTGGTGCGTGAGCTACTGCAAGCCGACCGAATCTATGTCATGGGTAAAGCCTGGTCGGCGCGATGGTTTTCGCGTTGATTCGGTACTTCTTTGGTACTTCTTCGGCACTTATTTAGTACTTATTTGGCCGAATTTGGCCTAATTCGGCACATCTTCGGCACTTCTTTGGCACTTTTTTGGCACTTTTTTGGCACTAACTTGATACTAACTCAGGGCGATCCGCCCACCCTCACCCCGCCAGACTTATCCTGCTCCCCCGCACCGTCTTTTCCACGCGCACCTGCCTCTCTATGCGCTCGCGCAGTTCGGCCACGTGGGAGATTATTCCTATTATGCGGCCGCTTTCGGCCATGTTCGACAGGGTTCTGACCGCCAATTCCAGAACATCCGCGTCGAGCGTGCCAAAACCCTCGTCTATGAACATCGCGTCTAAGCGTACGCCGCCGGCGTTTTGCTGCACTACGTCGGACAGGCCGAGCGCAAGGGATAGGGAGGCCATGAACGACTCGCCGCCGGATAGGCTTTTGGCGTCGCGCTGTTTGCCGGTGTAGGCGTCCGATACTTCCAAGTCTAAGCCTGTTTTCGAGCGCTTGTCGCCGCCGTCCGTTTTCCGCAGCAACTTGTAGCGGCCTTGACTCATAAGGCCCAGGCGCAGATTCGCGGCGGCGAGCACTCTGTCGAAATACGCGCCTTGCGCGTAGGTTTCAAAGTCAAGGCGGCCGGCCGCCGCATCGGAGAGTTGCCCGTTCGCCGTGTCGGAGAGATGCTTTGCGGCGGCATACTTTTTGTCAAGCGCAACAAACGTCTCCGCGCTTCTACGCAGTTCATCAAGCGTACGCTTAGTCTGCTGATTTCTGCTCCTGACCTCATCCCGCTCTTTATTCAACCCGTTAATCGCGCCGACTACCGCGTTTTTCTCAGCGGCTAACTTTTCCGTATCGGGCCTCTCCTTGCCCGCCGTCTCATCCTCCAAACGATTGATGTCGCGCCTTAGCCGCTCGCCGTCTTTCTCGTAATCGGAAAGCCGCTTGATCATATTGGAGAGCGTCTCCTCCGTGACAAGCACGGCGGCGTACTCTGCTTCATCCGCGAATCCGTTGACGCTTAGGGAATTGAGGTAATCCGTACGCGCCTGATCGCGAGATTTTTTTTGTTCGCCCTCGTGCCTCTCGCGTTCAGCCGCAAGCGTCAGCGCTTTGTTATACGAGATCTCCGCCTCGCCGCTCCGTTTCGCGGCGTCGTCCCTCTGCGTGCGCCGCTCTGTTAGTTTTTTCTCCGTGTTTTTCATGCCGTCGATCAACTCTCTCACCCGCTTATGCGCCAGAGTATACGCGTCGGTCAGCTGTACGCCTGCCGTATCCATATTTACATTTGGAATGATCGCGGAAAACTCCGCGAAAAAACTCTTTTCGCGCGTCTCAATCTCGCTCTTTAGCCCGGCGCACTCCGTACTCTTTTGATTGCACCCTTCTTGCGCTCTGTCAACAGCCGCTTTCGCGCTTTTAAGCCCCGCCTCCGTAACGTCGCCGGTCGTCAATTTCGCCGGGGAGGGATGCTCAACGGATCCGCAAACCGGACACGGCGCGCCGTCCGCCAGCTTCGCGGCAATTATCCCAGCCTGATTGCGCAAAAAAGACTCGTTCAACGATATGTACTCCTCGTTAGACCGCTTCAACTCCTTGTTTAAACGCTCAAACTCCAATTGTGATGTTTTAAGACTTTGTCTCCTTTTATCAATCTCAGCGTATTTAGTCCGCAGTTCATACAATTTTTCAAATTTGGCCTTTCCGGCATCTAATTCGACTTTTATTTTATCGACTTCGCATTGAACTTCCTCAATAGGCTGCAATTCCGCGAGTTTCGTTTTCGCGTCCTCCGACTCATTTCGCGCTATTTCCGCTTTTGTCTTAGCCTCGGCAAGAAATTTCCGCGCGGCCTCGTAGTGTTTTGCCGTCTCCGCCGCCTTGTCCGCCGCCGGTTTGACCTGACGCAACGCGATCTCGCCGCGCGCGCGTTTTTCCGACAACCGCCCCATCTCCTCCGCGTCGGCCTGATGCGACGCAAACGCGGCGCGGGTCTTGTCAAGATCGGCAAATTGCTTCGCTATCCCCTCCGCAACCGCTATCTGCCGGTCAACATTCGTTTTCTTAACCTCATACTCTGCAATCTGCCTATCGTAATTGACAAGCGCATCATTATCAGCCTTTATCTGAGCGTCCCACTCCGCGAATTTTTCATCGCGCTTGTACGGATCAACATCGCAGCGCTCAAAATCGCGGCGAACCATCACCAATTCGCTATCCAACTTCTTTGCGTGAAATTTAAGGCTCTCCTGAAAGTTTTTCAGAGCGACCGTATTAAAAATCCGCCGCAAAATCTCCACGCGCTTATCCGTGCCGCTCTGCAAAAAACGCAGGAAATCGTTCTGCGCTATCATCACTATTTGCGCGAACTGATCGCGGTCGAGGCCGACGATCTCGGCAATTTTATCCTTTGTATCGCGCGCTCCGCTCAATGACGTGCCGTCCGGCGACACAATATGAACATCCTGACCGCCGCTTCTCTTTATCTCCCGCCTGATATGATATAGGCTATTGCCCGACGCAAAGTCAAGCTCAACAAATGTTTTCGCGCCGTCGTTCGCAAAGTCGGAACACAGCATCTGATACCTATCACGCCCCGACCCGCTCGCCTCCCCGAACAACGCGAAAGAGATCGCGTCGAATATCGTCGTCTTGCCGGAACCGGTCTCGCCGGTGATAAGGTACAGCCCGCTCTCGCCCAGCTTGGCAAAGTCAAGCGTCTCAACCCCGGCGTAAGAACCGAACGCGCCCATCGTCAGCTTAATCGGTTTCATTATCCGCCCCCCCGTCCATCAGCTTCCTCACAAGCGCCGCTTGCTCGCCGGTCATCGTCGAACCGTTTCTCTCTAAGAAAAACTCACAAAACAAATCATACGGCGACAGCGACGACACCCGCTCCAAACTCGCGCTGATCCCGGCAACATCTATACCCGACCGCGCGTTTTCAAAGCTAAGCGCCATAACGTTGGGATAAACGCTGCGGAGTTTTCCCATCGGGTCGGCTATCTCCCCGTCGTTGTCCGTAAGCACAACACGCAGATAATCATCTTTATCGGCAAGGGAGGACACCTCGCCGCTTATCAACTCAGAGAGCGGCCCCTTAATCTCGCGCATATCGTGCAACGGGACAAACGGCAAAGTAGAGATTGACAAATTTCCCTTTTCGCGCAGCTCCACAACGCTTATCGATTTCTCATGACGAAGTTCGGAAAACGAGTATTTCAGCGGAGAACCCGCGTAACGGCAATTATCGCCGCCGACGCTTTGGGCGCCGTGCAGATGCCCCAACGCGGCGTAGTCAAACCGCTCGATAACGCTTACGTCAACGGCGTCAATCCCGCCCACCGGATTTATCTCAGACTCGCAACGTTTAGGATCCGCCCCCGCCTTGGTGTAAAACTGGTGGGTGATAAGCACATTTCGAACGGAACAGTCAACCCCCGCGGCCTCAATCGCCGCCACCACCGCTTCGCTGTGCGTGGACGCCTCGCGGTCGCCGAACAGCCCCCTAACGGAAATCGGCCTTATAAACGGCAGCAGCCAAAAATTCACCTCGCCGTATTCATCCGACAGAACCTCCCGGCGCACGCCGCCGTCGAACGCGCCGCATATAAACAGCTTTTTGTCCGCAAGCAGCCGCCCGGCGTAACCCAGCCGCTCCGGCGAGTCGTGGTTGCCGGCCACAACCATGACCGCGACCCCCTCGGCGGCAAGCTCCGTGAGGAAGTCGTCAAACAGCCGCACCGCCTCAACGCCGGGCGCGGCGCGGTCGTAGACGTCGCCCGCTATCAAAACGGCGGCGGGACGCTCGGAACGTATGCACCCGATAACCTGATCCAACACGCGCCGCTGTTCTTCAAGCATGGGGAAGCCGTTCACGCTCTTGCCTATGTGCAAGTCTGATATATGTAGGAATTTCATATCGTTTTGAATATACTATATTTCCGCATAGGGTGTCAAGCGGCGCCTTGTACGGGCGGAAGTTAAAAAAAATATATTCCATAACATACACATGGGTTACACGTATATTATATTGATAGGAGCTTCTATTCCACCCCAAACCTACGGGAGAGATCGGCGCTATGCCAATGACCGTTGTTTCCAAACTCCGCCGCCTCAAAAGCCGCCGCGTCGTCGTGATCTCCGCCGGAGGTCTGCAAAGCGGCATCCAAACGCTCTACTTGGGCTTTACCGGGGACGACTGGGAGGTCTTTTCCACAGCCCATCTCCCCTACCCTCAACGCGTGGCGGAGATTATCACGCGGCTCAACGAGGCGCGGGAGCCGGCGACGCTCTCGGAGCTTAGCTGGCTCGATTATAAGGTTACCATGCTCTTTCTTGATAGCGTCAAAAACGCCCTCTCCGGCGTGCCCAAGGCCATCGGCGCGCCGCACTACGCGGTGCTGAACAAGCCCACGCTCTGGAAAGGCCCCACGGGCGAGAACTTGCAGCAGAGCAGCTGGAACCTCGCCGTCGGCGACGAGCTCTTTTTGGCCAACGCCCTGCGCGTGCCGGTAATCACCGATTTTTTGCGGCACAATATCCTCGCCGGCGGGTCGGGGGTGCTGCCCACAATCCTAGGCAACCTCATTATCGCCAGACACACCATCGGGGTAGGGCTCTTCGTCAATATCGGGCTAGTCTCCCGAATGACGGTTATCGACAACACCGCGCAGACCCAGCTCTTCGAGTCGGACACGGGGCCGGGGACCGTCCTCATAGACAAGTGCGCGCAGGAGGCGAAGTGCGCCGACGGGTTCGACCGCGACGGCGCCCTGACCGCCACCGGCGCCCCGAACGCCGAGTGCCTGGAGGCGCTGGCCGCCGACCCGTGGATAACCAAAGCCGCGCCCAAAAACGCGTCGCCGGAAATCTTCTTGCACCTGCTTAACCACCCCTGCCTCAAACCGCTCAAGCCGGTAGACAAGCTGGCGACAATCACGGCGCTCACCGCCAAAAGCATCTACGACTTCTACCGCAGGGAGTACAAAGAAGCGGCGCAACCATCGGCTCTATGGATATCCGGCGGAGGCAGCAACAACTTGGCGCTCGCCGACTTCCTGCACGCCTCTTTCGACCCCATACCGGTGCGCAGCATGGAAATCCTAAACGTCCCGCCCGACATGAAAGTCCCGCTGGCGCTCGCGCTGACGGTCGACGCGTTCATCTGCGGGAAAGAGATCCCGTGGGAAACGGGGAGCAACCCCAAAATCAAACCCCTGGGGCGGTGGGCGCTTCCGTAGGCGGGGTCAATAGGACGGACGGAGGTGGATAAAAAAATTTGCAATCAGGCGCAGAAAGTAGTATATTTGGTTATAATGGGGATAGGGTACGTTGGACTTTAAACGAATTGCGGGCGAACACAGCATTCTGCAGGATTTGGCGGCGGTGAACCCTAACTACGGAACGGGCGAGGGGTACAACTATAACTGCGGAAATTGCGTAGCGGCGTATGAATTGCGCCGCCGAGGTATAGATGTGGAAGCCCGGCCGCGAAAATTGATGCTTCCGTACGAGTGGGCTAATATGTTTGAAGGCTTTTTCCAACAAAAACCGACAAGCACGACAAGAGACAAGGTAGTTGAAGAGTTGGAACATAAAATACTGTTGTGGGGGGAAGGCGCGAGGGGTACTATTTACGGGGTAGTCATAGGTAGCAGAAATAAAGGACATTTCTTTTCTGTCGAGGTAAGCGGGGGAAAGGTTATGTTTGTAGATTCACAATCTAATACCGCAGATGTGAGGTTGTATTTTGATGGGTTGAAACCGTCGTCAATAATTTATGGTAGGCTTGATAATTTAAAGCCTAACGTTAGTATTATAAACGCAGTAAAAGCACGGGAGGTGCCGCAATGACACTGCAAGAAGCATACATAAAAGCTAAAATGTCTGATAAAGAGTATGAAAGTGCTTATTTGATAGAGTGTACGGATTACGGAGATTTTTGGGTATTTTCTTTCTCCCCCGTACCCTACGACCCCGAAGATATGAGAACATGGGTAGTGGGCGGTCTCGTAAAGGTAGACAAAAAGACGGAGAAGGTAAGAAGTACAGGCGTACCCGAGATTATAGGGCTTAAGTGCAAGAAAATTCCACTTGAGCGGCTTGAAGGCTTGATTCGACCTGTAGAAGAAGCAAAGAAAAAGCACGATCACGCCCCGAGGGTCGCCGTAGCGTCATAAGCGGGGAGATCGACGGGGCGGGGCGGGCGGGATCAGAGGGGGTAAAAAAGGCTGAAAAAGGTGTTTTGGACAGTTTTTTAGGGTGCGCCACAAAAAAATATCTTTTTTCTTGCATCCGAGCCTAATTAATAGTATATTATATAGATGACGGGTATATTTTAGCGGGTATCGCCCGACTGGCTGCGGGAAAGACTGACATGATGTGGAGGTTGGCGTTATTATGGATATGGACATGGATGTAGAACAGTACAATAGCGGTGCGGTAACGGTATCCACTTTTGAGAATGCGCCAAATTTATTTGACGCAGTTTTTGCTATTAACTCACCCCCCCCCCCCC
>Ga0268262_10000546_pt1 | contig 49429 bp, 33 predicted proteins | sample TergutNc150P3_FD_190354 | JGI IMG/M metagenome (GOLD analysis project Ga0268262, IMG submission 190354) | Nasutitermes corniger P3 segment gut microbial community from laboratory colony in Florida, USA - Nc150 P3 (SPAdes) (version 2) | ecosystem: Host-associated > Arthropoda: Insects >... | reverse complement strand
AATCGCCTCAACGGGATCAAACAGGCTTTCGCCATGAGTGTCCCAGCAAAGATCACAACCGGCAGCTGTTCTTCCGAACACCTACACTATACCGGATAACCGCATGTTTTTATCATAGCTTCGCCTCTGCGCCTTTGCGTGATGAAAATTTTAAGAAATACCCTTAAGTTTATGGTGTTGTGTCAGGCGGGTTGTTGTGTCTTTTTTTCCCTTTCGCCTTCGAGTTGCCAGAACCTGACGGCAGTGCCGTTGCCTTTCATGGAGATGTATTCTTCATAAAAGGGCTGACGGAGTTCTCGGGGAATGGAAGAGTCAAATATTCGGTCTGCAAGGAACATAAGCCGGTCGTTTCTTTTCTGCCTTTCCTCTGATTGTACTTGCCTTATGGCGATAAACACGGCGAGGAAAAATCCTAAAACGCCTATTATTGTTCCGAGTACGCTTAATATGTTTTCCATATATGCCTCCCGCTCATAAGATTATTTAAATTATAGTATGTCAAGGGGTGGTTGGCAACGGCCACGGAATTCAATTTTACCAACGTATATTCGACGGCTAGACAAATAAATAAGGAATTCAAGAAGAGATTCTACCACGAACGACACGAACACCACGAACCCTTACTCCGATATTTGTCGGAAAATCCTCTTTATTCATCTTATTTCACAGAATTTGAAGGTTAAAAATGGTTTTCTAACAACAAGTTCGTGTTGGTTAGTGAGGTTAGTGGTAAATTATTTAAAAATTGATTTCCGTGATTTCCGAAAGCCATCATTATGGCGATGGCGGCAGGAAGGGTCGAGGGCTTTGCAGATTATCCCTGAGCGTGGGCAAAGCGTTGGTTGACAAATCTCCCGTAGGCATATTCCAAATCGTTGTTGTCTCCCAGCCGTTGAAAACAGTGGACTTTAGCGTACCGGTAATAGCGACATCCGCGCCGTTTGGATTAGTTAATGCTCCTGATACTGTCGCTTCCGCGCCGCTTGCGCCGATTTTCATGTCTGTACGGGCTTTGTTGCCGGCGAGAGTGCCGGGATTATTTCCAGCCACACGGCCAACATAGTCAGTGCCGGTTACCCTTGCGCCGAGGGATACGCAATTTTGCACGGTGCATCCTGCGGCGTTGGTTCCCGTTATACCGCCGACAGCCATATTTTTACCGGTAACATTGCCGGTATTGTAGCAGTATTCCATCAGTGCGCCTGATTGGTTATATCCGGCAATGCCTCCGGAATGGGAAGCTACGGTAGAGTTGCTGGTAATATCGCCCGTGTTATAGCAGTTCTTTATATAATTACCGCTGCCGTAATTAATCCCGGCGATACCAGCCTCTTGATTGTTGCCGGTAACGCTTCCCGTGTTGTAACTGTTTTCAATCTTACCGGTATTCTGTCCCGCAATGCCGCCGACAACGTCTCTGCCGCTTACCGCTGCGTTGCTTCTGCTGTTTATCACCGTGCCGTAATTATTTCCGACAATGCCGCCGACATAATCACAGGATGATCCGCTGACGGTTCCGCTAAAGGAACAGTTGTCTATCGTGCCTAAATTTACACCCGCAATGCCGCCGGTATACCTGTTTGCGTTTTGGGTTATAGTGCCGGTAACGTTCATGTTTTTCACAGTGCCGCTGTTTGCTCCGAAAACTCCCATATGAGAAGTGTCGGTTATGCTCAAGCCGGTGATGGCATACCCGCCCCCGTCATACACGCCTGTGAATTGGCCGTTGGTTGAGTATGTACCAATCGGCGTAAAGTTGCCGCCTGTCATGGCGATGTTCGCTATCTGCCTGTAGTTTACCGAAAGCGTCCAGCCGTCAGTGCCGGTTCCTACTTTGCGCAGATCGGCTTCGTTGGCAACGAGGAAGGGGGCGTCCGCCGAGCCGTCGGGCAGTATGCTCGCCGTAACGCTCGCGGGTTGCGCGGAAAGCGTGTAATTGGCGGCTTTGTCCCCGCCCAAAGACCAGCCGCTGAACGTAACGGCCTTGTTGCTCCCAACGCCCGAGTCCGCAAACGCCGCCGTTCCGGCGACGACGGTTACCGCGTCGCCTGAAACAAGTCCGCTGATAACGGCGGTTCCGGTAACCGTTGCCGCTGTCGTGCCGTCGTATTTTTTATCCGCCGCAGACAGTCCGGTTATGGTTACGGGTTTGGGGTTAACAGTCAGCGTGTAGGTTGTTTGCGCGTGGGCGTATGTTCCGTCAGCCGGTTTCTCGGCGGAAATGACGGCGGAACCGGCGCTAAGAATCGTTACCTGCCCAGAACTGTTCACCGCGGCGACATTTGCATCGCTGCTGTGGTAAGTTACCGTTCCGCTTCCGTGATGCGCGCCGGTAACGGCGTTGGTAAACGGCGCGTCTCCGTAAGTCTTGGTTATGTGCCCTTTGTCATGTTCGCCAAAAGCGATGTGGTCAATTGTCAGATTGGTATGGGTAAAGACTGCGGTAATTGTTATAACTCCGTTTGAGGAGTCGGCGGCGTTTATGTCGTAGGTTCTTGTGCCCGTGCCCGCTTCTTCTGCGGAAGCGATTGCGGCATTAACGCCGCCGAAGTCAAGCTGATTGTAATCTGCCGTATCCGCGACAGTGTATGAAAGCGTAACCGTATCGCCTTTGACGCCTTTATCGGGGGACGCTGTTACTATATCGCCGGATACATTGTCGATCATGTCGATTACGATGGCATATTCTACTTCCGGTGTACTGATCCCGCCGCCGCCACCAGCACCTCCGCTTCCTCCTCCGCCGCCGCTTCCGCCTCCTTTGTTGCCGTCTCCACTGCCTCCGCTGGGGTTGCTGGGGCCATCACCTCCGTCGCCGCCATTGGATTGCGAGCTTGACACTGTATCAGGCCAAAACGGATTTTTGCAGGCAGTAAAAAGAACCGTTAATAAAACCGCGATGCCAAGCAATTTGACAGAAGTTTTCACGATTTTCTCCTTATTGCGCATTATGGCGATGGCGGCAGCGTGGGCGCGGGGCTTTGCGTGTTTGTATTGAGCGTGGGCAAAGCGCCGCCATTTAAAGCCATGCTGCCGTTGATATTCCAAATCGAGGTACTAAAGCTGCCGAAAACGTTAGACAGTACAGTACCTATACTGTTAGACCCGCCGTTTATGGCTGTTTCTGTTGTATTTGCTGTTGGTACTGCCTCTGATCCGCTTGCGCCGATTTTCATATCCTGACGGGCTCTGTTGCCGGTGAGAGTGCCGGAATTAGTTCCAACCACACGGCCGACATTGCTGCTGCCGGTTACCTTAGCGCCGAGCGATACGCAGTACCGCACGGTGCATCCGCTATTGTTGTTTCCCACGATGCCGCCTGCCGCGCTGCCGCCGGAAATGTTGCCGGTATTGTAGCAGTATTCCACCAGCGCGCTTTGCTGGTTAAGTCCGGTAATGCCTCCGACATTGGAGTTGGAACCGGCGGTACTGGTAACATTGCCTGTGTTATAGCAGTTCCTTATATAATTACCGCTGCCGACATTAGTCCCCGCTACACCGCCTACTTGCTGGTTACCGCGAATGGTTCCCGTGTTGTAACTGGTTTCGGTCTTGCCCTGACTCGTTCCGGCAACACCGCCGACCTGATTATTTCCGGTTACAGCGGCGTTGTTTCTGCTGTTCCTCACCGTACCGTTATTCTGTCCCACAATACCGCCGACCTGATCGTTGATAGTGCCGTTGCCTCTTACGGTTCCGCTGAAGCTACAGTTGTCTATCGTGCCTTCATTTTCGCCCGCAATGCCGCCGGTACCCGCTGTATTGCTTCCGTTTTGGGTTACAGTGCCGGTAACGTTCATATTCTTCACCGTGCCGCTGACATAGCCAAATAAACCTGTATAATTGCCGGTGGCGGTAATGCTCAAGCCGGTGATGGTATACCCGTCCCCGTCATACACGCCTGAGAATTTGCCGTTGTTAGTACCAATCGGCGTAAAGTTGCCGCCTGTCATGGTGATGTTCGCTGTCTGTCTGTAGTTCACCGAACGCGTCCAGCCGTCAGTGCCGGTTCCGACCTTGCGGAGATCGGCTTCGTTGGCAACGAGGAAGGGATTGCCCGCCGTGCCGTTGCCGGGTAACAGGTACTCCGCCGGAAGTGTGGGAGCGGGGCTTTGCGTATTTGTTTTGAGCGTTGGCAAACTGCCGCCTGCAATAGTATTCAAACTGGTGTTGATATTCCAAATCGTGGTGGAATCAAAGCCGCTGAAAACAGAGGACAGTGCTGTCGAACTGCCCAAACTGACACTTGCGCCGTTTGTGGCTGTTGCTCCTATGTTAGCGGATGCTGCCGCCTCCGCGCCGCTTGCGCCTATTTTCATATTTGAACGGGCTATGTTGCCGGCGAGAGCGCCGGAATTATATCCAACCACACGACCGACATTGGCAGCGCCGGTTACCTTCGCGCCTAGGGATACGCAGTATTGTACGGCGCATTGGCTGCCGCTGTTTCCCACTATACCGGCGACAGAGTTTGAACCGGTAACGTTGCCGGTATTGTAGCAGCATTCTACCCGTCCGATTGACGCGTTATACCCGGCAATGCCTCCGGCTCCGTTGTAGTTTGCGGCGCTGGTAACATCGCCCGTGTTATAGCAGTTCTTTATATTACCGTCATTAGTCCCCGCAATACCGCCGAGAAATGCGTTACCGTTAACGGCTCCCGTGTTGTAACTGTTATCAATCTTGCCTTTATTCGCTCCGGCAATACCGCCGACATTATTTCTGCCGTTTACCGAGGCGGTGTTTCTGCTGTTTATCACCGTGCCTTCATTTTGCCCCACAATACCGCCGATAGAATCGCAGGATGAGCCGTTTACGGTTCCACTAAAGGAACAGTTGTCTATCGTACCTTCGTTTGCGCCCGCTATGCCGCCGGTACTTTCGTTTCCGTTATTCGTTACAGTGCCGGTAACGTTCATATTTTTCACAGTGCCGCCTGAGCCGATATAGCCAAAGAGTCCCAGATAATAAGAGGCAGAGCTGGTGCTCATGCTCAGGCCGGTAATGGTAAACCCGCCGCCGTCATACGAGCCTGAGAATTTTGTGGTGCTGTTGCCAATCCTCGTAAAGTTGCCGCCTGTCATGGCGATGTTCGCCGTCTGTTTGTAGTGCACCGAAAGCGTCCAGCCGTCAGCGCCGGTTCCGACCTTGCGGAGTTCTGCCTCGTTAGTAACGAGGAAGGGGGCGTCCGCCGAGCCGTCAGGCAGTATGCTCGCCGTAACGCTTGCAGGCTGCGCCTGAAGCGTGTAATTGGCGGCTTTGTCTCCGCCCAAAGACCAGCCGCTGAACGTAACGGTCTTGTTGTTGCCGACGCCCGAGTCCGCAAACGACGCTGTTCCGGCGATGACGGTTACCGCTGCCTCATCGCCCGGGATTAGTCCGATGATTACAGGTGTTCCTGTAACCGTTGCCGCTGCCGTGCCGTCGTAAACTTTGCTGCTTGCGGATAAGCCGGTTATGGTTACGGATCTGTGGTTAACCGTCAGCGTGTAAGTCGTTTGGGCGTGGGCGTATGTTAAGTCAGCCGGTTTCTCGGCGGAAATGACGGTGGAACCCGCGCTCAGAATTGTTACCTGTCCTGAACTGTTCACCACGGCCACGCTTGTATCGCTGCTGTGATAGGCTATCGTTCCGCTTCCGTGATGCGCTGTGGTAACAGCGTTGGTAAACGGCGCGTCTCCGTATGTTTTGGTTATGTGCCCTTTGTCATGGTCGGTAAAGGCGATGTGGTCAATTACAAGATCGGTATGAGTAAACACGGCGGTAATGGTGATAACTTCGTCTGAAGAGTCGGCGGCGTTTATTTTGTAGGTTCTTGTCCCAGTGCCTTCTTCATCTACAGAAGCGATTGCGGCGTTAACGCCGCTAAAGTCAAGTTGATTGTAATGCGCCGCTTTGGCGACCGTGTAGGAAAGCGTAAGCTCATCTCCCTCAACGCCTCTATCAGGAGACACTGTTACCGCGTCACCGGTTCTATTGTCGAGTATGTCGATCAGGATTTTATATTCTACAACTACATTAACCGCCGCGCTGGTTTTGTGGTTGTAGCCAGGCGCGCTGACGGTTACGGTGTAGCTTCCTGCCTCGGTCGGCGTGTATTTAATAGAGTTAGTGCCGACATCTGTTCCGTTCTTTTGCCACAGGTAATCGACCGCTTCGCTCCCGCTGTAAACAGCGTTTAGTTCCGTCCCCGTGGTAACGCCGCTGTGTGGGCTGATTGTTATGTCCCCTGAAAGATTGGCGTTCCCTCCTCCTCCGCCGCTAGTGCTGCCGCCGCCGCCGCTGCTGCTTCCACCGCCGCTGTTTCCACCCCCTTTGTTACCGCCCTTGTTGCCGCTGTCTCCGCCTTTATTGCCGCCGTTGCCATCTTCGCTGCCGCCATCTTCGCCGCCACCATCTTCGCCGCTGCCAATAGATTGCGAGTTTGACCCTTCTGTGTCTGGCCAAAACGGGTTGCTGCAGGCAGAGAAAAAGCTCATTAATAATATTGCAAACATCACTACGCCAATTAATTTGACAAAAGTTTTCATTTTTCTTCTTCTTAAATTAAAAGCGCATCCCGCCGATTACCCCGATTCCGAAAAGAAAGGAGTAGCCAAAACGCACGTAAGGTTCCGCAAAGAACGACGCTCCCAGGGGCAGACGATACCCTGTCCGCAGCCCCGCCAGAAACGGGAGCGGCAGATTTCCGTCCCCTTCTTCAGAAATCAGGGTGTAACCGGCTTCCGCCTGGATAAACCAGCCTTGATGCCCTTCCTCCTGAAGATACCAGCGGAAAAACGCCGCAAACTCCGCGACATTTGTGTCTTTGAAGTTATAACTGCATGTAACGGTAAATCCCACCGCCGATGGATATGAGGAAACGGGCAAGTTGTAATCAAAGCTCAAAGCAAGTCCGCCGGCGAACATTTCGCGCGAGTTCATATTCAATTCCGCGCCAAGGCCGGCTGCCATTTTCTTTTCTTCCTGCGCGGAAACGTGTATGTAAACCGCAAGGATCAATGCGGATACAAAGACTGCTTTTTTCATAATGTGCGCCTCCGTTTTGTTTTACAAGAAAATGTTAAAATTATACAAAACAGGGCGCGACAGATATGCGACAAAACCGGTATTTTATCCCGTTCTGTCTATTACTACTGTCCGTCAATATATCTATAAAGTATATTTATATATGTGTATCTGTTACGGCCGTTTCTTTTGGATTCGTATAACGCCTCATCGGCAAGTGTTATGTAGTTTTTGCCTTGCTGTAAATGATTAATGATATCGCTTGTACCACCGATGGAGACAGTAACATAATCGGCTATATCGCTTGTTTGGTGCGGTATATTACATTCACGCACTTTTTCCAGCATTCTTTCCGCAACTAACAGGGCTCCATTCTCACCGGTATTCGGTAATACAGCTACAAATTCTTCTCCGCCGTACCTTGCGACAAAGTCTTCTTCCCTTATTATGCATTGAGAAAGAGCGTCTGCGACCGTTCTAAGACAGTCATCTCCCGCGTTATGACCGTAAGTGTCGTTATATTTTTTGAAATAGTCTATGTCTATCATTAATACGCTTAAGCTGCCGCCGGTACGGGAATATAACTTAATTAATCTCTTTATGCTGCCGTCCAGATAGCGCCTGTTATAAATACCGGTAAGCGAATCGATTATGGTCAAATTTAAATAATCACCCAATGTTTCGACTTCGTCTTTATATAGTTCGCCTTCTTTGGGCTTTAAATCCAGGTCGGTAAAAGTTTGATTAATTGTTCTTACCATTTGATTGAGCGGTTCCAGCATTATCGCTATAAATATATTAAAGAGCACAAAGACAGCAAAAATGACTGTCATCATTATGCTGAAAAGGACAGTCATGCCTGTATGCAGAAAGTCTGCAATAGTAACAGGACACACAGCGGTTATATACCAATCCAAAACCGGAATGGCGCTGATAGGAATTGTGGTAATAGCGATTATTTGCTTTTTGGCTTTTGACCTGAAATATTCGATTATTCCGGACTTTAATTCTTTTGTTCTGTCAAGAATTTCGCCGCCGGTTACACCCAAAACTTCGGTAATGTTCGCTTTTTTCTCGACAAGGTTAACATCTTTTGCTTTGATTATTTCTCCGGCCGCGTTAAAGAAGTACAATTCATATTCTGTTTCAGAATTGTTATGATTTACGGCATTTATGAAATCGGATACATTTATACCTGTTCCAACTATGCCGACAGGCTTATGCTCATCATCAAGAACAGGAGCGTTAACCCATACCATGGTTCTTTTTAATCCAACATCGAAATTGACATTTAAGCTGTAGGGAGACTGACTTGTCATGATTGAGTTGTACCACCAGGAGCTTTCATCTGACGGGTCTATTGTGTAGACATATTCATTATTGAAATAATATTTTTTGTCTTTGTCGCCTACCCAAAAAACGTTGTTTCCGGTAAACGCCCTGCGGTATCCGGCTATTTCTCCCAACGCTATTTGTTTCATATCCTCGTCTTCGGGGTTAAGGAAGTGCCACTGTATCAAGGGAGAGTCGGCCATTCTCAGGGCAATGGCAATTTCGCTGTTTATGGACGCTTCCAGTTTAAGCCGTTCAATTTCAATGGTCCGCTTTAATTCCCTTCCGGCGTTGTTATACTGGATTTTGTTCATTAGAACGATAAATGTTATGCTTCCGGGAATTAATATAAGCAGAAATAAAACAGCGGAAAAGAACAAGAAGTTGCGCCGCATGGAACCTTGGCGTTTACGGGAAATTGGAATTGAAAATACGCTGCTATACTTCAATTTAGTGACAGACACCTGTTTAATACTTGATATTTTACAAAACAAGACGTGACAAATATGCGACAAATAGAGCGGTGTTTGAAAATATGTATCTGTTACAACATTTTTATTTTGATTCCTAAAGCATTATATCCGAATATATTATATAATAACACTATGAAATACAGAGACAACTTTATTATCGGGCTTGTTGCGGCGGCATTATTTTCCCTTGCTTACATTACAGGCATATTGGGTCCGCTGGAAGATCGGCTCTACGATTTCTTTCTGCGCTTCAGAGCAAACCGTCAGCGTATAGAAAACGTCGCCTTCCTTGATGTGGACGATTCCGCCATTTTTTACAACGGTGTCTTTCCGTGGCCGCGCTCCATTCCGGCGGAAGGTCTTTTGCGCCTTAAGGAATACGGATCGTTAGCGGTAATTTTTGATATTGAGTTTATCGACCGCGGCCCTCAGGGAGTAGACACTATATATTTGAACCAGGGGCTTGGAAGTGATTTTGATCGCAGCTTTTCGGAAATAGGCGCGGCGGCGAAAGATATTTTTTCAGCTATCAGCGCAGGACGCATGGGGCGCAATGATATTGAGTATTTGTCAGAATCATTTATGGACATAATAAACACCGAACGCAAAAACCTTTATTCAAGAGCGCAAGGCGTCGCCCGCGATAACGATCTCTATCTGGCTCAGGCTATTGCGCTCAATGACAACAGCTGGTCAACCCTTAATCTATGGGCAGTTCCTCTTGACGGAGAGCAGGCGGAGCGCCGTCAGGTTGCGGAAGAGCTTTTTGCGTATCCTGTAAAGGCCGCCGCTGACGCAAGCCACGGAGGCGGTTTTATTGATATACTGACGTCCCTGCCCCTGCTTGCCAAAGCCGCAAAGGGAGCCGGATATACAAATGTCGAACTTGACAATGACGGCGTCAGGCGGCGCGTGTATCTGGCGCAGAAAATTCATGATCACTGGTATCTTCAGCTTTCTTTTGCCCCCTTGATAGATTATTTCGGCAGACCGGAAATTGAGCTGACAAAAAACAAGCTAATTATCAAGCAGGCGCAGTTTCCGGGCAATGTAAAGAAAGACGTTGTTATTCCGCTGGACAGCAGGGGCAGGATGATGCTTGACTGGCCGCGTGAAGATTATGTAGACAGTTACAGCCATATCTCTTTTGCGGATTTCTCACTGTTGGACGAAATTGAAGCGGAACTGGAATATTATACCCGCGCCCTTGTTTCCGCAAATTTGATGCTGTTTATTCAATTTGACCCCTCAATAAACCGCGTTCCAATTATTCTTTCCGGCATTGAAAAAGCCTATGATGACGCATACAGGGCGAAAAGTTACGCTCTTGAAAATGATGACGACAGCAGTTTCAGCGATTACCTCGGGCGCCGTGCCGCTGTTTTTTCAGGTTTACGCGAGCTTGTCTCTCTTGACATGGACAGCAAAGTGAAGGAATTGGCTGTGACTCTGGGCGTTGAATATCCCGAAAGCGCGGAATATTTGCAGGACGAAGCGGATTATATTGCGCAGATATACAACGTTATAAAGGTTGATCTTGATCGCCGTATTGAATTAAGCGAGTCCAATGACAGGAAGCTGCGCAATAAATTCATTATCATGGGCAGGACTGATACCGGAACTACGGACTACGGCGCAAATCCTTTTTACGGGAAATACATAAACGTAGGAACCCACGCTGTTGTGCTGGATACCATACTTTCAGAAAGTTTTATCATCCCTCTGAGTTACTGGTGGCGTGTTGTCATTCTGTTTTTGTTTGTTCCGCTTTTCTTTACAGCCAGCGCAGGTTTTTCTCCGGTGTTACGCGCTGTGTCAGGTTTTGCGGCTACGCTGATTATTTTTGCCGGAGCCGTTGTGCTATTCCGCGCTTCGGGTATTTATTGGGGGCCGCTCGGAGCGGTTTTTGCCATGATAGGCGCTATTATAACGCGGGAGATAATCGCATACGCCGGCTCGGAGAGAGAAAAGCAGTTTATCCGCACGGCGTTCTCCACTTACGTCTCACATGACGTAGTAAAGGATATTATTTCCGATCCTTCGCGCTTGCAGCTCGGCGGAACAAAACGCCACATGACGGCGATTTTTACGGATGTAAAGGGTTTCTCCACAATTTCCGAGAAGCTTGATCCTGAAGAACTTGTCAGCCTTTTGAACCGTTACCTCAGCGCAATGAGCGATATTGTTCTTGCGGAAAAGGGAACTATTGACAAATACGAAGGCGATGCGATTATAGCTTTTTTCGGCGCGCCTCTTGATCTGGCGGATCATGCCATGCGCGCCTGTGTTTCCGCGATAAAAATTAAAAAGGAGGAAGAAGAGCTTAACAAAATTGTTATGGAGCAAAAACTTTCTCCGACTCCGCTGCTTACCCGTATCGGTATCAATACAGGGAACATGGTTGCGGGTAACATGGGTACGGCCAACAAGATGAACTATACCATCATGGGGAATGCTGTAAATCTTGCAGCCCGTCTTGAGGGAGTGAACAAACAGTACGGAACGTGGATTCTGGCTTCGGAAGATACGATACGCGAAACCGGACAGCAGCTTCTCAGCAGAAAACTTGACCGTGTGCGCGTTGTCGGAATCAACGAGCCTGTCCGTCTGTGCGAATTGATTGATCTTTATGAACTTGCGGACAGCGGCCGCAAGAAGTTCGTTCAGATTTTCCATGACGCTCTTGATCATTTTGAAAAGAGGGAGTGGAAAATCGCCGCAGGCGGTTTCAGAGAAGCTCTTTCAATAAAGAATGATGATCATCCTTCGCAAATGTACCTTGAAAGGTGCGAACGGTTCCTTATTAAACCGCCTGATGAAAAATGGGACGGCGTTTACAATTTGACATCGAAGTAAGTGAGCCGTGATGCCTCAAAAACAAGAGACCGCTCAGCTTTTGAACGGTCTCTTGTTTATAAATTCACTCGCTTATGAGGTGTACTCCGCTAACGATTATTTAGCGCCTGACACCGTTCTAATACCCAACCGTTACATCAATGCCGCCGTCTCCACCACCGCTAGGTGGATTAGTAGGAGTGGTAGGGGTTGTCGGGTTTGTCGGAGTAGTAGGATTGGTAGGACTAGTAGGATTTGTCGGATTAGTAGGCTTTGTCGGGGTAGTAGGATCGGTAGGAGTGGTCGGCTCGACAGGCGTTGTTCCCACGTTGCTCGCTGTAGCAGTCGGAGAGGGTGATGAGTTCGGCTGCGCCCCCACAGGCATCTTCGGCTTATAGGCGGATGAGCCATAGGAAAGGGGATTTACCGCGCTGCCATTCTGATCCGTTGTGCTGTTGTAGCCCGCCGATACAACCGTCGCTTCTCCCCTTACTCCCTCGAATGCCACGTTCCCGTGGATTACATAGAGGCTCTGGGTGTCAAACTCAAAACTCGTCCCGCGCACAGAAGCGGTCGCGCTCGGGCTGCTTACAGCCATCGAAGCTTTCGTTCCCGCGGGCGGATTAACGTCTACCCTTACACGCCCGCTCTGTAAGTTCACGCTCAGGCTTTCGCTTTCCGATGAAGCGCGTATCTCCGTTAGAGTTAAGCGCGTTAAAGGACGCACGGTAATAATTGTGCTTCCCACTGCAATCAGCGCGGTACTTTTAAACCCTGTGGAGACAACCGTGTCCTGATTTACAATGTCTCCGGCTTTCGCCGCGGCAAACGCCGCGGAAGGCGCGCTTTTCAATTCCACCTGTCCGCTTAATTCTTTTATTACCCCGTTTTGCGCGAAGGCGCTTAGCCCCGCCAGAATAAAAACAAACGCAATAATTGCCTTTTTCATATCTCTTTTCCTCCTTGTGCTTTGTTAAAACAGCGATAAAACGACATTGAGTTCCGCCCGCCAGGAAGTTTTTCTTCCTAAGGACGAAGTAGGCGCAGCGTTCCCAAGTGAAGGCATATAAGCGCCTCCGCCAAAGTTTATACTGATGTCCGGAGCCGGACTCCAATACAAAGCCCCGAATATTTCCCCGCCAAGAAAGCGATTGCCCTTTACGCTTTCCGAATCGTTAAGCATGAAGTAGGCAGGGTAAATCCCTATGGAAAATGTTTCGTGCAGCCGGGCGATGTAATCCATTGAAAGCACCGCGATTGCCGAAAGCTTGGGCCTGTAAACCTGCCCTTGCGTGTTGGTTGTCAACGGCAAAAACGCCGACAATGCAGCGTTTGCACCGCTTGCGTACTTTGCGTTAAGCGAAATGTATTGGACAGGATTTTTCCATCCAAAAGCCGCTTCCGCGGCAAATGCCGGATTGATTTCTTTGCCTGCCTCAATAAGCTCAAAGCAGCCGCCGGCATCAATGCTAAAACCACCTACCGGGATTATTACTTTGCCCGCCAAATATTGGCTGTGCAGTTTTTCTTCCGACAAGTCAAATTGACCGAGCAGGGAAAGCCGGGCAATCGCCTTGTTTCCAAGCCCTTTATGCTCCCAATCAATAGCGGCAAGGGCGCGGCGCGTAGCAAAATAAGTATTGAAAAAGTCCTTATTATACTCGACGGTTGTGTTATTCGCCGTGTATTCTTTTTCTGTCATTGCGATGTGGGCGCGTTTCTTGTAGAGAAATCCTGTGTACCATGCCCCAACGCTGAATGTCCCGAAATTCGTGTATTGGGAAACCCTTGCACCGTCAAAAAGGCCGGAAGCGATATAGCCGAGCGGATCGTCGTATGCCATGCGCCCGACAGTAAATCCCGTGTTTCCTGTCCGCCAGCTTATATCGGCGCGCAACAATTCAGGCACAAGGCCCAACGGAAGCTCCGAGCCGGAAGGGGGATTGTTCCCCTCCGGATCGTTCTTAAAGTTAAGACCGGCGGAAATATAAAAATCCCCCGCATTGCCTATCAAGCCGGTTACTCTGGGAATTACAACTCCCTTGTAGCTAAAAGCCGTACTGCCGCCTGTGCCTGAGTATCCGGCATTTTGATCCAGCACCAGTCCCACGTCAACGGCAAAAAGGGAATTGCAAATAGCAAAGAGTAAAGTTAAAAATAGTTTCTTCTCATCTATCATTCTCATTTATCTTTGCTCCATGTTCATTGCCTTATTCACCGTGTACAGCAAAAGGCTTCCCGATACTGACATTTGCGGATCTGAACGGCCCTGTATAATGCCCCTGTAGATCATTGCGCGGTAGGCGTAATGCGGGTTTTTGAAAAGCGCATAGAAAAAGCCGCCGTCTATTTCAAAAGCCTGCATTACAAGAAGCGAAAGCCCGTTGAGCCTGGTATTGCCATTCGCTTTTGCGCCTTTCGGCAGCCACCCGCGTTCTGTCGCGAAACTGAAAGCTTCATCCGCGCTTTCCAAATGCTGCGGGTCTATGCGGCCTGACGCTTCCAATACCAGCAAGGCCGAGTCACTATAGCTCACCTGTTCCTGCGACAAAAGCTTTTCAATCCTGTCAGCCGTCTGCGCAAATAATTGCGGGCCAAAAACGAAGCACGGCGCGGCTAATAAAAAACACAGTAAAAACTTTTTCATTGCTATCTTTTCCTCATTCCCTCATTATGGTAATGCCGCCGGAAGCGTTGGTGCGGGGCTGCTTTGCGGATTATCTTTGAGCGTGGGCATAGCGCCGCCTACGGTCATCATTCCGCTGATGTTCCAAATCGAGGTGCTGAAGTAGTTGAAAGCTGTGGCTATTGCTCCGCCCACGGTGATATTCTCGCCGTTTATGTCGTTTGCTGATACGCCTGTGGTTGATAAATACTCTGAGCCGGTTATGCCGACTTTCATGTCTGAACGGGCTTTGTTGGCGGTGAGTGTGGATCCGTCACTGCCTGAGGTTATACGACCGATAGAGGCGCTGTTTTGGGTTCTTACCGTTGTGCCGAACGAGCCGCAATATCGTATGGTTGCTCCGGTGGCGTTTGCTCCGGCTATGCCGCCGCCCCCTGCGGTTCCGGTAACAGTGCCGATGTTGTAGCAGTATTCTATCAGTGCGTTTGTTTGGTTACGCCCGACAATACCGCCGGGAAAATATTGTCCGATAACAGCGCCCGTGTTATAGCAGTTCTTTATGGCACTGCCAGTGCCGGAATTAACACCGGCTATGCCTCCGGCTTGCTGGCTGTTTTCCGTAATATTTCCCGTGTTGTAGCTTTGTTCGATAATGCCGTTATTCTGTCCGGCAATGCCGCCGACACTCGTCTTGCCGGTTACAGCGGCTCTGTTTCTGCTGTATATTATCGTGCCTGTGGCTTTATTCTGTCCGGCTATGCCGCCGACCTCATTGCTGGTTGTGCCGCCGGTAACGGTTCCGCTAAAGGAGCAGTTTTCAATCCTGCCTTCGTTTACTCCCGCAATGCCGCCGGTGCTCTCGTTTCCGGTTTGGGTTACCGTGCCGCTAACGGTCATGTTTTTCACAATGCCTGTTTCGCCGATATTGCCAAAGATACCTAATACAGCGTTAGCCATGCTCATGCTCAAGCCGGTGATGGTATAAAAGTTCCCGTCGTATGTGCCGGTGAATTTGGCGGTGCTTGAGCCAATCCTCGCAAATGTGCCGGACAGCGTGATGTCCGCCGTCTGTTTGTAGTGCGCCGAAAGCGTCCAGCCTCCGGCGGTTGTTTCCGTGCCGACCTTGCGGAGATCGGCTTCGGTGGCGACGAGGAAGGGATTGTCCGCCGTACCGAGCGGATTGTACGCCGCCGGAACCGTGGGAGCGGGGCTTTGCGTGTTTGGTGCTTTGAGTGTGGGCAGACTGCCGCCAATAGCCAAATTGCCGCTGACATTCCAAATTGAGGATTCCCATCCATTCGCTGCTTTGAAAATGATGGACAATGCCGCGCCGGAATTGATACTGATATTTTCGCCGTTTATGCTGGTTGCTGTAGCTGTGCCGCTTACGCCGTCCGTATCCGCGCGGCCTGAGTTGCTGGCGAGAGTTGCGGCACTGTTTAAACCAACTATTCGACCAATGTCGCTGCTACCTATTACCCTTGCGCCGAGCGCTATGCAGTTTTGAACTGTTCCTGAGCTTGTGTTGCCGCCCACTATACCGCCAACAGTACTGCCGCCAGTAACGTTGCCTGTATTGTAACAGTGTTCTATCAATGCGCTTGTCTGGTTAGTCCCTGCAATGCCTCCGGCATGGGAGTTGGTGGGTGCTGTGGCGGTAATATCGCCCGTGTTATAGCAGTTCTTTATATAATTACCGCTATTGACATTATTCCCCACAATACCACCGACTTGCTGATTTCCGCTGACGCTTCCCGTGTTGTAACTGTTTTCAATATTGCCGTTATTCACTCCGGCAATGCCGCCGACGGAAGTTCTGCCGCTTATTGTTGCGGCGCTTCTGCTGTTTATCACTGTGCCGGTATTCCTTCCGACAATGCCGCCGACTTGATCGCTGGTTGTACTGCCGTTGACGGTTCCGCTAAAGGAGCAGTTTTCAATCGTGCCTTCGTTTGCGCCCGCAATGCCTCCGATACCCCCTACCAATCCGGTTCCGGAGATTGTTACCGTGCCGGTAAGGTTCACGTTTTTCACCGTGCCGCCTTCGCCGATAAAGCCGAATAAACCTAAATTACTGCTCGTGGCGGTTATGTTCAATTCGGTTATGGTAAATCCGCCCCCGTCATACGAGCCGTTGAATTTGGAGGAAGTATAGACAATCCCCGTAAATCCGCCTGACATTGCGATGTTCGCCGTCTGTTTGTAGTGCGCATGAAGCGTCCAGCCGCCGTCTGCGGTTTCAGTGCCGACCTTGCGGAGATCGGCTTCGGTGGCTACGAGGAAGGGATTGCCCGCCGAGCCGTCCGGTGCGCTGGACGCAGGGTTATCTCCCGGAAGTGTGGGAGCCGGGCTTTGCGTATTGAGTTTGAGCGTGGGCAATTCATTGCCTATAACCAAAGTGCCGCTGATATTCCAAAGCGCGGTATCCCAGCCGCTGAAAACGGTTGTAAGCGCCGGAGCATTATTCATAAGGTAACTTGAGCCGTTAGTTGAGTTATCTGGTGATGGTGATACTCCCGCCTCTTGTCCTTTTGCGCCTATTTTCATATCCGAACGGGCTGTGTTGTTGGAGAGAGTGCCGGAACCGCTTCCGACTATGCGGCCGGTTGTAGCTGTGTCGCCGGTTACCATTGCGCCGAGCGATACGCAGTTTTGCACGGGGCTTCCGGCGATTCCCGCTATGCCGCCTACATTATCTGAACCAATTACATTGCCTGCAGGTCTTGTGCCGCTAACGTAGCCGGTATTGTAACAGTATTCTACAATGGCGCTGTTTAGATTATACCCGACAATGCCTCCGACATTGGCGGTGTTGCTGGTGGTAACAGAAATATCGCCCGTGTTATAGCAGTTCCTTATATAAGTACCGTTGTCGTTACTATTTCCCGCTATACCGCCGACCGACTGGTTTCCGCTGACGGCTCCCGTGTTGTAACATCTTTCCAGTTGACCTTGATTCACTCCCGCAATGCCGCCGACAGAATTGCCGCCGCTTATCGTTGCGCTGCTTCTGCTGTTTATCAGCGTATTGGCATTCCGTCCAACAATACCGCCGACCTGATTGCTTGTGCCGCCGTTTATGGTTCCGCTAAAGGAACAGTTGTCTATCGTACCTTCGTTTACGCCCGCAATGCCGCCAAAATATAAAGAACCGTCTCCGCCGCTTTTGGTTATCGTGCCGGTAACGTTCATGTTTTTCACCGTGCCGCCTGCGCCGATATGGCCGAATAAACCTAAACTATTGGTAGTGCCTGTAATGCTCAATCCGGTGATGGTATGCTCGCCGCCGTCATATGTTCCTGTGAATCTGTCGGTAGTATTGCCAATCGGCGTAAAACTGCCGCCTGACAACGTGATGTTCGCCGTCTGTTTGTAGTGCGCATGAAGCGTCCAGCCGCCGTCTTTGGTTTCAGTGCCGACCTTGCGGAGATCGGCCTCGGTGGCAACGTGGAAGGGATGGGCCGCCGTGCCCTCTGTCGAGTTGGGGGCTTTGCCCATAGTTATGCTAATTTGGGTGTTCTGTCCGGGAGTTACTATTACTTCGGCTTCCCCGTAGGAGAACAAAGTATTGGCGGGGTGATACCCGTATACCGAGACGGTATGGCTCCCAGGACTGGCCGCGTAGATTTTAACGGCATCGCCTATTTTGACCCCCGTGCCAACTTTGCTCTCGTCGATGAATATGTCGTGCAGGATGGCTCCGTCGTCAACACTGTCATCCCACGGTACAGCCGTGCGGCTTGTGTCCCTGCCAAAGCTGATGGTGATGAAAGCGCCTTCTTTTGCGTCTTGCATCGTGCCGTCGTCACAGGCGGCCAGCGCGAAAGCCATTACCGCAGCAAGCAGCAATAACAAATACTTTTGCTTTTTCATATCTCTTTTCCTCATTCCCTTCATTATGGCGATGCCGGCAGCGTGGGTGCGGGGCTTTGCGTGTTTGTCTTGAGCGTGGGCAGTGAGCCGCCTGTAATAAAATTCAAACCGGTGTCGATATTCCAAATTGCGGAATCAAAGCCGGTGAAAACAGAGGACAGAGCTGTCGCGTTGCCTACAGCGACATTCTCGCCGTTTATATAATATGCTCCTATGTTTGTGGTTGGTATTGCCTCCGCGCCGCCCGTGCCGATTTTCATATCTGAACGGGCTTTGTGATAGTCGAGCAAAGTTCCTCCCCCTGCAATTCCGGCTATACGACCGATACTGGCAGAGCCGGTTAGCTTAGCGGCGAGCGATACGCAGGACGTGAAGGAACTGGCGTTGGCGTTTCCAATTATGCCGCCGACCGCGCTTGAACCGGCAACATAACCGGTATTGTAGCAGTATTGTACCTGCGCACTTTGCTGGTTAAATCCGGTAATGCCTCCGGCATTGGAGCCGGAACCGGCGGTGCTGGTAACGCTGCCTGTGTTATAGCAGTTCTTTATATATTTACCGCTTCCTACATTAGTCCCCGCGATACCGCCGACTTGCTGGCTGCCGGTAATATTTCCTGTGTTGTAACTGGTTTCGATTTTGCCCTCATTCGTTCCGGCAATGCCGCCGACCTGATCTTTGCCAGTTACCTTTGCGCTGCTTCTGCTGTTCTTCACCGTGCCGTTGTTCTGCCCCACAATGCCGCCGACCTGATTGCTGGCTGTAACGCCGGTTACAGTTCCGCTAAAGGAGCAGTTTTCAATCGTGCCGTTATTCTCTCCGGCTATGCCGCCGACATTCGAATTTGTAAAGTTCTGTGTTACCGTGCCGCTAACGCTCACGTTTTTCACCGTGCCTGTTGTGCCGATTAAGGCAAATAACCCTACATAATTGTTATCCCGATTAACGGTCAAGTTGGTAATGGTTTTTCCATCCCCGTCATACGTACCGGTGAATCTGTTGGCGCTGTCGCCAATCGGCGTAAAGCTGCCTGACAGCGTGATATTCGCCGTCTGTTTGTAGTACACCGAAAGCGTCCAGCCTCCTGCGGCGGTTTCAGTGCCGACCTTGCGGAGATCGGCTTCGTTGGTAACGAGGAAGGGGGCGGCCGCCGAGCCGTTAGGCAGTATATTCGCCGTAACGCTTGCCGGCTGCGCCGAAAGGGTATAATTACCGGCATGAGTGCCGCCCAGCGAATACCCGCTGAATGTAACGGTCTTGTTGTTACCTGGCGCCGCGTCCGCAAACGACGCTGTTCCGGCAACAACCGTTACCGTGTCGCCAGGGACCAATCCGCTTATTACGGCGGTTCCGGTAACCGTTGCCGCTGTGTTGCCGTTGTAAGTTTTGTTACTTGCGGATAAGCCGGTTATGGTAACGGGCTTGGGGTTAACCGTCAGCGTGTAGGTTGTTTGAGCGTGGGCGTATTGAGTGTCAGCCGCTTTCTCGGCGGAAATGACGGCGGAACCGGCTTTAAGAATGGTTACCTGCCCGCCATCGCTCACCGTGGCGACATTTGTATCACTGCTGTGATAGGTTATCTTGCCCTCTCCCTGATGCGCGGCGGTAATAGCATTGGTAAACGGCGCGTCGCCGTATGTCTTTGTAATATGCCCGCCGTTATTTTCGCTAAAGGCGATGGGGTCTATTGTCAATTCGGTATGGGTAAACACGGCGGTAATGGTGATAACCCCGTTTGAAGCGTCGGCGGCGTTTATGGTGTAGGTTCTTGTGTCCGAACCGGCGCTTTCTACACGGTTGATCGCGGCGCTAACGCCGCCGAAGTCAAGTTGATTGTAATGCTTTAGAGCCGCAACATTGTAGGTAAGCGTAACGGTTTTGCCTTCTACGTCTTTGTTGGGGGAGGCGGTTAGGGAGTCTCCGGTCTCATTGCCGGTTATAGCGATATTGATTGTATATTCTCTAACTATATTAACCGCCGCGCTGGTTTTGGGACTATGGCCCGCGGCGCTCACGGTAACAGTGTAGCTTCCCGCTTCGGTCGGCGTGTATGTTTCATCTGCCGCGTCCGTAATAGCGGAGCCGTCCTTGTTCCATTGGTAGCTGACCGTCTCGCTCCCGCTGTATTCTGCGGTCAGTATCGTTCCTACGGTTACGCCGGTGTGGGTTATGGTGATGGTTCCACTGAGACTTGGGGGTTGGCCCATAGTTACGTTGCATTGGGTCTTCTGTCCCAAAATTACTGTTACTGTGGTTTTCCCGTAAGAGACCAGTGTTCCCGCGGGGTAATAACCGTATACCGAAACGGTACGGCTCCCGGGACTGGCCGCGTAAGTTTTAACGCTGTCGCCTATTTTGACCCCCGTGCCAACTTTGCTCTCGTCGATGAATATGTCGTGCTGGATGTCTCCGTCGTCAACACCGGAAGCCCATGAGACAGCCTTGCGGCTTGCGTCCCTGCCAAAGCTGATGGTGATAAAAGCGCTTTTTTTCGCGTCTGCCATCGCGCCGTCGTCACAGGCGGCCAGCGCGAAAGCCATTACCGCGGCAAGCAGCAATGACAAATACTTTTGCTTTTTCATAAAAACTCCTTTTTTCTATTATTTAAGGGTTTTTTGTTCTCCAAAAAGAAATTGTACTAAACGGTACGCGACAATTATGCGACAAAAAAGAAAGAAAATTGAAAAAAATGCGAAAATTTGTTAAAAATGTTTTGTTTGTATGTCATATATCGTATTACATTTTTCCCAAAGTGAATTTTTTTTATCTTCTGTTAAAAAAGCGGCATATATATTATTTTTTATAAGGCCAAGAATTTCATTTTGGGAAAAAATTCCATTTTTATATAACAGCATATACTCATCAACAAGAGATGTGGAAAATAATGCCGGATCATCCGAATTAATGGTTACAAAAATATTATTCTCATAAAACTGTTTTACAGGATGATTTTCGATATTTGTTACAAATTTGCGGGTAAATAAATTACTCGTAGGGCATACTTCAACAGGCGTTTTACAGTCAGCAATAATTTCCATTAGTTTTTGATTTTGAAACGCGCTTGTTCCATGCCCTATGCGTTCAGGATTAAGATAATTTATTGCGTCACCGATCTCTTCACACCCCATGTCCTCTCCGGAATGGGCCACAAAATGAATTCCATGTTCGCGCGCTTTTTGAAATACTTTTTCATAATTCCTTGACGGACCGGATTTTTCCGCGCCGCCAAGACCTATGCCGATAATCGCGTCGCTTTTGTGCTCCAGCACCAGATTTAAGTTTTTCATCGCGTTTTCCGGTCCGAAAGTACGTGAAACGTCAATTAAATATTTTATTTCAATCCCATGCTTATTAAGAATTAAATTTGCCCCCTCCGTTAATATTTCAACAATCTTTGGGAAACTTAATCCTGAAATTAAAAATTTTGTCGGCGCAAAAAATATTTCTGAATAGACTATATTGTTTTTTTTTAAATATTCTCCCGCGTCATTTATTAAATACGTTAAATCGTCCTCTGTTCTGAAACTATACTGGATTATATTGATGAATACATCAAGGAATTCATCCAGCGTTTTTATCTGAAAGCGGCGAAGCAAATCTTCTTTGGTCCGTATGCCGCCTGAGACCAGCCTGTTTTTCTCCCACAATGCCCAGATTGAATCAACTGACACAAGCCCTTCCAGATGCAGGTGAATTTCTGTTTTAGGGAGCGAAAGGAGAATTTCCCTGAATTTTGAACTCTGGCCGCTATTATCGGTATTCGGTCCTGTCATAATTCTTCTCCATTAGAGGCTGCCTTTTCTGTTTTCGGCTATTTTTTGCGCTTTGCGGTAAAACTGGGATTCTTTCAGTATGTCCGAGATTTTGATTATCTGGATTTTATCGTCCTTAAGGGTCAGTTTTCCGTCGCCGATGACTTTACGGTCAAGGTGTTTGTTCTCGGATTCGGGAATACCTGCCATACCTATTAATTCCTTAATACCGAAGTTGCATTGATACGGTTCGCTGCTGTTAATGTCAACGCGGTTTTTTTCAAGCTGGATAAGCAGGGCATCATAAATGCGCCCCAGGGGATTTTCTATTAATGTGTTATCAAGCTGGCGGTAGAGCAGCCAAATGCGCTCGGACATTAAGGTCGCCATACGGACTACCATGTCCGGCTGATCTCTTATGAGGTTTGTAAAATTATCACGGTTAACCGCCAATAATGTGCAGTCTTCATAAACTTCGGCGGTTGCGGCGCGCGGCTTGTCTTCCAGCAGCGCCATTTCGCCGAAAATGTCGCCTTTGCCAAGAACCGCAAGAATAATTTCCTTATTGTCAACGATCTTTGTTATTTTTACCGCGCCGTCCTGAATGATATACATGGTATTTCCGGTTTCGCCTTCGGCAAAAAGCAGGTGTTCTTTCGGATATTTCCGTACCATTTTGTCAGGCGCGTATTCCACCCTTGTTGCGACAACGCAGCTTTTCAAATCAGCGATTCTTGCCTTAATTAAGTCTATATCATACGCATCGGGGCAGAGATCACAGTAGCGGCTGTATGCGTATAACGCCGAGTTTAGTTTGTTTGAGTTTTTGTAAAAATCGCCTATTTGAATAATGTGCGAATAATCGGATTGCGCGGTGTTTTTTAACGCCCTTTGAGAGAATGCGACATCCAGTTCCCGCAGTCTCTGGGAGAAAGCTTTTATGCTGTTGACGGCGATGCTATTGACTTTACGGATAAGGCTTCCGTATTGTTTCCGTTCAACCGCCATCAAGGTAACATTATTCATGGCTACAGCCGATTCTATATAGCCATGCGCCGCCATTGTGGAAATCAGACCAAACATTTCTCCGGGACCTATAACGCTTCCTATATCATCGTTTAACGCTTCGCGGATAATCCGCACGTCGCCGTGCTTGACAATATAAAATTTGTCTGCGTGCTGCTTTCCTTCCACAAAGACATAAGCGTCTTTTTTCAGGTGTACGGTATCTGGCTGAAATTCACCGGACATAATAACTCCTTTTTGTATACTACAAAACAAGGAGCGACAAAAATGCGACAATTTTTGAAAAATTATTTCTTTTTGCTTTCCAGATAGGCGGCTTCAATTTCAGCCCAACTGTATTGCGCCATGAATTCACCCGCGTAAGAATTGGCCGCCTTTTCGTCGCCGTTAAGCATTTCGTAAAAATCACATGAAAGTTTATCCGGCACAACCGCCAGTTGCTTCCATTTTCTGATAATTATGTCCTCGGCGTTCAAAGATTTAAGCGTCTTGATTAAATCCGCCACTAAATGCCTGAAGTGGCTTTGCAGAGAAGGCGAATCGCTCTTTTCTTCCCAAATAACGGCAACTATTTCATTGTTGCTGCATAACGCTCCTTTACGGCTTATTAGATAGGCTAATAACTCTTTTGTCTTGGAGCGGGTAAACAAAACAGGGTGTTCGTCAACGAAAACTTCAAAATTACCGAAGGTCTGCACACGTACTTTTTTATTTGATTCTGTTTCGACAGGAAAGCGAAGGTTCTCCAAAGCCTCTTTAACCGCTTCTTTGGTAACTGGTTTCATTACATAATCGCTTGCCTTAACCGTATAGGAATCCAGGGCATATTTAGAGTATCCGGTTACAAATACGATGTTAATATTGCCGTGTATCTCCTTGAGCTTTTTCGCAAGCTCTATGCCGTTCATCCCCCACATTTCAATGTCCAAAAACGCAATGCCGCATATGTTATTTTTTGCGAAGTCCAGCAGTTCAGAAGGTTTGGAGAAACTGTGAACCTCATCGTTCGGACACGCCTCTTTGATTGATGAAACAAGCTCTTCCAGAGCCAAAACGTTGTCGTCTATGGCGAGTATGTTCATTTTGCGTGCGCTCCCTGATTATTGGTTTTAGGAATTATTATAGTGGCGGTTGTTCCTGCGCCGGGCTTGCTGGATATTTCAAGCGATCCGCCGCATTGCGCGGAGAGTCTTAGCCGGACATTTTTGATTCCAATGTGCTGCTCTCCGTCATCGGTTGTTTTTTTTGAGTCGAACCCAGCGCCGTCATCTGAAATAATAACAAAATAATAGTTCTCTGTTTCATCCGTTGAAATTGTTACGGTACCGCCGCCTTCTTTTTTTCCTATGCCGTGTTTTACGGCGTTTTCAACGATGGGTTGTACGGTAAGAGCCGGAAGCTTAAAATTTTTTGTTTTTATGTCATAAATAATATTTAACGCCTCACCGTACATGGCCTTTTCCAGATTCATAAAGCCTATGGTATGGTTCAATTCATTCTCAAACGGAATAGGCTCCGTGCGTTCCAGTAAATTCATATTTCCCCTAAGGTAATCGGAAAAACTAATTGTAGCCTTCTTTGCCTGAACCGGGTCTTTATCGCAAAGCCTTGATATGACGGCCAGAGCGTTGTATAAAAAATGCGGCTGTATCTGGGAAAGCATGATGGAGATACGGCTTTCGGCAAGTTTGCGTTCGGTTAGAAGCTTATCTTCCATATATTTTTTTATGTCCGCCGCCATAGAGTTCACGGCGTCCTTTATTTTATCAAATTCGTCATTAAAACTGCCCTCAATTTTTGCGTCTAAATCACCCTTCGCTATTTTTTCGATCCCTGTAACCAAATATTTAACGTGGCCAAGAAGCCCGCCCAGAACCAGATAAATAACGGCGGTTATGATGATTACCGTTATTAGCAGGAGCATTACCGAATCAAGCAGAAGGCGGTTGCGTTCCTGGTGATAATCCTGCTCCGGCACGAGAGCGACAACGGTATTGCCGTTTTCGTTTTTATAACCGGCATAATACTGCTTGCCGTCTATATTAAGCCAGGCGAACCCGTCGCCGGAACTTACTGTTTTATACCAATCCTCGCCTGAAACATCTTTTAAATCACCCTTAGGGTGCGCTGTTATGAACCCTCCCGTCAACACCATACCGAAACCGTTTTGCCCGATTTTAGTTTCCTCAATAGTCTTGTAAATGTTGATTTCTTCCTGCAGCCTGCCGATTACTCCGGCGTTAAAACCAATCTGGACAAAGCCGCCGTTTTTACGTGCAATACCTGTATAATGATTTATGTCGCCGACATCGTTTTCGTACACAGACGCGCGCGGTTCTTCGCTCAGTACGGTTAAGGTTCCGTCTGTCAGCCTCATATATACTTTTGTAGGTTCATATAACTTGTAATCAAAGCCTATGTATTTCGGGACGCTGCTGGCTGTAATGATACCGTTTGAATCGGCAACGCTCAATTCTATTATATCCAGCGGTTCCGCTATCCTCAGTAATTTTTCGGTTGACATCTGACCGGACGTACCGTCCAGTATATCCAGGACTGTTTTTGCTATCGCTATATGTTTTTCGTTAAGTGTTTGTTTGGTGGCGTCAAGTATGATGTTCAAATGCCTGATTTGCGCCAAAAGGCTGTCGGCAAAAATTTCCATATTGGCGTTTGTTTTTGTTTTCACGGAAGAGTCCAGCAGTCTGTAGTTGATGAATGAGATGATCAGAACAGAAACGATAAATATAGCCAATATCGGGATCAATACCTTGATTTTAAAACTTGTTTTTTGTTTACGCATTTTTTTCCTTTTTCGGAATAATTATTTTGGCGGTTGTCCCTTCGCCTGTTCTGCTTTCTATTTCAAGCGATCCGCGGCATTGCGCGGACAGTCTTAGACGGACGTTGTTAATTCCGATGTGCTGTTGTCTGTCATTGGGATAAATCCCATTATTAATTTTGTCCTGTTCAAAACCTGCTCCGTCATCCGTAACAATTATCATGTAACTTATGTCTGTTTCTTTCGTTGAAATGGTAACAGTGCCGCCGCCTTCTTTTTTGCCTATGCCGTGTTTTACGGCGTTTTCAACAATAGGCTGCATGGTAAGAGCCGGAAGCTTAAATTGTTTTGTTTGTATGTCATATATTACCTTTAACGCTTCGCCGTACATGGCTTTTTCCAAATTCAAAAAGCCTATCGTGTGGTTTAATTCGTTCTCAAAAGGAATAGGTTCCGCGCTTTCCAATAAATTCATATTTGCCCTTAGATAGTTGGAAAAATTGATTGTCGCCCTTTTTGCCTCGGCAGGGTCTTTATCGCAAAGGCTTGATATGACGGCAAGGGCATTGTATAAAAAATGCGGCTGTATCTGGGAAAGCATTATGGAGATACGGCTTTCGGCAAGTTTGCGTTCTGTTTGCAGTTTTTCTTCCATGTATGTTTTTATGTCCGCCGCCATAGAGTTCACAGCGTCTTTGATTTTGTCAAACTCGTCGTTATAACTGCCTTCTATCCTTGCGTCCAGATGACCTGCGCCGATGTTTACCACTTCCTCCGTCAATTTTTGAATAGGCTTGGATATTAATAATGAAAGGAAAAACGACAAAAAGACGACCATAACCGCAACGGCTGTAAAGATAACAATAAATGTAATAATCGCCTGACCGGACATTCTTTCGATATTCTTTTTCGCTTCGCCGGTCAGCGATGACAACTGTGTTGAAAGCGATCCGAGCGCCGATAGAAGCTCATCTTCGTTCACTGTAACGCCTACCGACCAGCCTGTTACCGATATGGGGCTGAACGCAAGAAAAAACTGTCCGCCGTTTTCCTCAACGGTGAAAAAACCTGTTTCGCCGTTCATCATTCTTTGAAAGCCTGCCGCTGTTTCAGAACCTGTTGGGGCCTGCGGTATGTTGGGCTGAAAATCCTGCGTGTCCATGTCGGGGTGAAATATATACTTTCCCTCGTTGTTGATGATAAACGCATAGCCGGATTTTAATATGCGTGTTTCCATTAAAAGTTTTTTATAATTCTCCAGCATGATGTCAAGGGCGGCTACGCCTAACAGTTTTCCTCCCCTGTCAAAAACGGCTTTTGAAACGGTTGCGACTAATCCCGATCCGAGCGCGTCCTCATACACTTCGGTATATATCACAGCGCCGGGGTGTGCGGCTGCCTGTGTATACCAAAGCCGTGTTCTGGGATCGTATTTTGGCTTGGCGTAGATAAGAGGGGTATAGTTATAAAACAGGCCGCTTTCCATTCCTACATAAAATTCGATGATGTCGGGGTTGTTGGTCAGCGTGGGCAGTAGCAATCCGAGGTTGCTTAGCAGGTTTAATTCCTGTCTTATTTTTTCTGTCATTGGAACAGTTTCGGGCAGGATATACGTGCCCGAATAAATGCCTTTTACCGTTTCGGACGGTTTAATTACCGTGCGGCCAAGGCTGTAATATTGCGGGTTATTGAATATGTCCGTTACTACGCCTTCGAGCAGTTCCACGTCAAATTTGAAGGTGTCCAGCATGGCGTTACAATTTACGGCTTGTTGATTGGCTATGATTGTTAAAAAATTGTGGGCCTGTTCCAGTAACGCGCCGCTTGCGCTGTCAGCCGCCCCATCGCCGAGCGCCGTGTTTGTTCTTGCCGAATATTGCGACACCTTTTTAACGGTAATATAGCTTGCCGTAGATATTCCCAATAACGCGAATAAACAAATGGCGATGACGATGCTGATAATTTTAGTTCTGAGTTTTGCCTTTATGAATATGCGCATTATTTTTGTCATCATAATATTCTACTGAATAAAGCGCGACAAAAGCGCGACAAACAGGGGCTATGATTTTGGAATTGAAATCGTTACGGCAGTTCCTGTTCCTGTCTCGCTTTTTATTTCAAGAGAACCGCCGCTTTGCGCGGACAGTCTTTGACGGACGTTGTTAATTCCGATACACATTTGCGCGTTATGAGCCGCTTTTTCATAATCAAACCCCACGCCGTCGTCCGATACGCTTATAAGGAATTCGCTGTCTGTCTCGCTTGTACAAATCTTCACCGTTCCGCCGCCTTCCCGCTTGCCTATGCCGTGTTTAATCGCGTTTTCTACTATAGATTGCACTGTCAGCGCGGGAAGGAAAAACTCTTTGGTTTTAATATCGTAAATCACATTTAACGCGTCGCCGTACATGGCTTTTTCAAGATTTAAAAAGCCCTCAATATGTTTTAATTCTTTCTCAAAAGAAATCGGCTTTGTTTCTTCCAAAGAGTCCATGTTTCCCCTCAGGTAAGAAGAAAATTCCAAAGTCGCTTTCTTTGCCTGCGCCGGGTCTTTGTCGCAGAGCCTTGATATAACGGCAAGGGCGTTGTACAGGAAATGCGGCTGTATCTGGCTGAGCATTATGGCGATGCGGCTTTGGGTTAGCTGCAATTCTTTTTCCTTCAATGTTTTTTGAAACTGCGCCTGCATACCGATATAGATAAAAAGAATTGTCAGGGTTGACGCTATATAAACCGACACGTAGCCGTAAACAGACACCTGAATGACAACCGCGATAATGGGCAGGACGATATAAGACGCAAGGGCGAAAGTTTCTATGCGGTTTAGGGATTTACGATGCCTTATTATTTCGATAGAGTTAAGCGCCAGACCGATCATTCCCAACACCTGCGAAAGCCAATACATGCTCTGCCTGTGATAGACGTTGTTTTCATCAATAATAAAATACATATTGTTCAGAAGCGACAAAAATGTAAGGACAATCGCCAAACCGCAAACGCCGTAAACCATGTGCACCGTTATCCGTTTGATCCTGATTTTCGACGCCAGGTAAACGTTGATGTAATTTGAAAAGCACATAATAATTACATAGCTGAACTGAAATGTAAAGAAATTCCCAATGAAGCTGAAGACAAAAAAATGAAACCCGGCCCTGCCGATAGAATAGAACGCCAGAGCGTCGCTGAGCATGAGAGCGACATTGGAAATCAGCACCCAAATGAACGCGCGGTTCATACGGACGCGCAGATTGTCTCCGATTATTATGCAGGCCATGATCGCCATGCACATAACGCTGCATGATATTTCAATGGCTATATTGATTAAGACAAGCGTACTCAATTCAGGATTTTCGCTATCCTTTTTACCAGCTCCTCTTTTTCGCAGGGTTTCCTGATATAATCAACCGCCCCTATTGTCTGCGCCCGTTGTATGTCTTTGGGATCGTCTGAGGATGTGAGAATCGCCATTGGGATATTATGCAAGCCGCCTATATCTTTTATTCTGCTGTAAGTATTCCATCCGTCCATATCAGGCATTATTAAGTCCAATAATATTAATTGCGGAACAAGGCCCTGGTAGAGTAAGGCCAGCGCGTCTTTGCCCGATGCGGCGGTAATTACTTCGTAATCATCCTTTAATACTGTTTTAATCATTGTAAGAAAGATACTGTCGTCATCCACTACAAGAATTTTTTGCTTTTCGTTGCCAACGGTATCTTTGAATTTATTCGCTTCGTGTTTTAAGGATTCAAAATTACGGTTGTTTTCCGTACTCATATCGTTTACATGGCCGACCGAAACATTTATCTGGTTAATTACTTTCAGTATCTCATTCATGCCGGCTACCGTTTCTTTGCTGGTCTTAATAAATTCGTCTGTTTCCTTAACCAAAGTTTTTCCCGATTCATCCATGTCATCAGAGCCCTTTTTAACCGAGGTCGTTATGTCCCTAAGGCGGCCTATGGATTCCAGTATTTGCTTTCCTCCGGATTCCTGTTCTTCCATCGCATTTAAGATATTCTGTTCATGCTCGGAAACTGTTTTTACGCCGGAATCTATTGCGCCGAAACGCTCCAACACCTCGTTGGATGATTGAGTGATGCTGTCTATGGATGTTTTTATCTTTTTAAGCATCGCCGCGGTGGTTCTTGACTGCTGTCCCGATGATTCGGCAAGTTTGCGGATTTCACCGGCGACTACCGCAAAGCCCTTGCCCGTTTCTCCGGCGTGAGCCGCCTCAATTGCGGCGTTCATCGAAAGCAGGTTGGTCTGACTTGCGATATTGTCCATCACCGAGTTTATTTCCAGGAGACCCTCTGAATCACGGGCTATTCCCTGTATTTCCTGCGCGACCAGTTGAAGGCCGGTTCTGCCGTTCTCCGACGCTTCGGTCAACGCGTCTACGTTTTTGCCGTTTTCCGCCAGGGTCTGGGTTACCGAATGAATGTTGGCGGTCATTTCTTCAATAGCGGAAGAAGATCTATCGACGCTGTCGGTTTGGTCTTCTATCATTTTTCTTAGGTTATCAATATTTAGTTTAATATTCCTTACCGCCCTGCCTGCTTCCATAGCTCCGGTTTCCTGATTGACCATAAGGTTCTCCATATGGTCCAGGTTAGATGAAATCTGCCGGACTGCCGTTGAGGTTTTTCCCATGTTCGTGGAAAGCTCTGAGCTGGTATGGGTAAGCCCGTTGATTTTGTACTTTATTATTCCTACAAGGTTTTTGATCTTTTCCATTGTAAGGTTGAAGTACCCTGCCAATTCGCCCATTTCGTCTTTTTTGTCTGTTTTGATTCTTCCGGTTAAGTCTCCTTCACCCATTGAGATTTCTTTTAGGATAGAGTTGATTTTGCCTAAAGGCGAAAAAATCTGCCTCAGTAAGAACAAGATCAGCGCGAGACCTGACAACAATGAAACTCCGCCGATAACTATCTGCCGCTTTATGTTGGAGATAATGGTGTCGTGAAGCTTACCTCCGTCAAAATCGCAGGCGGCCAGCCCCACTGTTTTCTCCGCCGAATTTTTGATGGGGGAATAAATCGAAACCAGCCAGCCCCATTCACCCTGATCTGCCAAATTGCCGCTCTCGGTCTTTCCTGAAATCTGCGCCCGCCTGAACGCGTCGTCATAAGCGCCGGTATCTTCTTCATCACCGATATTGGAGAAATTCTCGGTGTCTTCCGGTTCTACGCTGCCGTCAATGACATATTGCCAAATATCGCCGTTTACCTGCGCCATGGTGAACAGATACACACAGTTTGAAAAATATTTTAGCTGCAGCAGTTTAAGCCTGGTTTCTTCATAAAAGGGATCGCTTGAGTCCCGCGATTTTGCCAGCGCCTCAAAGGAATCCCCGTCAATAAGAGAGGCTGCTCTCTCGACTATGAAAACGCCCTGCGCGGCGAAAGTCTCCGATACAGCCTCTGAAATTTGGCGTATTTCCAATACAGACATTATCCCAATCAGGACAATAATGAAAGCGGAAAGAATAACAACAAAACGGAATCTTAGTGAATGAAATAATTTCATATTCATCAATGATGGAAGGAATTTGAAATTATTTCAAGCCATATATGCCAGGTATTGAAAAATCTCTAAAAAGGATACACTATATTATAGATGATAACAATACTTGAGACAGACAGATTGTTTTTACGCGAATTCGTTGATGAAGATTATGGTGATCTGTGTGAAATCTTGCAGGATAAAGAGGTTATGTACGCGTATGAACATTCGTTTTCAGACGACGAGGTTAAGAGCTGGTACAATAAACTAATAGTTGGGCATTATGCAAAGCACGGGTTTGGGTTATGGGCTGTTATAAGCAAAGAATCAAATGAATTTTTGGGCCAGTGCGGCCTGACAATTCAGGATTTAAACGGGAATGAATATCTGGAAATAGGATACCTATTTAAAAAGAAACATTGGCATAAAGGCTATGCGGTGGAAGCGGCGCTTGACTGTAAAAAATACGCTTTTGAAAAATTAAACGCCGGTAGTGTGTTTTCAATAATAAGAGAAAGCAATACAGCTTCGCAAAATGTGGCAAAAAGAATAGGCATGAAAAAAACAAGCGAAATAATGAAGCATTATAATAATAAGGATATTTTGCATTACATATTTGAAGTTAAAAATGAACAAAGGAGAAATAAGTGTTGATATTCACTTATATATATATTTCTATTTCCGTCATCGTGCTTTTTCTCGGCACGTCTCAAATTGTCGGCAAAAGCCGCCGCAGCGCTTTGAACTGGTACTTTTTTGGCATTTGTGTCGTAGTTGCAATTTCCGATTTTAACAACGGCGTTCAGTATTATGAAGCCTTTAAAGAAGGTGTAGTATTAGGCGAATCAAGTTATACTTTTACCAAATTGAACATGGTTCTCTCAATAACAAAAGTTATGATCGTCCCTTTTCTTTTCTCGTTTATACATATTCTTTCTAAAATCAAATCCAAAGGAATCAGGGTACTGCAGTATGTTTTGTTTTCTGTTAATACTCTGATCGTTTCCGCGATATTTATTATTATTGCCGCATCTATTAATGCAATTAATATTTTAATTTCTTATGTGTTTAACACATCGGTTCTTTTGATAGTTCTTTTTTCCTTAGGCTGTTTAGTTTTTCTTCAGTATAAATGGATAAAAAGCGCGTCTCTAAAACGGGATCGTTCACAGGCAAAAACAATATTAATAGGTTCTTTAATTGCGCTTGTTTCTCTTTCCGCTGATCTAGCCGCTTCTCGTACACATTATTTATATAGTTGGGTAGAACTTATCCCTTTTATGTGGTTGTTAACGCTTATCTTTATTCTTAACAATTATGCCAACCAATATAACAACTTTAGCTTTAATATTTCAAACCTTGCCGCCTATGTTTATACGGCGGTTAAATTACCTGTGCTTATTCTTGACGATACAGGCGATATTATGCTCTGTAATACTGCTTCAGAGAGTTTTTTCAGGAAAAATATTGAACAGCTTAAAAAATTAAAATTGTTTGATTTGTTTGATTTCGGTAACATATCACTATCTTTGCAGCGTCAAAAAAAAGACGCGTCTGTTTTCAACTGCGACGCCGTTTGCCGTGTTGAAGATCAGAAATGCCAAATTTCGCTTAATTACGTTTATGATAAATTTGACGAAATGATCTGTACTGTTGTGATAGTAACAGACATCACCGAAAAGGAAGAATTAATACGCCAGCTTAATGAATCTAAAGCCAAAATTGAAGGTTTTAACAAAGAGCTGCAGTCCGAGGTTGACAGGCAAACTGAAAGCATCCGCAATCTTCAAAAGGCGATTGTCTATTCAATGAGCGATTTGATTGAAAAAAAAGACGGTTACACCGGCGTGCATACAAGACGTGTAAGCGAATATGTCGCTATTTTACTGCGCGAATTGGCGCGGCGCGGCTATCAATTTACCGAATCGGAAATTCAAAGAATAGCCGAATCATCCCTGCTGCATGACATGGGGAAAATCGCGATACCTGACAGCATCCTTCTTAAAAACGGAAGATTGACCGATGATGAGTTTGGCGTAATGGAAAGCCATAGCACAACTGGCGCGGATTCTTTGCAAAAGTCAATGCAGTTTGCGAACGATGATGACTTTTTAAAAAACGCGTTTGTAATGGCTAAACACCATCACGAAAAATGGGACGGCTCAGGCTATCCTGACGGTAAAAAAGAAAAGGATATACCTGTTCTTGCCCGTATAATCGCCATAGCCGATGTTTATGACGCTCTGCGTTCTGAGCGTCCGTATAAATCTCCTTTTAGCCGTGAGAGAGCAAAATCAATCATATTGGAAGAGAACGGACATCAATTCGATCCTGAACTGGTTGATGTTTTTTTAGCGGTAGAGTCAGAGTTTGACGCGTTCTGTGAATCTGTTAAAATAAACAGCGAAAAAAAGCGTGAATAGAATGTCAGTGTAGCATTACCTGACCGCCGGTTACCGGAATGGCCTGCCCGGTTTCATACTGCTGCTCCACGATGTAAAAGAGCGAGCGAATAACATCCTTGCCGGTACAGCCCCTCTTCATCGGAACCTTGGACTCGTAAAAGGCGCGGACATCGGCGATGGTTTTTGCTCCCGGCACTTTGCCTGTTTTAAGGTACTGAACAAAAAGCCCTTTTTCAGGATCTGACCAAAGCTGGCCGTCCAAAAAGTTGCCCGGGCAAATCGCGTTAACTTTGATATTGTAGTCGACCAACTCCAGGGCAAAACTCGCCACAAGGCCTAGGCCGCCGAATTTGCCGCCGGCATAAGCGCCGTTCTTGTTTGAACCTTCCAGGCCGGACTTTGAATTGATCTGCACTATGTCCGTTTTCCAGTCAGGCGCCGTGTAATGCTGAATCCGTAAAAGCCGGCCGGCGAACTTGCAGATAATAAAAAAACCCGTGTAGTTAATATCGGTAACAAACTTAAAATCAGATAGCGGCTGTTCAAGCACACTGCCGGCCTTGAGTACCCCGGCGTTACTGACGCAGAGATCCAGACCGCCCGCTGTTCCGGCAATGGTTTTAAACATTTCCTCAACGGATGTTTCGTCGCAGACGTTCACTTTAATCGCGAGGGCGGCGCTTCTTTTTTCTTCGGCATTTATCGCGTCCGCCAGCTTCTGCGCCCCCTCAAGGTTTAAATCCGCAATGAAAACAAGCGCGCCCGCCGCCGCAAGGTTTCTGACAATTTCCTCGCCAATGCCCTGAGCGCCGCCTGTAACAAGCGCGATCTTGTTTTTAACAACCAATGCCCTTTCCGAAGGGTCTACTGTCATCCCGGCTTTAAAAGCAGGCGTAATTTCAGGCGAAGCGTTTTTTTCTGAAAGCCTTTTACGCGCCGAATCCAGATCCGCGCCTATCCAGTACAGGCTCCCGGTTTTTCCGTTGGCGCATAACGCAAAGCAGGAAGGAAGCGGAATCTTGTCGCCGCCCGGGTTGCCTGACGAGTTGGATTTTACCCAGGCATCGTAGGACTTCTGAATAGCGCGAGCGGCGCTTGCTTCGTCTTCGCCGTCATTTATTTCTACCTTCATGGCAGAAGCCGGGACAGTTTCTCCAGCTTCTGAAATAACGATTTGCGGTCTTTTCGAGAGATTAACGCAAAATCCTCTGATAAGTACAGCAAATTTTTCCTTTTCCATAGAAACCCCCAATGTCATCTAGTAGTATGTAAAGTCTAATTCTTTACGTTTCTCCTATAATAGTTCATAATATTTTTTACCACGAACCACCACGAACCATCACGAAAACCAATAAGTTATGTGGTAAAAGTTCGTGTTGGTTTGTGTGGTTAGTGGTAAATTCTTTGTAAACATTCAGTTGTTCCAAGGTACTAGGTATCACCTTTATCAATTTCTTTTGCCAGCATAACTGCGGATTCATCGGGATGAAAAAGGTCCAACTTTCTTCCCAAACCGGCGTAAAACGAAAGCCTTTCAGAAAGTCCCATCGAAGCAACAGGATTTGTTTCGGAAAAAAGCCCGTAGCAAGTATCAACCGACGCTAGCCGCTCATGGGCGATCAAAGCCCAGGTGGTATCCAAAAGGTGGTGGAATTCAGGTTTTAAAACTTCGGGACAGTTAAAGGACTGGCGGGAACTGTTTATATCTACGCCTGAGATTTCCATAAAACCCCACTCGGCTGAAAGCCGCCTTAAATTGCGCAGCTGCTCCGGGGTGTTTCTTGGCGGCATATATGTAACTGCCTTAAAGCCAAGCCTGGAAATTTCGGCAAAGAGCTCCTCAATATAATCGTCCTCGAACTTTTCCGCCTTTTTATCGCCTGTTGGCGACTCGCCCACATCGCCCAAGTACGCGTAGGCCGGAATGGCGGCGATGGAATGGGCAAAGGCGGTAACCTTTGCCGCGGGAATACACTCCTCCTCATCCGGCTGAATAAATATTTTTGGGAGAAATTCCGTTTTTAAAATTCCCAATAAATCGTATATGTAATGGGGATTATTCGCGTCAGAAAACATTGCAATTTGTTTGGTAGGAAGCGTAATTCCCATTTTTGACTTGAGTCCTTCGCAAAGCTCATTTCCCTTCCCGAATTTCAAAATGATCTTGTCGGCAACTGCCTTTAATAGATGGCGCTCGGTTATTTCTCCTTCCTCGTTGTATTTTGATTGGGCCAGAACGTCCGCGTCAAAATCAATTTTTGAAAGTCCCGCCTCCAATAGCAGGGAGTTAGCCGAATCGGTCATCGCCCTTGTGCGCCCAAGACGTTTCGTTCTGATGGGTGTAAGAAACTCCGCAGTCTTTTTAATTGACTGACGCGGAATTCCCTGCACGGTCATGTAGGCGTATCCGACTGAATCCGGGTTGTTGATCTTCCTTGACGCAAAGGGACTTTCTTTCCCGTCCGCGCCTGTTCTGAAGCTCGCCCTGACCTCAAAGCCGGCGCAGCCTCCGATGCCCAAGAGCGCGCAGGCGGCGAGCATCTCCTCCGCGGCGGCGATGGAATCGTGATCAACGGAACCTGCCGCGCCAAGCCCAGCCTTCATAGCCAGCAGGGCCGCCATGCTTGGGCTATAGGGGCTAAAACTGTAGATCGTGTGAATGTGGTTGTTTATCTCCGCTGACGACCGCTGGAATTCGCGGAAAATATCCTTCGGCTCTTCCGCCGCAAGGGACTTTAAAGCGGCCAGGCGGCTGGATCTGTCCAGGGAAGGATCGTTGATAGCTGTTTGGTACTCTTTCATCTGTATTTCATTATACATATTTTTGTGTTAATTTTAATATATGAAATGGATAGTCCTTGTTGCGGCCGTTCTAATGTACGGATTTATCATTGTTTTTCCTGAACGGAAATCATGGGCTTCGCTTGGCGCGGCGGTTCTTATGCTGATAATACGCGCGCTTACTCCTATTGAAGCGTTGGGACATATCAACTGGACTGTGCTTATGATTTTTGTGGGCAGCCTGGTTTTGGCCGACCTTTTTATTTACTCGCGGGTTCCCGCCGCTATTGCCGATACCATAGTGCTTCATTCGCCTAGCGATGGTTTCGCAATCGTGGCGGTTCTAATCATGACCGGTATAATCTCGGCCTTTGTCGAGAATGTCGCCACCGTGCTGGTCATGGCACCCATCGCCCTGGCTTTCTGCCAAAAACTTAAACTTTCTCCAAAAATGTTCATGGTCGGCCTTGCGGTGATGGCAAACCTCCAGGGCACGGCGACGCTTGTGGGCGATCCGCCCTCGATGATCTTTGCCGATTTCTCAGGGTTTAATTTCAATAACTTTTTCTTTTATCAGGGCAGGCCCTCGATTTTCTTCGCGGTTCAAATCGGCATGATCGCCGGGGCAATATTTTTTTACTGTTTTTTTGCGAAGGCTGGAAAGGAAAAAGCCCAGATTGAAAAGGAGAAAATTGTCTCTATCGTTCCTTCCATTTTGTTGATACTTATGATCGTAGGGCTTGCAGCCTTCTCGTTTATATTTGATGGGCTTACCCTGGCCTCGGGCATTCTGGTTGTAGCGCTGGGCGTAATTGGTTTTATATGGTTTGCTCCACGCGAGGGAATTACCAAATCATGGGAGATGATGAAAGGACTTGACTGGGACACGGTGTTGTTCCTTGTCGGAATTTTTGTGGTCATAGGCGCGGTCGCCGAGACAGGCCTCCTGGAAGAGTTTGCGGTCTTTTTGTCGCATATAGTCGGCAGTAATGTGCTCTTGGGCTTTTTGCTGATCATCGCGGTTTCCGTGGTTATTTCAGGCTTTGTTGACAATGTGCCTTATATCATCGCCATGCTGCCTGTGGCGACAACTTTGGCCAGAGAGCTTTCACTAAAGCCTGAACTCTACATGTTTGCCCTGCTGATTGGCTCCTGTCTGGGCGGGAATCTTACCCCCTTCGGCGCTTCGGCAAACGTGGTCGCGGTGGGCATACTCCGCAAGCAGGATGTGTCGATGAATTTCGGTCAATGGCTTAAAATTGGCGTTCCTTTCACCTTAATTACTACCGCGGCTTCCGCTATTTTTCTTTGGCTGGTGTGGCGGTAGGGGACTGTCTTAGCACTACGGACAGGACTATTAAAGTATGGCATAGATAATAAAGAGGCATAACCAAAAAAGATAATTTTTGCCAGCGCAAAAAATTTCCTGCGGCAATGAAACAATCGGATATAAGAATGCACGCTATGCCGGCTGTATATACCCAGGAAGCCGCGGCTCTGCTTTTTACGGCTACCGAAGCGGAAAGAGAAAAGCAGGAAACCACCACATACAAGAAAACGGCAAAAGCCAGGATACCGTTATTACTGAGGCGATTGGTAGGCAGCAAAACCGTAAAATACCAAATCAAAAACGGCGTCAAAATCGCGGCAAAAATCAGCCATGAAAATTTTACCCTTGTCAAAGAATAAAACGAAAAACCGACATGGCCCATAAAAAATGAAGAAATGCCCAGTACAAACCAATAGTCCGGGGGGCGCATTTTCAGGAAAAAATCTCCCAGTATCGAAAAGATAAAAGCGGCGGCCAGGACCAGAACCGCGCGGTTGTTAGCGGGCGATATTTTATACACCAGTAAGCAAATGAGAGCGCAGGTAAAAGCGGGGCTTCCCGCCAAAAGCAGGTTGTCTTTGTGAAACGAGATACGGTAAAGCAGAGCGGATATCGCTAATACGGGCGGGATAAAGGGCAGAATCAACAAATATTTTTTATTCATTTGAGTTTAGTATAGTACATTTTTTAAATGATTCTTGCAACTTTCCGAAAAAAACCCTAAAGCGGGCGTCAGGCAAACATCCGGTCTTGCTAAAAAGACCGCGCGGGTTTACTCTAAGATATAATGGCCATTCCGTTTCAGCCCGTTGTCGTAAAACAAAAAAAAGACTCTTATATTTTTATTGAGGGAAAGCCGAATGCCGACAAGTTTTATATTGTCAGGGAAGGCAATGTACGGATTATTCGTGAAGCGATTAATGACGGCGCTGGGAGTGTGCTGGAGCAGGGAGAAATGTTCGGCCTGGTTTCCGCGTTGGCCGGGCACGGTTACATTGAATCGGCGGTAGCCAAGACAGACGCTACTTTGCTGGCAATTGAAAGGAACCAGTACGGCGGCCTTATCAGCAAAGTCAATTCTTTCGCTGTAAACAGCATCAAGTCTTTCTCCCAAAAGCTCCGTGAATTGGATGTCGCGCTGTCACAGCGCACATTGAAAACCGCCGCGGTAAGCGATCCTTCGCACATTTTTCAAATAGCCGAATATTACGAGAAGTCAGGTAAGCTCAGTCAGGCTATGTACGCGTACCGTCAATTTCTTGTTTATTGCCCCAATGCGGAAAACGCGAATGCCGCTAAAATAAAAATCAAGAAATTTGAAGGCGCGGTTACCGATACTTCGCCGAAATATCCGCCGGACACAATGGTTCAAAAATATCCAAAAGGCCATCTGCTTTTTGCTGAATGTGAAAGCGGACATACTATGTATATCATTCAGGCCGGACAGGTAAAAATAACCAAAATTGTAGACAATAAAGAGGTAATTCTGGCGGTTCTTAACAAAGGCGATATTTTCGGCGAAATGGCTATAGTGGAAAACAAACCCCGCGCCGCCACCGCTGAAGTCTGCGAAGACTGTACCTTGCTGGTGGTGAACCGCAAAAATTTTGCAAACCTGATAAGGGAACAGCCCGATATGGTAGTCCGTATAGCGTCCCTAATGTCTGAACGCATCTGGCTCCTCTACCGTCAGCTTGACAACACATTCATAGAAAATCCTTTGGGGCGGATTTATGACGCTCTGCTGATTCAGCTTGAAAAAAACCGCGTTCAGCTTACCAGCAGAGAACCATATCAGTTTAATTTTGGTTACAATGAACTGATGGGTATGGCGGGACTTTCTGTGAACGATAATAAACACTTTGACCGTAAAATCTCAGGCGACGGAAAAGTATCCTTCAAAGACGATAAAGTCCTGATAGAAGATATTTCCGCCATGCAAAAAGAAGCCGCTTTCTATCGCAGAGCGCAGAAAATATCCGAAATCGGCAAAAGCTGAGCCGCCTGTTTTAGCGACTGTAACCCTCACCCTGGCGGCTAAACTTGACAGGACAGAGTTTTGGTATAAACTGGCATAATATATATGAGTACAATGCTGTTAGTGGCGTTCGGTCTTGTTGCGATTGGCTCTGTGTTACGCTTGGTTTTGTTTTTTACAGCCCCCAAAGACCGCTCCGAGTCAAAACCCGTGTAAGGCTCTTACATATCTTCACAAAATCTCCCTCTTTTTTTTGTTCATACTCAATAAATCTCAATCTTTCCCTTGCAATATCTTTCGATTTGATATAAAATCGAAAGTGAAATGAAGGTATTTCGTAAGGGAAACGCAAGGAGCCACAGCTCATGGTTGCCGAACTAAGCGAAAGGGAGCGCCTTATACTGGATCGCCTTTCCACTGACGGCTCGGTCTCGGTGGGAGGTCTGGCAAAGGATTTGGGGCTTTCCGAGGTTACTATTCGGGGCGATTTTCGGGTCCTGGAAGAAAAGGGCTGGATTAACCGCAAATGGGGAGGAGCCGCTCCCGCGCTGCACAGGGATATTCTGGAAAGGCAGAAGGTCTGCCAGGAGCAGAAAAACGCGATAGCGAAGGCCGCGGCGGAGCTTGTCCGGGACGGGGACATTATCATGATAGAGGCGGGTACAACCACGGCCTTGATTGCCCGTTACCTCTCAGGGAAGCGGGACATTCACATCGTTACAAACTCGACCCTGGTGTTTTCCTACGCGCGGATGTTTCCCAATCTGCAAATTACCATGACAGGCGGCGAGTTCCGCAGAAGTACCGAGTCGATGGTCGGCCCCATAGCGCTTGAGACCTTAAGCCGCCTTAACGTGCGGCTGGCCTTTGTGGGGACAGACGGTTTTACGGTGGAGAGGGGCATGACCACCCACCTAATGGAAGGCGCGGAGATTGTCAGGATGATGAAAGCCCATGCCGAGACAACGGTGCTTACCGCGGATTCAAGCAAATTCGGCAGAATAGGCTTTTCATATGTGCTGCCGCTTTCGGCAATGGATCTAATTCTGACCGATTGGGAGCTAAGCGATACGGCGGAAACTGAACTGCGCGAAGCAGGAATAAACATTAAGAAGGTGAATAACTAATGGCGCATACTTTAATAATGCCCCGTCAGGGGAACACGGTAGAATCCTGTATCATCACGAACTGGAAAGTCAAAGAAGGCGATACTGTAACGGTGGAAACCGTTGTCTGCGAGGTGGAAACCGACAAGGCCGCCTTTGAGGTTCCGGCGGGAGCGGCGGGAACGGTTTTGAAGCTTCTCTTTGCCTCAGGGGACGATGTTCCGGTTTTGAAGCCCATCGCGGTTATCGGCGCGGCTGGCGAAGACTGGCAAGCTGTAGTTGGGCAAAATACCCAAGAAACCTCACACGAAGACAAAAAGCCACAAAAAGAAGAACAGATAGAATCACCTTCTTCTTCTCTTCGTGTCTCCGTGCCTTTGTGTGATGATAATTCTATAAAAAATGCTTCTCCCCGTGCGCGGAACCTTGCCGAGAAGGAAGCCTTGCCGCTTAATGCGGCGCAAGGTACAGGCCCCGGCGGAAGGATCATCGAAAGGGACGTGATAGCGGCGCTGAAAGACAAGCCTCCATTGACCGCCGCGGCAAAAGCGGCTGGATCGGCGACGGCCCCGGCGATTGGCTCCGGTATAGGCGGGCGTGTTACCGCCGCGGATTTGGCTACAGCCGCTTCTAATTCCCCAGTCCCCACTCCCCAGTCCCCACTCCCCAACGAAGGTGCGATCACCGAAACTCCCATCAAGGGCATACGCAAAGTTATCGCGGACAGAATGTTCGCGTCTCTGGCTCAAAGCGCGCAGTTCACCCTTAACGCTTCCGCTCCGGCTTCCAAGCTTCAGGAATTCCGTATAGGGGTAAAATCTCAGGGCGATCTCGCCGAGGAACTCGGTCTTTCAAGAGTTACGATAAACGATTTAATACTTTTCGCAGTGGCAAGAACTCTTCCCCGTTTCCCGTATATGAACGCGCACAAAGTCGGAGATACGATAAAAACCTTTGAGCGCGTTCACCTTGCTGTCGCCGTGGACACCCCAAGGGGACTCATGGTGCCCGTTATACGAAACGCCAATATGCTTTCGCTGGCGCAGATTTCCGCAGAGGCAAAATGGCTGGCAACGGCCTGTCAAAACGGCAACGCAAAGCCCGATGATCTTTCAGGTTCAACTTTCACGGTGTCCAATCTTGGGAGTTATGGAATCACAAGCTTCACACCGGTACTCAACGCGCCTGAAGTCGCCATTCTTGGCGTTTGCGGCATTGAGCTAAAGCCGGTTTCTATAGGGGACGCCGGTGCGGGCAGCAGCGCTGTCCGCTTTGAGCCGCAGATTGGTTTTAGCCTGACCATCAACCATCAGGCGGTAGACGGCGCTCCGGCGGCGCGGTTCCTAAAAGCGCTTGGCGAGGCAGTGGCGCATATAGATTTGCTTCTGGCGGCCGGCTAAGACTATGGAACGACCAAATGTTTATAAAAAATTTACCACTAACCACACTAACCAACACGAACAACAGCTTAGATATCAAATTGCAGTTCGTGAGGTTCGTGATGGTTCGTGGTAAAATATTTAGAGATTTGTATTTGGCAGAACACTAGGGGGCTTTAATGTACGATACGATAATTATTGGCGGAGGGCCGGCGGGTTATCTGGCCGCCGAGCGGCTGGGACATCATAAAAAGAAAGTCCTCCTGATAGAAGAAGCGCATCTCGGCGGAACCTGTCTTAACGTGGGCTGTATTCCAACCAAGACCCTGCTTAATTCCGCGAAACTTTTCGTTCACGCTAAAGAGGCGGAAAAGTTCGGCGTAAAAGCCGAGGGGGTTTCGTATGACTGGTGCGCGATTCAAAACTGGAAAGCCGAGGTAATATCGAAACTCCGGGGCGGCATCGAAAGCCAAATGAAAAGATATGGCGTGGAAGTGATTAACGGCAGGGGAGAGATACTCAGCGCGCCGTCAGGCGAAAGAGCTGCAAAGGTGAGATCCGTTACGCCTAACGGAAGCGCCGAACATGAGGGAAAGACGATCCTTGTATCGACAGGCTCCGTTCCCGTTCTGCCGCCAATACCCGGCGCAAAGGATAACGCCCGGCTTGTGGATTCCACGGAGCTTCTGGCTGTTGAAAGCGTGCCCAAGCGTCTGATAGTCATCGGCGGCGGGGTTATCGGTGTGGAATTTGCCGGACTCTTTTCCGCGCTGGGAGCTGAGGTAACGGTAATCGAAATGATGGACGAGATTGTTCCTTTTATGGACAAGGAGCAGGCCCCCTTGCTTCGCAGAGCCATGAAAGGAGTGGATTTTAAGCTGGGCTGCAAGGTTGAAAAAATTGAAGGCGCGGCGGTGCATTACACAGACAAAAAAGGGAAGGCCGAAGTAAAAGAAGCCGATCTAGTTTTGATGGCCGTTGGGCGAAAACCGGTAACTGACACCTGGGGAGCCGCTGCGGCAGGCATCGACTTTAGCCCGAGAGGCGTCGCCGTTGACGACAGAATGAGAACCAACATTCCCGGCATCTGGGCGGCGGGGGATGTTACAGGTAAAAGCCTTCTTGCTCATTCTGCCTACCGCATGGCGGAAGTAGCCGTTGCAGATATTCTTGCCGGTGGTCAAGCCGACAGTAAGAATCGAATGCGCTACAACGCTGTACCTTGGGCGGTGTACGGGCTTACCGAGGCCGGCGGGGTCGGCATCACAGAGCAGGAAGCCGAGGCGAAAGGCATTGCCATTTTAAAGTCGGTTCTTCCCATGAGGGTTTCAGGCCGCTTCGTCGCCGAAAACACGCTAATGGGACAGGGAGCCGTAAAAGTTATCGCGGACGCGAATGACCGCCGCATTTTGGGCGTTCACGCCGTGGGCGCGTACGCCTCGGAATTTATCTGGGGCGGCGCGGCGCTTATCGAACAGGAATTCAGAACTGACGAAGTAAAACAATTAATTTTTCCACACCCCACGGTGAGCGAGCTCATCCGTGACGCGGTATGGGCACTGGAGTAATTATGCCTAAATCAATCTTGGTAGATCCCAACGAACTGCGAAAACCGCAGATCCTCAGACTGAAAGACATACCGATCAATCAGTACAAGAGCGACTTCAAAAAAGAAGTTGATTTATACGGCAAGGAGCGCCTTGTGCGCATCTGGCACGACATGGCGGTAATCCGCGAATTTGAATCCATGCTCAACGAGTTTAAAACCAAGGGAACGTGGAACGGGATTGAGTACAACCACAAAGGGCCGGCCCATCTTTCCATGGGGCAGGAAGCTTCAGCGGTGGGGCAGAGCGTAAATCTCACCACCGACGATTTTATTTTTGGCAGCCACCGGAGCCACGGCGAAATAATCGCCAAATGTTTTTCCGCCCTTTGGCAGCTTACGCAAAATGCCGATGGGGAGAAGAAGCTTCAGGCCATCATGAAAAATTTTTTGGATGGCGAAACTCTTTCGACTGCCGAAAAGATACCTCACAAAAACATCCGCGACCTTGCGGAGAACTTCGCCCTCTACGGAACCCTCGCTGAAATTTTCGCGCGGAAGGCGGGTTTTAACCGCGGCCTTGGCGGTTCCATGCACGCTTTCTTTACGCCCTTCGGCTCTATGCCTAACAACGCCATCGTGGGCGGCTCGGGGGACATCGCCGTGGGCGCGGCGCTTTACAAGCGGATCAATAGCAAGCCTGGGATCGTCATTGCCAACATCGGGGACGCGTCAATGGGCTGCGGCCCGGTTTGGGAAGGGATGATGTTAGCCGCAATGGATCAGTACAACACCCTTTGGCCTGAAAGCAAACATAAAACTGCAGGCGCTGTCAGCAAAGGAGCGCCGCCCATACTTTTCAATTTCTTCAACAATTTCTACGGGATGGGCGGGCAGACTTCCGGCGAGACAATGGGTTACGGCGTCATGGCCAGGGTTGGCGCGGGCGTCAATCCCGAAAACATGCACGCCGAGCGGGTGGACGGCTACAATCCCCTCGCGGTGGCTGACGCTGTTTCGCGGAAAAAGACTCTGCTGCTTGAAGGCAAAGGCCCTGCGTTACTCGATACCATCACCTACCGTATCTCAGGCCATTCCCCCTCGGACGCTTCCAGTTACCGCACACCGGAAGAAGTAAAACTTTGGCAGGAGGCCGATTCCATTGAAAGTTACGGAGCGTACCTTATCGAAAACAAAGCTGTGAGTAAAAGTGAATTAGACTCATTGCGCGATGGAATAAAAGCAAAGCTTCTTGAAGTGGTAAAACTTGCCACAAACGACGATGTGTCCCCCAGATTAGGCGGGACATTCATTGAGTCGGTGATGTTCTCCAACGGCAAGGCTGAAAAACTTGACGAGCGCGAGCCGGAGATAATTCAAAGCGTCGCCGAAAATCCCCGTGTTAAGGCTTTGGCGGGAAAGATCCGCTCAGGCTTCGACGCGGAAGGCAAGCCTGTTTCTAAGAACAAGGCGTTTCAATACCGCGATGCGCTGTTCGAGGCTGTCCTTCACCGCTTTACGATTGACCCGTCTATGGCGGCCTGGGGCGAGGAAAACCGCGACTGGGGCGGCGCGTTTGCTGTCTATCGCGGTCTTACCGACCTCTTGCCCTACCACCGGCTTTTCAACAGCCCCATCTCCGAGGGCGCGATAGTTGGCGCGGGTGTGGGTTATGCGCTATCCGGTGGACGGGCGGTGGTGGAGCTAATGTACTGTGATTTCATGGGAAGGGCAGGGGACGAAATTTTCAACCAGGCCTCAAAGTGGCAGTCCATGTCAGCGGGGCTCCTTAAAATGCCGCTGGTGGTGCGGGTTTCGGTGGGCAACAAATACGGCGCTCAGCACAGCCAGGACTGGTCGGCCCTTACCGCCCACATTCCCGGCCTAAAGTCCTACTTCCCCGCCACGCCCTACGACGCCAAGGGAATGTTAAACCTGGCGCTTCGCGGTACCGATCCGGTGATCTTTTTTGAAAGCCAGCTATTGTACGACATAAGCGAGCAGTTTGAAAAAGCCGGGGTTCCCGAGGGCTACTACGAGGTTCCCGAAGGCGAGCCTGTTATACGCAAGCAGGGCAAGGACATCACCATTGCCACTTTGGGGGCCACGCTATACAAGGCGATGGATGCCGCGAAAAAACTGGAAACGCAGTTCGGCCTATCCGCCGAGATCATCGATCTGCGTTTTATCAATCCCCTGAATTACGAGAAGATAATCGAGTCGGTTAAGAAAACCGGAAAGATACTCCTGGCAAGCGACGCGGCGGAGCGGGGTTCTTTCCTCCACACCGTAGCCAGCAATATCCAAACCCTGGCCTTTGATTACCTTGACGCGCCCGTAACGGTTGTCGGAAGCCGGAACTGGATCACGCCGGCGGCGGAGATGGAAGAGCTTTACTTCCCGCAAGTTGACTGGATTATCGACGCTGTTCACGAGCGCATACTGCCACTGGCTGGTTACAGTCCGGTAACGGTGCAGACAACGGGAGATTTGCTCAGGAAGAATAAGCGGGGCGTTTAGTTTTAAAAAGCGACAGATTATTGCGCCTCTTTTTCTTTGGCGTACCCAGGTAATTTTTTATGGCCTGGTTTACTTCCCTCGTTTTTACTACTGCACGAAGATTCATAGCGCTTCGATTTTTAGAAAAAATAAGGAATTTAAGAAAAGATTCTACCACGAACGACACGAACACCACGAACCCTTACTCGGATATTTGTCAGAAAATCCTCATGCCCCCCAACCGAGCCAAAGGGCGTCGAACCAGAGGTTCGCGGTTCCCCTCTTGATCCATCTTATTTCGTAGAATTTGAAGGTTAAAAATGGTTTTCTAACAACAAGTTCGTGTTCGTTAGTGAGGTTAGTGGTAAACTATTTGAAAATTGATTTCCGTGGCAAAAAGCCTTTTTCTCTTGATACTGTCGCTGGGTGTATGGTATTATTTTCACAATGAGTCAAAAAACAGGCAACAGGCAACAGGCAACAGGCAACAGGCAACAGGCAACAGGCAACAGGCAACATATTATACTTATCGTCTAAATAATCGTGTCAACTATCCAATAGTATATATTCTTTTCCCTTTTACAATTTACTTCTCATTTTTTTGTGTACATGGCCATCAACCCATAATGGCTTTTACAAATAGATTACATATTAAGGAATTTTCAAAATGAAAAACATGGGAAAAAGGAGTGCTATTGTGAAGAATTTTTTCAACCGTTTCTTATCTATCGCTCTTGTGGCGGTAATAGGGCTTTCAATGCTGGGCTGCGACTACATAGGAAGTGTCATCGACAAAATCAAAGGCCGCGAAGATAACGGAAAAACTAAGGTTAAATATGTGCTGGATATCAGTGATAAAAGCAAGGACTGGGATTGCATGGTAGTAGGCACAGACGGGTCAAGCATGGTTTTAAAGATGAATCAAACTACCTTCTTACCGTCACGCCTCTATGTAAAACCGAAAAAAGACTCCGATGCCGGTTATTCATTTTTGTTCAAAGATAACGGGCTGCTGGATAGAATGATATGCAACGGTACTATTTTGTATTTTGGCAACTATAAAGGTTACAAATTTGATTTGGCGGTAATAAAGCCTGACGGCACTATTGAGTATCATTATGATAATCAAACCGATATAAACTGGGATACTTACTGGGACGTTTACAAAAAAAATGCCAAAAAAAACATCAATGAACGTTCCGTTCAAGAACGCTCCGTTCAGATACAACGCAACATTTTTCATCTTTTTGAGGACAAGCCCTTTACTCTTGGTAACTTTTTAGACTCTGCCGGCGCTGGTGCGGGAATCGGCACATGTATTGGAGGGATATTCTTTGCGCCCGCTCTGGTAGGATGCGGTATATTTGTTCTCAGTCAAATAGCCAGTGAGATGGTTGATCACGCGTTTGAAGGTACCGCGAAAGATGTAGCTAATACATTTTTAGACGCGCTTGGCTGCGTAACTCTTGATCCGATTGATTGCGCTTCAACCGGAGACGATCTTTATTCTCTATTATTTAAAAAGGATGTTGATGATGCCAACAAAAAAAACGCGAAAACAAATGAAGCAAAAGATACGATAGAAAAAAGAAGCCTGCCCCACGTTGCCGTAACCGGCGTAAGCCTTGACAGAACTACGCTCAGCCTGGCCGTAGGCGAGCATGAATATCTTCACGCAACGGTTTCGCCGGCCAACGCGACGAACAAATTTACGGATTGGACTACAAGCGATGCCGATATAGCGACGGTGAGTACAAGCGGCCTTGTTACCGCCGTTGCGGCAGGAACAGCGACCATTACCGCTGCCACAAGGGACGGCAACTACACGGCAACCTGCGCCGTAACCGTAACAGCGGCCAGCAGTCTCGCAGTCGGCGACAGAGGCCCCGGCGGCGGGATAATCTTTTACCATAGCGCGGCGGGCTTTACCATGTCGGACAACGGCCAAGTATGCTATTACCTTGAAGCCGCGCCCAATGATATGCCTACGAGCCTTGGTTGGGGATCGGGAGGGATGACTGGCGGCGATTACAATTTTACCACTGAGCAGAATATAGGGGCGGGCAGGCATAACACCGCCCTTATTCTTTCCGTAGACCCAAACGCCCCCGCCGCTAAAGCCTGCAGAGAATACTCAGGCGGCGGTAAAACGGACTGGTTCCTTCCCAGCCAGGGTGAACTAATCATACTATATGAGAACAAGGCGTTGCTAGGCAATATGGTGGGGATGGGAGCCAATACTGAATACTGGTCTTCGTCGATGCCCGAAAAGGGCTACGCCCTTGCATTGGGTGTAGATATAAGAAATGGCAGTGGGCGCATTGGCTGGGGCCAACTTTGTGTTCGTGCCGTCCGGGCTTTTTAACGGCGGCGTAAAGGTCACCCAAGCAGCAAACGGAGCGCCCTGGCAAAACGCTTTGTTTGCTGACTTCGCTTTGGGAGAGTAAGGAATGGGGAACAATGAGAAATTATAAAGAAGGCTTAAGATTGTATGTCGAAAACCGTTTTTAAGCTTTGGTCAATACGCTCCAAAAATGATTTTGGCAAAGCACAAACATACTCCTGTATGAATGTTTTATCGAGAGTAACAATTTGCGAAAAGTTTACGACAGAAGTCTTATCCAGTTTTGATACGCCTTTTTCAAGACAGAAATTCCCAGGCGCGTGTTCCAGTTTAAGATTTGACGTGATAGATGCGCACATGACCGTACTTACCGAACTGCGGTTCATAGTATCGCTTTGGACAACCAACACCGGACGGATTTTCGCCGGTTCTGACCCGCGCGCCCTGGGCAGTACAGCCCACCAGATTTCACCTTTTAGCATTACCAATCAGCTTTTTCTAGAACATCAAGCTGGGATTGCAGAAGGTCATCATCGAGTTTTGAGGGAATTCCGGCGTACAAATCATCCTCCCCCGCCGTCCCGCGAATCTCTACATAACTCAGATCACGAAGCAAGCCAAGCACGGTATCGATCTTGTTGTCATCGTAAATATTTAGCACAACACTTCGCATACACTAACAGTACGGCAAAAAAGGGTGTTTGTCAAATCGGCGGCACCTAGGAGCCTGTCGGGCTTAGGCCAAATTTGGCCAAATTGAAAAAAGATTCCCAAAAACAAAAAGAAATGATAAAATAAAAACATGAGCGAGAGATTTGTAAATATAGACAGGGAAACGCCGATGCT